>Ga0126339_10000495_pt1 | contig 22020 bp, 2 predicted proteins | sample OrbTmetagenome_2_FD_92532 | JGI IMG/M metagenome (GOLD analysis project Ga0126339, IMG submission 92532) | Coral microbial communities from Petempiche,Puerto Morelos, Mexico - Orbicella T R C metagenome | ecosystem: Host-associated > Invertebrates > Cnidaria > Coral | place: Petempiche,Puerto...
AAAATTTGTTTATTCCTGGGAAGACTGGCCTCTTTTCCGGAAATTCCTGAAAATGCAGTACATAAGTTCCATTTGCCACTTGAAATTACCAAGAATTAAAACCAACATTTCTGCTCAGATGAAAAATGCACATGATTACTTTAATTTAGATGTTTAAGTTGCATTTGTCATGATGTACAAGTAGATGTCATGGTTAGATCTTTATTTGCTTGATTTGTTAACTTGTTAAGGTTTGCTGGCATGTTAGTTCATTACTCACATGTGTGTAATCTTCATCTTTATGTCAGGAATTTGGCTTCCATTCAAGATCGCGAAATCTGTTGCTATTCTGTTTCTTGTAAAGAAAAAGAGAATATTGGTAAGTCCAGATGCAAGGGACAAATTTTGCAAGCTCTGTGCCATCACGCAGGTGGTTTTGCTAAGAAAATTAAGAATTGAAAAAAATCAATTTGTTGCTTTGTAAGCCTGTAATTCATAAAGGAAGTTATCTTGCATCATAAGCCAGACAACATGCTTAAGATCTACTATATAACTAGTAGTAATCAGAGATTACGAGAGTGCCTTCGACGCTCTCACTTTAATGTATAATTATATATCGTAAATAAGTGATTTCACTAGCTGACTTTGAACCTTTGTCTATTGCTAAAATCAACATTTTTCAGCAGCAACCGAGGTGTTAGAGTCAGATATGCATAGTGTCAAAGTCCATGCTAGTGAAGAGGTCACGATTTGTTGATACATTGCGTGACGCTGCCAGTTTCTGTAGTCTCTCAAGTTTCATAGAATATTTACATTACGTACATTATTCTAAGCTAGCATTTGCAGTCGTGTGCTCATTTCGCGACTAATTCGAGTACTTCCCCTGACGAATAAAGTAGTCTTATGGATCTTGCCTTCAGAGTACTTTTCCACCGATTCCAAACAATAAAATTTTGACCGGATAAAGACTGAGCTATCTGTCGCAACTGGAACTAATCAACAAATGCAATCAAAATGTAGCTGTTCCCACGGTTAATCATCCCAAAGCCAAGTCGTGTTAATAAACAAGGACAATTCCCTCAGATTGCGATAAATTCTGCTGTCGAAGCGTTTAAATTCGCCAAAATCTAACACTGAGAGCACATAATAGCGAGGCGTACGGCGACTGAAAGGAAAGAAGTCAAAAAAAGATCCATCGGAAAGACGAGCTCACATGGCCTGCTCACATACTCACATGTTCGCCGCATGTCTTATCACATGTCTTAGCATTAAACGGTACCAGTTTACTGGCCGTGACATGCCCCTGCAAAAATCAAGCGGGGTGGCCATTTTGGTGTCCTTACAGGAATGTGTTTTTTTTCGGCCTAGAACCGTGCACAGGGAGACTAACTCTGAAAAGCCACAGGTCAAAATTAGGTTTGCATTCCACTTCATTGAATGCAACTAGAAGAACCTTGAATTTTGTTGTGAACACAACTAAAACAACAGCACCGACATAATACAGAAGGAACACATTCACTGTTGAGTGTCTTGACCCATTCATTGCCAAGAATACCAAAGGTCAAAATTTAAAACCAAATTGAAATACACTGAAACTCTGTTAATAATAAGACTGCCTTTGGGTCATAAAATTGTGTTTGTATTTAATGAGTTCTTACTAATGAAACATTTTCTTCAGGCTAAAAAAAAGTTGTTAATAATAATTAACAAGATGGTCAAGTCAATGGGTTGGTCATGAAGTGGGCTCCATTGTATTGAAAAATCACTACATGGAAGCGTGTGAACAATTTGAATCGTCACATTATCTGTAGTTTCATCTACAGACTTGAAAGTTGAAATCAGTTTGCACAGCTTGATGAATAATACCACATGAAAGGCAAAACTTTGCTTGGTAGCTTCTATTTGTGTTGTTGCAAGCTATTGTAGGGTTTCGTCCACAGTTGTGATATTTGCAGTGAATTCTTTTAATGGAGAGAGGATTTCACTAGATGGGAGTAATGCTTAAGTGTAGTATCACTGTCTCTGCTCATTTATAATTATGCTACTTGTAACTGTGATATTTTTCCCCTTAGACATCACCCTGCAATGGCTAATCCAACATTCAAAGTCACGTGGTTGACATAACTGCAGTATCAACTTATTTACTAAGAAGACTTACCCTTGGTGCATGTTGAAGAACGAACAGAGAGACCGGGAGGTCCATTCATGATGAGATTTATAGAACTTAAGAAACTCCAAGATCCTTTTCTATCCATAGATGATATTGAGTGCTGAAAGCCACTTTTTTAAATCGTTAATGTATGAAGCAATTGATTAGAGAATATTTCAGCTATTTTCTGCCTACATTTACTGAGTGAGACACAAGAAAAATTGAGTGACATTTGTCTTGTTAGATAGTTCAGTCGGTGGAACAAGTCCAGTTTTTGGCAAATCTTCATTAAGTTTTAACCTCTCATAAAGTTTCCGATGTTCAGTATCCTGTTTTCCATCATGGGGCAATCGGTTGCTTAGCAACTTCGTAACAAAAGCTGCAGGCTTGTCAACCACAATTTGCCATTAGCTGGTACTTGATCCTCTGACTGAGTTTTTGTATGCCCTAAAATAGTTTCGTTGAGGTTGTGTGGAAAGAAATTTCCCTGTCAAAGATGTTGGGGATATAAAGAAGAATACTATTTTGTTCCTTTTCCAGTAAATCTGTTACAACTTCAGTCCAAAGAGTGATTTGACATGTAATTTATCTTATGAGAGTGCAGTCTGGAGGTACCACCAGATTGTTTTATAGAGAGAAGTATTACTTGTTCCTCTGGGCAAAAGGAATGAAATGTTGAACACAGTCACAAACATTGGAGTATTTAGGACGTGCTGTGCACTCAAGCCAGTTCATAATTAAGTTAAAGTGTTTTTCTTACACCAGGCAGAATTTGAAGCAGAAATGTATAACCTTTCGCAGATAAGGAAACAGGATTGATTGAAAAGCAGCAACCTTGACCAATTCATTAATACAAACAAAATGACCTTTATTCGAAAACTCCTCACAGAAAAGTAACAACTGTCAGCTGTATGACACAGTGTATGAGTACAGTAGACGCAGATACACATTATGTACCTATTCTTATAGGATAATAGGATGACCCGAAGTGTGCAAATTCTCTTTTACATGAAGGAGCCCGACTTCCAATCAGGGAAAATGGACAAGCAAGACTTTTTGTAATTCAAAACGTGAATAACACAGGTCGGAATGTTTTACACAGCAAAGGTTTAGATACACTTTGCAACAGTGACTTTTGTTTTCAGCTCAAGTGAAAGCCTATCTGTGACTTTGAGATTCTTGCTTACGGAGGGTCATCACATAGATTCGATTCCTTGTCATAATAAAATATGGCCTTCGACGTTTAAATTCTTTTGGTGCATCTTGCGTCACACACTCCTGACCTCGCCAACAAACTGGAGTGCGCGACAAGCCCAAAGAATGTCTACGCAGGAGGCCAAGGAACATACAGTTTAAATGAACTCCCTAATTAAACTGGAGTTACAGGTAGTTAATAAATTATACGGAAGGTCAGGGGTCCTGGAGTAGTACTGAAGTATTCAAAAGCCGTAGAGCATTAAATTCCTATTGTTTTAAGAATAAATGGTAATTTGGAATAAATGTGGGTGCCTTGGTTTCTGTCAGTGAAGTTTAGACGACACCTCTGAAAACCACCTCAGCCGAGAAAATTTGAATTAAGTTAGGACTATTTGGCCAGCATATACGCATGACGAGTTAGCTTTCATGTTGGTTTGCTTGCACTTAGCATTTACTCTGAGAAGGAAGGTGGTTCTGGTGGATGGCTTGTAATGCTGACGGTTTCTGTAGGTTAGGTAAATCTTGCTCTTTTTGGCGGGTGCTTTGAGCCAACCAGGAGCTCTGAATCCTGAACCAATCACATGCCAGGAGGTTTGAGCCAGTCAGGTGTTGGGAGATTTCTGCGTGTGTTAATAGTCTGTTCCTGATTGGGTTCTTGCTCAAATTCTTTGGAATTTGTGACGCTCGGTGTACCAGTTCTTAGACTTGTTCCCAGATAGTTAGACTTGCCACAAGTCGACCTCTCCTTAATCCTTGACTTATTTATCTCCCTCGAGCGACGAAGTCGCGAGGGTGAAATCAACAGGCCAGGGAAGAATTATTGGAAAGGACTTTTAGAAAGTCTACCAGGTAGAGAGCGCCTGAACTTAATTGATCGGAAATATTCACATTTCCTACGTCTAACTGCATAATTTCAAAATGCCGCACACGTACATGCACGCTCCCAGAGAGGCTAACAACTCGACTTAACGCAAGTCACCATTACCCGTCACATCCTTGCCATTTATTATTCCTGGGTCATTACCAGGCCGTCACATTCAGGCCGCAGTTATATTAAGGGTGGCGAATGCAATGGTCCTTCAAAAACCTTGGGTCTCGGAGATTTTTCGACGAATTTCACGGGTCTCACAGTCTCTCTTTTTGAGCGGTATGTACGTCTCGCAGTTTTTCACAAAGTTGTCTCGTATTCTCGATTTTCTACAAGGCTAAGAAAGTCTGGATGCCCCGATTTGCTGTTTGTCTTTATAAATGATGTCTGAACGTCTCGCGCTCGCACTCAAAACACTTCGAAGTATTTGAAAACTCAAATTGTCTCGGTCTAGCGAAGAAAAATGTTAGTTCATCCACCATTCCTAGTTACATTGTTATATTAGCCGTGAAGATTCCAAGGAAACAACCTCGAATTTTTGTTTCTTGGGAACTAGTCCCTTCATACTATTATTATCATTATCATTATCATTATTGTTATTGTTGTTGTTGTTGTTGTTAATTTTTTTTTTCCTTTCTCGACTATTGTATATTCCCTTGACTGAAATTCCTGAAGAGTTCCAGTTCTTAATATAAAAACAACTCAATTTCTTCAGTCTTATTTCCGTAAGTTTTATTCATTTGACACGAGTTTCACTGAATGTAACAAAATTATTCTTCTCCATCAGAATTAAGGTAAAGGTGATGCGAGATGCTCAACGAGGTACCACATAAAACGATAACTTTGATGTCTAGTAGGTCAAGTAATTTATGATATCTCAAGCAGTAAATACGCTTAGTGATAAAATAACACAAAGTTAATTGCATGATTAATCAGTGATATATTTTCCGACCCCCACTCAAAGACGATTAAGCTAATACCGCAAGGCTTTTACTTTCTAAAGAAACTGTTGTGCTATGTCGACGAACAAGTTGATAGTAAGCGTGAATTTTGATTTGTTCATAAATTTCAGTGAAGTTTTCTGATTACATTTTTGATCTCTCAAACTGAGTTTCACCAATGCCAAACTCCACAAAACATTGGCCTTGAAAAAACTAAATACAAGAGGAACTTGAAACTCAATTGGCTTTTAGACCTGTATTAGCGATAACCGTCTTTATGGGTATTTTCGTCCCAAGTTTCAGTTCTAGTCACACTACATACGTAATCGATAAACCTCATCAGCAGAAACAACACAAAAAGCGAGGCCATCGCCTTAACTTTGTGTTGAGAGTAGGCACCGAAACTATCCGAAACAACTCTCTAGCAAGTGACACAACAAATCAGATTCTGAATAAATTGTTAAGTAAGAGAGAGGTATTCCCACTATTTAACTTGTACCTTTACCTTGTACATTGTGATAATTGTTTACTGGTTTTCACGCGCTACCTTAAAAAGTTTGGTCAGGTATGTATTCGCAGACATTTCGTCAGGTTGGTCACACATTCCTCTTCGCGAGACAAGCCGCGCAGAAAGAAGGGTTGATTTGTCTCGAACGAAACAGACAGACGCCAGTTGCGTTGAATAGAATTAGCCGCGTTTTTCAGAAATCAAAGTAACTTTTTCAAGGAAATCTAACTAAACTGATATAACGACCGCTTTTCCATTTGACCAAAAATTCCGATTTGAATTTTCGAAAAAGAATTTTCTGGAATTCCTGAAAGCTCTGCAACCTCGCGAGGTGTACCAAAGCACTAAAACCCCTTACAGGGAAGTTCCGTTTCATTTGATTTTGTTCCCGGAATTTCGCTAATTATCGGTCAGTTACTTCGGTCTAAAATGTGGTTCACAAATCAAAAATCAGACAATTCTCGTACTTTCCGGAAAGTTTCCCAGGATATGTCCGCGCCATTTGTCCTGGCCTCGTTATGAAAGTTCTGAAGTTTTGGTCCAATGAAAAGTACCCTAAAACTCCGACTCTCTTCAAATAAATCGTCCTTTCCGTGGCGATCGTCGCTCACGCTGACAGTCTTTCGACTTCACAAGGGACTTCCGAGTTCGTTCACAACCGACTTCGACTTAGCGACGAGCTGCCGACTGTGCGACGGACTTCCGACTTTCATGGAAAAGCTATAAGGCGTAAAAGGTGATGGCTTCATAGAATACTTGATTGTTTGAAGCCCCAGGTAGCCACGAGGCCCTCCACAATTATCAAAAAATTGACTCTCATTCTTTTTCAGTCGACATTTTCGTACGAATATCGCGCACAAAAATAACACTCTTTCGTAACAATTGCGGAAGCGGAATATTTTTGAACAAATATTAAGAAATCATAGCTTCTTTGCTTTTAGATGTAAAAAAACTTCAAAATAATATTTCAACGTTCTAAGTGTAAAACGTACCTTCGTCAATAAATTAACTTGCATAAATTTCTTTGAATAAACTTGAAGTTACATTTAGAGATCCTGGAAACCTGAATGTTCCATTTAGTTTTGCTCTCAAAAAGAATTGGAGACCCCAGTCTCAATTTACAAATAAGACTATTTTGCTAGTTTCAAAATTACTTTGTCTAAAATCGTCAAACTTTTTAAAGTTCCCCTTCACGTAGGAAATGCAACGAGAGATTTGACATGGGCAGGGAAAGCTATTTCTAAATTTAGCTATCGATAAATTTGGCTTCCCGTGTGTGGAGAAATTATTTCGAGAACTAACAGTTGACGGCAAGAGAGGATGAAGGGTGTGGAAGTTCATCTCGCCTATCAAGTTATTTTTAGACATGGTACCCTGTTCTTTCGCAGATAACGTCACCACGCGCGTTGCGTGGATGTTTTCGAGGAAGATGACGATGCGTGTTACGCGGCTTGGATCACAGGATTAAGTATTTCTAGACCCTTCTGGGATTTTCGACACCTGGATTGATCTAAACTCAACTTGGGAGGGATTACCTTCTAACCCTTCAACCTCTCTTGTTGCCCACTTAGTTTAGTTACTGACCTATAACTCTGGAGGCTATTGCAATCAAACCAAGTGAAGCGTACCCCTCACGATTACATTAATGAATTGATTATTTGAATATTGAACCCGCTAGTTAGGGGGGGGGAGGGGCGGGTTCAATTTTCAAATAATCAATTCATTAATGTAATCTTGAGGAGAACGCTTCATTTGGTTTGAATGTAAGGCCGTAAGTCCATTTGCTCTTAGAATAATCTACTAGCGTTCTATCTCGAATGCCGTGCTCTTATTAGCTACGCTACTTACCATCTATTGTTTTAGTACAAATCTACCAGCGTTCTATTACGAATGCCGTTCTCTGATGGGCTAAGCTACTCACTATCTATTCTGTGACAGATAGTGAGTAACATAGCAGTGTGCCCTTGTTAGCAAAATGACGACCGCTTCTTGGCGTTTTCGAAGTGTCTGTGAAGAGGATGTAGATAAAGTTTTGAACGACTAGTAGATTTATACTAAAACAATTAGATTATTCGCTCTCGATTTCTATGCGTTATGGTTGACGAAGGCGTATCACGCCGTAGAAATCGAGAGCGAATAATCTAATTGTTAATTAGATAGTGAGTAGCCTAGCAGTATGCGCCTGTTAACAAACTGGCGACCGCTTCCGTGCGTTTTCGAAGTGTCTGTGAAGAAGATTTAGATAAAGTTTTGAACGACTAGTAGATTTAGACTAAAACAATTGGATTATTCACTCTTGTTGACAAGGGCGCAGCCCGAGTCAACCATCGCGCGAAAGAAATATAGAGCTCATCAGAAAATTATAAATTAATTTCTCAGTTTAATTCTACTTTAAACCATTAGTGAGCAGGTTACTTTGTATGCTCGTTTTTTGGACTTAAGCACTTGATGTTTTGACCCTGGGCCAAACGAAAACTCAAGTCAACAAAAATTTCAATTTTTCAATACTGTGGAACAGAACTAGAGTTTTTAAGCGTAAAATTCCCATAACAAGCCCTGGGCTGACTTTGTTTAAAAAAAGATTCTTGCTGGGTCAACTTTTAGCAGGTTTGCTTTCAAAAATGGCTTGGCTTATATTTCCAAGGCATTTTGTGCCTGAAACAATTTAGAATCATGTAAGAAACATCATTCTGTACTTCACAGCTTTCCAAAATTGACAAAACTGAACACAATGCAAGTGAACAACAAAAATGTCTGAGATTACCTAAATATAGGATGAGAAACAATGTCTGCAATAAGGGCTAAAATAAATCGGAAGATTTTAATCTATTAAGTCTTTTCAGCTCGGGGTGTAATTTTTCAACCTGTTATGGCAATTGTACGGTATATTAGAGAAAAGGGCGCTAGTTCTGTTAGACGTTATTCGAATAGGGGTGCTTATTGAACACAGGGGGCTCCACCGAGTCAATGCGGTATTCCATTTAAAGTACTAAGACTGACATTATATGTTGAATTGGCCATTTCCGAGTTTCGCTTACCTCTGTTTCAAAGTGAGTCTTGGTGCACAACCTTACATATTAAAGCGAGTTTTTCTTGCACTTTTCTCGTCTTACGAACAAAATCATAACTTATTTCCGTACGAAAGTTGGGGCACCAGGACTCGTTTGAAACACAGGTAAAAAGTATCTAGGATATGGCTTATTGAAACAGTTAAGGGGACATTGGTCTAAACCACCGTGCCCCACCCTTCACGTATTTTCTCCGTGACTTGATCAAAAATGCTAGAGAAAGAACTACCAGTTTCGAACTTGTTCGTGCAGCCGACAGCTTTGAAATATAGTTGAAGAAACAAGCTACGGACAGCTCCTAAACGCAGCTGTCGATCGGAGGATTCGTCTACACTTTCGGCCCTGTCGAGAAGCAACGAAATGAAAAGCCTTTTAAAAGTACACTTCAAGGGAAAAAAGTTTTAAGTATTAAAACTGCTGTTGCTCGGCCTTTTTGAGCAATTTTCGACTGAATGTCGAAGATGAGTATAGGTGTTTCCCTTGCTGCTCTGTAATTGGCTCAAAATCACGTGCATCGTGCTCTGACCAATCAGAACAACCAGAAACAAATTCAACCAATCAGAAACAAACCCAAAACCACTCTCACTTGGCTCAAACGCGTTTTCCTGCGCTTAGCGCTGGTTGCAAAACATCATCAAGCTCTGATTGGCTCGTATTCTTTGTGTTTGTTCTGATTGGCCTGATGTATTCAGGTGGAGTTTGGTTGATCAACAGTCACTTGAACACCAAAAGACAGTTCGCGCACCTCAACGACTTTCAAACTTACGTGGAATAAAATAACAGAAACTAAGAACAAGTAACTCACAAGCTTGTTGTACTGCTACCATGACCTAGCGCGGATATCGGCGAATCCCGCACAGAGGTAGTTCCATTTGGACTTCCTGTACCAGATATCAGCTGCCAACTGAAAAAATACCACACACAGTTCGGGTCTTAGCCTTTTTCACGATATAACGAGAGTTACGCGACCATTTGAGCGCTTTTCAAAGGCGAGAAAACTGGAAATAAATCTAATAAGCAAGGAAAGAAGTTGTCAAACGCAAAAATTTGAGTGTGCAAGCAAAACAAGTTATCGTGTACGAATCAAAAAAGAAACGAAAATGACGCGCGTATAAACTTGTGAGAGCGAGACAAAACGGGAAACTTTTACCACTGCAACAGAACTTGTGCACTTGTAAGAGAAGAAAAGTTATGTAGGAAAGTTGTACGTGTAAACATACGTGCCAAGTCATTCTAAAACCTCTCTTTAGGATAAATATAATATTTATTTATTGAATTCGGTTTTACCTTCCACATACGGATGAAGAAGATGATTTCTGAAAGAGAGAGGAAATATTTTCCATGACTACAAACGATTCCTTTATGAAACTTCAACGTACAAATCGTCATTAAACTAAGGAACGACCGAACGACCGAACGAACGGACGAGTAAGCGAGCAAGTAAACAAACGGACAAACGGCCAAACAAGTGAGCAAGCGAACAAATAAATTCACGTACTTGATCACACGGATTGGAATTCTTTCTTGACCGACGAGGAACTGGAAGCGGACTGGTGGACTGGTGACGACCTTCATGATCAACATGAGAACGGGGTGGAGAATGATAGGCCGCGTGTGCACCATTAAAACTAGGGAAACTGAGAAAACAATTATAATACAATGCAACAGTGTCTTGTAAACTTATAACACTCCTTGCGGGTACTCCGTAGTTTTTTTAGTTGAGATACTACCCGAAAAACAAACTTTCTCCCTTCAAGTGTAATGCCAATGTTGTGACCACGTGACAGCGTCGCCAAAGCCCGTTTCAACATTGATTGGAGGGGGGAGGGGTTGGGGGTGGCTATTGACGAAAAAGTGTTTCTTTTATCAACGGAGGTGCGGATCTTGGTTCGAAAATGTGCAATTTGCAAAAAATCGTCTCAATACATATTTTGTCCCTGATTGTAGGTCTCCAAATTATGACACTATTTTCCACTCCCTTGAAGTTTCAGACTTAGACTTGGACTTGGCCCAGCTATCTAAGGCATAAAATCGGGTTTTATTGCATAGAATCGCATTTTTCGGTTACTTTCCTTTTTTTCTTTTCTTGATTTAAGGTCAAGCGAATGATAAGTACGTATTTAAAATATACTAATTCTTGGTTTCCTTAAAATCCATAGTTAACCAATTTCAGACCAAAATGGCAAAATCTCGGACACATTTTCTGAGCAAAACAGCTAAAAAGTCAAAGCCTTTGGGGTGGTACATCAAAACATAGCTGATGTAGGAAAGTAACACACAGGGATAACATGGATCCACACAGTTTTCCTTTGAACAACTTGGTTATTTCGAATTCGCTGTTATTTCGAATTCCCACTATTTCAAACTAATTTTCGTTTCACAATAGCAGGGTTCAATAGACCATTTTACTGTTGTCTGCTCAGTGACCTGGCCTTTGGATGGCAGCAAGGCTGGAGTTGACCTTGTTTTGATACAGACCTCACTGCTTTTGTCATGTAAATGCACCTAGTTACCATCAGAACAACTTGTTTTATACAACAAAAGCAGTGAGGTCTGTATCAAAACAAGGTCAACTCCAGCCTCGCTGCCATCCAAAGGCCAGGTCACTGAGCAGACATGTCCTACCTGGTAAATGATGATGATGGAGCCATCTCAGAATCTTCTGCAATCTCCTGACCAATGAAAAAACTTGTTCGCTGTTCAGATGTTACGCTACTGCAGCTGCTCAGGCTCGAGTTACTGCCCCGCAACAAACGGTCCTCTGTAAACATAAACAACAGTAAATAAATAAATAAATAAATAACCAAACAATAAATTTTCACTCTTCGTTAAGACAAGAAGCAAAGTCACACAACATGTAGATGTCAGATTTCAGATTTAATGACATAACAAGCGAAAACAACATAAATCATTGTCATAACGTTGTTCGGAGATTGGTTCTAAATTAGTTTAGATTTTTACAATTATATTTTGCCGTTTTCTCTTAAGTTTTAGCTTTGACTGAGAATATAATATCAACCAATCATCAAGAGACTGTTCCGTGACATATCCAGACATTGTATTTTTAACTCTCTTCTCCGTGCTCGGAAACGTGATGAAACTCTGTTTCTCCTTTTTGATATACCTGAGGTAAAAACGTTGTATCTGCTATAAAAGACTGAACAATAACCAAGCAAGGTCTCCCAACTAACCTAACAGAACTGTACCAGGATCAAACTGGCCAATAGAATCACTACGCTTGTCACTGGTTCTGAAAAACATGAAGAAAAAAGCTCAGCATACACAAAGGACACTGTAAAACTGATATAACCATGATGCGATTCTGGACTCTTGACTACAACTTTATAACTACTCCTTCCAGCCTCCTATAGTTTTTTTTTTCTGGAAACAATTAACAACTGCCTTGAAGAGTAGTTGTTGGGTGTCTGAGACACCCAGGAGCTTCCACTTTTCACAGCCAGCTCCTAGATGAAGGCTGCTTCCATGGCTGGCAAATCATGGCAACCCAGCCACGAGCCCCCAGGCGGAAGCGAGCACCAGTCACACTGGGAAAGCGGAGGGGAAAAAAGACAGCCTATAAGAAGAGTGCCCAGGCTAAAAGAGTCACTAACGCTCAAGAAAACGCTCACTAAACACAAACTGCCACATCGCCCTTTGGTCCAAGAAGACATAGAATGCTGGCGCATGTGCATATCAAAATGCTGCTGACCTAAAAGGTAAGACTTGAGCTCTTATTGTTAAATTTAACTTTTAACCAGACATAACAATGTATCTTCACATAACAACAAAAATACACAGTACCTCCTAGGTGCTGAATTCACAGAAAAGTCATCTGATGCTATATTTTTCAAGAAATTGAAACAGAAGAAGAAAACCTGGAAGAGCACAAAAATTCTGTTTAGTGACTATTCATGTAGCTGGCTGTACAGTTGTCTAAAGGAAAATGGTTTTTAAATGTGTCCTTAAATTATAATGAAAGACTAGTTTGAGAAGATAGCAGAGAACTTCTAATTGGAGTCTTCCTGTACATGTACCAAGCCTTATTTTTAATCATTACCTAACCTTTATTCTCTAATGTCAGGGGCTCGATATGAATACAGAGCTAGCAACTTAAATTAAATGTGAATGCCAATTGTGACACCTTAGATCCAGAGACATAACAATAACGACATCACCATCTTTTGAGTGCATTTAACAGTGCTCAATGCGCTTATGAATAAAAATCTTACATAACTTACAAAATAGTTAGTCAAGATCAAAAGCATGCAAAATGTAGTCAAACAACAATATTCAAGATGCACTCACTACATCTACAATCGAGACTAAAGGCAGAGCAAAAACAGTTCCCAAAATCTAGAAAGTGTAAGAAAGTAGTCTACTGCATCTTGTGAAAACACTTGCATGACAAGCTTCACTGTACCTAAGTATCTGAACATTAAGTGCATACTAATCTACTACAAACCATACCTCCTCGCCACGCTGGAGTCTTTCTGGAAGACCATGCCTTGGACAAACAGAAAAGCTACCGTCAAATTGATAAACGAGCAGGTTGTCATAATTGTATCACTATATGCATCACTAACAGAATAGTAAGAATACTGTAATTGAACAGTAAGTCAACAACAACACAATTAAAAACAATTATTGCTGATTGACAAAATCAGCATGACATCAGTACACAAACTTTTTTAGAATGGACAAGTCACAACTCTGATGGGAGTTTTCAACACACCAAAAAAAAAACAGAACTTTGTTTTACATACAGTACTAGGTGAGTGTACACCTAATCAGCTATTGCGCACTTGAAGTTGAGTAAATTAATGTTTTGCCAGTCCGTGATTGTTTTTGAACAATCACAGACTGGAAAAACATCGGACTCGCATTTTTTCGAAACATTTCCAGCAGTGTAATAAATTTCTTATTAACCAAGCGTGTTTGGGAAGGTACTGGGAGAAAATCGGCCATCGCTCATCTCTGTTCTGTCAAGACCTCCAGTCAATATTCTCTCAGTATGGCCCTCGTGCTCGGTTAATAAGAGATATTTACTAACTGTCTTACCCAAATAGAAACCAATCATAAGCAATGGTAAGAAAAAGTAGCTCTGCAGGACTCAGTGACTGGTGAATACGGCCATCCTAGTAAACATAAATGACAGAGCAAATTTATCACTCTATTCAATTACACGTAAATCTGAAGGTACTTTTTCATGTCTACATTGTAGACACTTCAAGAAACTAACAATAATTTAGTTCAAAGCGTCTTACCGCCCATAGAGACATTCTGAGGAGTGAAATAAATAAAGGAGTTCTGTCCCATCCAGATATGCAGTGAATCAACAATCCACCTTCACCTAAATTAAGGGAGCAAAGAATGAGACTCTCAAGGAAGTTCATCACATCACATATTACAACCATTGAATTTTTGGGAGCAGGGATGGTGCATTGGTGAGAGCACTTGCCCCTTACCGATGGGTCAATTCTGATAAACTACTTGATAAGTTGAATGGAGCAACACCTTAGCTAGCTGTACATAGCACTCTGAAGGCGTTGCACCCAACTTTTGGTATTTTAGAAAACTGGTTGCAGAGGAGAGGTGGTCACTTACAAGAGGTGGTCGCAACCGGAGGTTCAACTGTATAAGTTTGATAAAAGTTTACCACTGCACTTACAACATGCAACTTTTAAGAACACAACATGCTAACATTGCCCACAGGTTTAGTCAAGGATTGAAGGTAGGACTTTGTCAGGACCTATTCCTCCATCTGAACTATACAGACCTGCAGAGCGTGCAAGGGCTACAGAGCTTCACTATGCTTTGCACACATTGTGCCCTCTATATGCATTGCATGCCTACAATGCTGAAGTGACTAGCTAGCTGTACACAGCAGTCTGAACACATTGCACCCATTGTGCACACGTATTGCATGCCTATAATTCTTGGTAATATACTGTGACCCAGCTATGACACCAATGAGCTACTTACCATCTTTAACACAGCTAATCAGAAGATGCAGGTAGTTTTGAGTTAATGTCACAAGGTCCCATGACTAAAGAAAAAAGTAACACTGAGAAAATATAGGGACTCAAGATAATACATGTACAAGTCAAGAATAAGAGTAATCTTTCACTAGCTGAGTGAGACAAAATAAGTGAAAAATGTTTTTTTCACACACTGCTGGAACCTGGGCCAGTATAGGTCATGTGACCTGTGGAGCAAGCAGTTGTTTCTGTTGCCTATGCCATTGCCGACTTTGCTGCCCACCCACCCACCCAAAGAATTTGAGTTTTCATACAATGCCAGTGTAATGTACAAGCCTCAATTTTTTTTTCATAGCATAACGCTATTTGTATTTTAGCTTTGAGTCAGGTGGCCGCAGTCAGCTTGACATGGCTACCAGTGGTGGGTGAGAAAATTTGTTACTGAAAGTCACTAATGTGGTGAGCATACCTAACATACCATATGCCATAATCGTGAGCACTATGTTAAGTACACATATCAAGTTTCAGTTGGTCTATTTTGAAAGAGGAGGGCTCAGAATAAGTGACCCCCTCCTGTTTGTGCAGACACAATAGAGTTAGTTTTGGAAGAACCTCTATATAAGTCATTGCATTAAACTGTCACCTGTGGCTGCAAGCCTGCTTGTCAGGGCAAGAAAGGAATGGCTTTATGCATGTATAGGAAGTCCTCGGGCCCTCTCCCTTGCCCTAAAAACCAGAGCTTCAGGTCACATGATATCTTGTGAATATTTTTACTGAATTCTGACCTGATAGTTGTTCCATTCTATACCCTTGTGATTCAATAATAAATCAGGGACACTGAATTTTGTGTCAACGTAGTCCTACAAAAGGAGAAAAAAGACAATTAAATTATTGCATATTTATTAGGGTTAGAAACAATGAACAGATAAAATTTAATGACTGCAAACAAGTTTACAAAATATGTGAGATTTTTTTACCTGCTGCCAATTAAAGTGTAAGCCATGTGCATTGTATTCATTGTCCTTAAAATCTCTAAAAAATTCACAACCTATTATTGGAGATGAAATAAGGTTAGAAATAGTTAGAAATATCCTCTCACTTGTCTTATCACATTTGCAGTCCAAACTCCAGCTTTATCAAATTATTAATTTATTGTTCATGAATCTAGTACTTATTTCAGACATAGAAACATGTACCATGTTTCTATCAAGTTCACAAAAGGTATTCTCTGATTGGCTATCTATTCTGTTATAGCTAGTGAGTAGCATAGGAGTGAGTGCTTTTTAACAAACTGGCAGCCACTTCCTTGTGTTTTTAAAGTGTCTGTGAAGAGGAGTTCGATAAAGTTTTGAATGACTGGCAGATTTATACTAAAACAATTACAATAGATTATTTGCTCTCGATTTCTATGGGAGATAGTTGACTCAGGTTACGTCCTTGTCAACTATCGCGCGATAGAAATCTCAAGCTCATAATCTAATTGTTAAATAGAAACACAAGTGCATGTTTGGGAGAATGAGAAATGCTGAGGGAAAACGAGCCAAAGGGTGAGTGTTTCCACAGCTTTTTCGAGTTCTCCCAAACTTTTACGAGTCTATGAATTAATAGCAACACCGAGAGCATGTTTTCTACAAAGAAAACAACTTGTTTACTTTGATCATTAAAATGTACATTCTGTCATCATTACATCAGCAGCTTAAGTGCTATAAACAAAAACATGATTTTTAACCAATCAACTTGCACATTTTCTTTGGGCTATTTTGTAAAATTTCATTTATCACTGTACCCCAAATAGGCTCAAAATTTTAGTGTGTGTAAATCAACATTAATTTTTACACAAACCATGAGATTTTCAATACACATCAAGCCAATGACATTACTACTAATTGATTTTGGATAGGATCATAAGAAAAATCTTACGCATAGTGCAAGAACTTTGCTTAGTGGATAATTAACGTAATCTCTATCTAATGCTAAGCCTCCCCCTGGTCAATAATAATTAATAATTAATAACTATAATTATACATTTATATAGCGCTAATACTATCAAATATTCAAAAGCACTTTACACATAAAAAGAAGCTGACAAACTAAAACAAATATCTATAAAAAGCATAAAATGTGCTAAAAATACAAAAATATAAAGCTCAATGCTATATAACTGACACCTGAAACAAATAACACATATTTTATGTAAATACCTGGATAGGGAACAGAGCATAAACAAAAGTCTGAGTAGCGCTGAATCTTGTCCACCTTCTCTGATGATGTCACTCTAAAAAAATACCATTGTAGTTCATTAACTTCTTATCACAGAATAAATTGGAAGTCAAGTAACTCAAAACTCTATGACAGCTCTGGCATCTGGAAGAGGTAAGTGGATCAGAGGAGACATCTGAAAAGGATATCTACTTAATATATAAGGGAACTCTTGAGCGTAAAAATGAAATGGATGTAGTTGTCAAAAAGAACAAGGAAAAGGAAGCCCAGCACAGAAAAATGTCTTTATCTCAAAATCACTGTTACCCCTATAGGTGGTTTCAAAATATGAAACTCAAACATCTTGTTATTACATCTAAGTGGTACCAAAAAAAGACATTTCAGATTGTCAAAGTATGACAGATATCCCTGTTGACCAGTACTATATACTATATCCCCCACTGGGGGAGGGGGGGCTCCCATATGAAAATGTTAGAGATGCTCATCATCTTGCTTACGGGTGAAAAGGATGTCTGCAGGACAAAACACCCCTATTTTGCTGTCAAGATACCTTTTAGGGTTGCACTCGAAAAAAAAAAGTGATATTTTAATAATAATATAGGGGTCAAATAAAGCTTAAGATATACCCAAATTGATCCCCTTTAGGGGAACCCTTAATTCAAATTTTACAATGAGAATCCCCGACTTTTTCACATCCATGGTTGTCCCACCCACCCCCGGACTGTACTCATAGGAAGTTCATCATCAAAGGCCTTCATGATGATGCTCACCTCATGCCAAACTTCACTTTCTTTTTCTCAACCATTAAGTCACAAATATACTTGACTCTGAGTGTCTTAAGCAAGCGGATGTCCTGCCCTCTGATGCGGTCAAATAAGTCATAATCTCCACTACAAAAAAATGAAATTACATTCATTTGCTACGAGTCATCATCATCATCTCCAATTGTCGCGGCAACTGGTACATGCATAAGGCAGTCATGTCCTGTGCTACCACCTCGGCATTGAGGACAGTTGAGTTTTATCAATCTAGAGAAATTTACCAGTCATACTAAGTATAATTCTGGAATGTTTAACTCATTTAACTGGTTGATACTAGAATTTGAGCTATGGTGGACAGGCCTGACAAGTCCAACACAGTTATCAACCTTAGAAATGCAATCACCACCATATGACTGATTGTCTTTACCTTCTCTTCCAATCAATAGTGCTGTAACAGTACACCAATGCACCGGTGAATCACAATATTTTTTGTCACAATACAAATATCGATACTACAACAAGATATCGTGATATTGTGATATTATGATATTGTGATTCTTCATGAATAAAAAATTCAGCATTCAGAAATAACTGTCTTTACAATGACTCCTTACCCAAGCCCAAGCCCTTTCAGAGCTACTGTATTTATTAAACAAAGGCACCCAGGAAAGAGAAAAAAAGTTCCATCTTTGCTTTGTACTGCTTTGTGTGCCTCTGGTCACATATCTTTCAAGATGGTGGCCACACAAAAGCATGCAAAGTTCCAATTAGTTGTCAGCTGACACAGTCTTGTGCATCCACAGACAAAACACATGGTTCGTCCATCCATGGTTTGTTATAAATGGAAATAATGATTACAAAGCAATAAGTAAGAATAAGATTACATCACCTGTCAGGTGTATATAATAATGTACCAGATCGTGTATCGTATCGTGGCACTACATATTGAGATATGTAGCGTATCGCGAGGAGTTACAGCCCTACCAATCAATCTGGCATCATAATATTAGAACTATCACATGCCTACCACTGCATTTCCAGGCACAAAACCCTTAAAAATTCACCTTGAGTACAAAGGACCTGTACTATTCACTCCATTAAGATCGTCAAGTGGGTTATCAGGGATACTCTCTCCACCTGTAAATAATAAATGGAATGATCGTAAAATTATTAATATCTATGCAAGGCTTCCTTGCATCTAATATGGCCACAGTAATTAATATCTAAAAGTAATTATAACAATAATAATTTATAATAACAATAATAAATTGACTAGACCAAGCAAGATTGGCAAATTTTGTATCAGGCTAGAGAAATTTTGTCATCTGCTATGCTAAGGAGAACTACAATCATGATTTTTTACATAATGTTCTAAAAGTTTGAATCTAAAGGCAGAAATCTTGAATTACAGTAAGAAGGGATTACATAGTATTTCTGTCCAAATTTCAAATAAATCAAATGTGCCAGGTGTACCGAAAAAGTGGGAGAGAATCTAAGAGTCATCCAATTACTGTCTGATCAAACGCTTCCTGTCACAGTATTTAAATACAATCCATTCCTACCAGCAAAAAGGAAGTCATATCCAGATCGACCATAAATTTCCGCTCCTCCTGACAGTGTAGCTGATCTGCAGATATTCTAAACAAGGAAATTAAGAACCATTAATCAACCTGTAACTAATCTTGGGCAGGCTTGTCATTGCGCCTTTCCATAACAAGAAAACTTTACAGAAACAATGATTGGTTTGAGAAAGTGAAACAACTTTTGGTTCAAGTCAATGGTGGTTCAAGAAATCAACATTCTACTGCAGTAATTATTAGTGTTGCATCAGTTTAAGGAGGCGTTTACATAATGCCAAAAGGTGACTTTGATACCAGTGCAAGTTCATCCGGCTTCCCTTGAGTGGCTCTGTGTTTATTTGCATGATACCACCAGAAAATCACTACAATTTCACTACAGTCAAATCAAATTGTTGAACACAGTTCAGACAGCATAGTCGGAAGCTGGGAGGAGCCGCCAAACATTTGATTGACAGTAGCGAAAAACGCATTTGTCGATTGAGCTTTGAATTTTAGAGTCCGCATGTTATTGAAAGGCGCAGTAATGCTGGGGGTAACCCTGTGATGCACTGGCGTCCCATCCAGGGGGAGTAGAAATATTCCAGTAGTCACTTCATGCTACAGAAACCAGGATAAGCTCCAGCCTGATGGGCCACTTGTTTTGTATGCAGACTTTACCTACTTAAGTTGTGGTTTGGTAAACATTACCTTTCCCTCAAAGAGAATAACTGGTACTACAAATCTTGATCTGCATCGCGCAAATCTGGCCTTCACAAATAGATCACGAAGTTTCCTTGCATCATTCACTTTTTGACTGTGGGATAGAAATGTTTACTTATTAGAATTTTATTACTTCCTCAACAATTTAGAAAAAACATACACACCTTACAAAAAATCTTATCAATTTTGCTATCCATATTCTGATTTGGGTTCTTTACACAGTACAGATTTGATCTTATGATGTGATGGACTGACAGTAGATTTTTAAATATTAATTAAACACAGCTTCTTGTGGTGGCACTTCTGTCGATCGCCACGTGGCCCCAATATAATAAATTTAAATTTGTAATCTTCAAGCTGTACCACAGTTGTAAGCGTGAAGAAATTAATTTCCGGAAACAGCCCGGAAAACGTAAAATTTTCAAACAAGTTCAACTGAAAATGCTTGTATTTTACAACGAATGACAACCGTAAATGTTGCACACGACATTTTAATGACTCCAGGAAGCGAGAAAACTCTTTACAAATTTACGCCTACGGTAAAGCTCTTGGCAACACCATCGCCATGTACACTACCTGTCGGTCTTTTCCGATTCACTAGCGTTGAGTTTTGCCTCCAAAATAACCAGTTTTAGTGGATAGTGACCACAAAGGTCGCCATTGTTGTTGGTAATGGTCTAAAAGTAAACAAAACAAGTCAATAGTTTGATCTTAAGCAATACAAACGCACAGAACGTTCAGAATTTAAGCTATAAAGTGGAAAAAATGAAGTTATATCGTCATGGGACGAGTGAAAACAAATCAACCAACCGTAAATTTATAATCCTTCGCAAACAACTGCAAACTTTTTCTCTGAATGCCCTCTACCTGACAAATTCAAATAAAAAAGGAACGAGTCATCTAATAACAACCTGTTTAACAATTTACTACTTAAACGGGCTGAGACAAAATGATTCTCGGGTCGCCCACAAGAAATCTTCACATCACCTTTGAGTTAGAATCGCGCGCCCTGAAAGGGTTCTTTGAGAAATACTGTACTAATTCAAACAGTTCGCTCCTCGACACCTCCTCATCAAAACTCATAAGTGCCCTATCGTTCTAAAAGAAACTAATTAAAGGCAAATGAAGCAAACAGTTTTCAACCCGGAACTTTTTTCTGCCGCTTTTTCCGCTACCTGATACTCGCGTGCGCTTGTTTACGTTTGGCGATAGTACGCATGGCGCTTGGGGTCAAACTGCTGGCTATGAGCGCAGGTCAAAATGGGTCAACTTTCCGCACGTGTGATTACTGTTTACAATGGTATTTAATTAAGCGCTCGCTGATTTAAAACTAAAGTATGTGCCGACTGGACATTGAAATCCGATCATTGCTGATCAGTAGATCGCTAAGGGGCTTTTCAAGGTGCTATTGCAAAAAAAGAATTTAAATCTGGCGTTTTTTACGCTAGAGCGAGTTGACTCAAGTCATGTCTTGGACGTTACCGTGCAACAAAGCAAGAAGACAACTCCAAAACCTGTTGCCAACTCCCACGCCCACTTCGTTAGCAATAGCCCATTTCACGGTTAACTAGCCTGGGTCAGCCTGCAATCAGGCTCCTCTTAGGTAAAGCCTACTCGCAGGTTAACTGTTCTCATTTGCATTACAATCAGTAATCAGGGACGAAGCGACCATATCTGCACTTTCGCACGTCCTTACCTCCGAAAATCCAGAAAATAAAAATTATTTATCTCAGCGGTCTGGAATCCTAAATCCTAGAATTTGATTGGTTAATTACGCCGGTGGTTTCCCAAGTTACGGATGTGCTCACACCCCCTCTCTCAAACTTTAGGGTTCTGGTTCACTTTAAACTATGTAGGCTATATAAACGCAAAAAACAAGTCTCTCCCACTATCGACGAAGTAGAAAAAGTTCTTCATGCGGGAACGCTCCGCTTACTACGAAGGCTAGGCAAAAACTGTAATGTCCCCGAAACTGACCTCATATACACATGCTTGGATGATAATGTAATGCAAAGTGAGAGAAGTAACCTTGATAAGGGCTATTAAGATCAGTTGCGGATGTCAGGCTTCTC
>Ga0126339_10000496_pt1 | contig 22014 bp, 10 predicted proteins | sample OrbTmetagenome_2_FD_92532 | JGI IMG/M metagenome (GOLD analysis project Ga0126339, IMG submission 92532) | Coral microbial communities from Petempiche,Puerto Morelos, Mexico - Orbicella T R C metagenome | ecosystem: Host-associated > Invertebrates > Cnidaria > Coral | place: Petempiche,Puerto...
AGAGAGAATGAAAAGTGGCCAAAATTACACTAAAAATCAGCCTCTGGGGACCCCTGAGGGGCTGATATCCAGAACTCGGCTAAAAAATGGTCGTTGAACCTGAAACTTTGGCATATTACATAAGTCCACAGAACGACTTTGTGTACCAATTTTAAGCGAAATCGGCCGACCTTCATTTCCAAGTCTGCCCCAGTCTCTCAGGCAGAAGCTCTTAAAAAGAAACAGGAGATGGTTTTGCTTCACTTGGGTACTGCGTCCCACATGACTGAAATGTTTGTAGTGCAGTCCAACCGGTTACTTGCAATTTTCAAAATACTGTCCGCTCAAATCGAGAATTTTTTACCTCGCCTCACACTACGCGCTGCTTTCAGCACAGATCGTAGCACTTGTTTCCACGATAGAGGAGGGCTGTTGCAGAACTAAGCCATCTAAGGAGCTGCTGCATGTATCAAGCGTAGGGGCAGACAATGACATAATCCCACTGGGTGTTCCATGAATAGAATATAAAGCATCAGTTAGATTGCAAGATGCTGATCTTTTCAAGCTTTGGGTACATTTTTTTACTATGTGCAGCTCTGATGACTTAAATGGACCCTTTCGCCTGAAACGTTGGGCTGCAACAACTTTTGACTGTTTTACTTGAGTTTTTTTCATCGCTAACAACTCCCAAATAGCTTTTCTGAAACGGTGGTATCGATAACAGTAGAGCAGCGGATTAAATAGAGAGTTCAACTGAGTCACTATCTGTGTAAACCGGATAGCAGCATTTGTACGAAACAGTGGCATACCATTTCCTAATATAGCAAAAAGAAAAACAGGAATAGTCGAGGATATTACCCCAACAGTTAGCAAACCAGTTGTTTTGGCAACTTTAGCCTCCAGTTATGCTTTCATTAAAACGTCGATTTGAGAGATTTCGTCTAGTTTACGATTGCGTATTCCAAGGTAAACCTTTCGATAAAAGAAGGCAACAAGAAATAAACAAAACATTTCTAAAGCAGTCCACCCGGTTAAAATACCTTGCATAATTGTACGATCACCCACAACTACGAATGTCGTGATGACGTTTGCCACCGTTGGTAAGAGCGCAGAGAGCCAGGTACCTATCGCAATCTTTTTGACGCGGCCATTTGTGATGATACGCTTGTGATCCATCCATTTTAGTACCGCCACGTACCTCTCCCAAGCAATAATAGTCAAGTGATGCAAAGTAACTGTGGCGAGTAAAGGCGCGAAGAACATATTTACCGCATGTAGCATACAGGTATGCTCCAACGAAACTTGCCTTACTGTAAAGAAATCCATAGAGGCATATGTCGGCATAACTATAACGCCAACTAGAAGGTCCGTAACGGCCAGGCTTGACAACATAATATGTGAGGGTTTTTGGAGCTCTTTTCTTTGCCTTATAGCTAAGATTATGAATGCGTTCAGAAGAATGGTGGGGATTGAAGCCGTGACCGTCATGAGGCCTATACCCAAGTGAAAGGCTGAGCCACCGACTTCCCATGATACGTGCGGTGCGTACGGGCAATAAAGCGTTGAGTTGGATGATTAATCGATGGTTGTCTGGTTGTTATTCAGCTTCATGCTGAAAATACATGAAGAGTTTATCTGGTTTGGACGCACGGGCCGTTAACTAACCAACAACTTCTGTCAATCACAAGCGGTCTTCATTTTCAGGATTTACGGCTGTCTGGGGTTCCTTTAATAAATGCTGTGACGAGTAAGATTAAAACAGCTATAATTATCTTAAAGCCTATGTTTTTCTATTCATGTTCAATGTGACTAAGCTTTCTATCTTACTTGAAAGCAAACAAGAAATGTAAACAAAGGTACAAATGTTACATTAGGCAACAAATATATATGACTGAATTTATGAAAACCGTGTTTATACTTTTCACCAAAACAACCATATGCACTTTGATTTCACAATTTCAAAAGGCCTTAAAATCACTCTAAGCGATGAAACAAAAAAAGTGAAGAGAGAAGAGCAAGAAAAGGAAGATAAGAGCGTGGAGGAGAAAAAAAGACTGACATTCCCGGCTTTTAATTTTTGTATCGTCTACTTTGGAGTCTCTGGCGAGAAAAAAATACTCGATTTTTTTAACATTAAATTTAACCAGCATTTTGGGTAGGGAGTTAGGAGCACAGTGGAGTGAATTTTGCCAGAAATGACATGCTTCGTAGTTCAATTTTTCTTTAGAAACAATATAGTCTTTTTCGCGTTGCCTTTATCGAGAATAATAGCGAACCCCGACATATGGAGTTTTGATGACCAGCTACTGAAAGTAATTTTAATAAACATTGTATAATTAATTGCTTTTCTTAGGTCTTACCGTGCAAATAAACCTTGTTGTTGTTGTTGTATATGCAAACAGCGCATGAGAGAGGACACTAGCTTATTAAATCGCCACAAAGTTTGAAGTGTTAGCTGGTTTATCATATTGAATGTAATTTTGCAGAGACGGTTTCTTACTCAAGTCTGTTATTCCCTCAACTTGGTTAATTTAAGAGGTGGACAAAATTCATTTTAAGCCTAGAAATCAATGAATCTTGACAGACCTCAATGACTATAAATGCAAGGAGAATGTGAAAGCAATCAGGAATACAATTGCTATAAAATCAGCTTTAAAAATTTAAATAACATTTCTCTTTCAAAATTGGTCTTACCTCGGATTTGCGTAAATTAAAATACTAATGTTTGGGCTGAAACAATCTTCCACTCTCTTGAAAGAGGCTGACTATTTCATGAGAAACGTACCTGAACCATTGCATGAGGATAAAAAGGTTTTAAAGCCCGGCAAACTTCAAAAGAGCTGATAAAAATGCCGAGATTTTAAGTTGAAAGTTTCCGAAGTGAACAATCTTTTGTTTTTATTGTAGCTCATACACCTCTTTCACTTGTTAGGGTTTCTAGTGATAAAAAAGGTATCTGAAAAAATGTGCAGTGCTATATATTTTGAAATCTCTCACACTCCTTTTTCGTTTTCTTCTATTCAACTGAGAATTGGAATTCTACACTTCTGCATGGTCCTTTGGATGGTCTACTATGTGCAAGATTGAAACACAAATCGTCATCTATAGAATATATAAAAGAAAAAGATAAAAGACGGCTATTCTGGAAACCTAAATTCACTGATCTACATTTTTTAAGACTTAATAGCAGTGTAAGCCTGATGAAATGTTCGTCAAGTAAATAAAAAAACAAACAAACAAACAAGAAATTTTGCAAATTACTAACTGCATGGACTAACATAAAAGATATCTGTACTTATTTTTAGCGTTCTTCAGTGCAGCTGAATGAACAGTACCACCAAAATCGTGCGAAAAATACCAAGTCGCACCTTTTTTGTTGCCTTTCTGCAGCATAACAGGTTCGTTTAATCGCGACTAAGTCTTGCCAAAAATTGAACTAAATAACTCGCCTAATATAAAACGTAAACTCACAATGTTAGCCAAACAGAACCTGCGTCTACTGTGCTGATATCCCGCGATATCAAGTTCGGTGGTATGTGAATCTCGTTCGGTCTTCCCATGGATACTTTGGCTCGATTATGTCTCGCCAAAATACAAGCCATGGCTCGACTAAACTCTATGTAGTCTATCAACGATACTATTAGGTACAAATACTGATGCTGACCTGTTCTTATCATTGCACTGGGAACGGCATACATTTCGTTCATCATCGAAGAACGTAATCTAGCTTAGAGAAAAAAAAGAAAACAGTTTCAAGCTTGCCCGCTGTCAGTTATTCAGGCGAAAGTTGAAAGCTAATAAATGCAAGGGAATTACGGAATCGATACTCAGGAAATGATTTTAAGGAAAACAAATCCAGAATTTAGAACACTCGGAAAAACTTTAACGTTGAAAATGGCTCTTACCTCAGATTCACGATAATATAACTGGCGATAATGGCTTTCTAAAGATCGTTTCTTGCTGTCGATCTCACAAGAAATTATCGAGTAACTGACATTCGTAAAGTTGTCCAACGATGTTACTTTTCACAAGTTCCTTTGTCACTGCATTGGAATCAGGGCAACTGCGTCAAATTTTCAAATTATCTAATATTTAAAGGGTTGCCAAACCCTTTGAAGTAAAAGGAACTGTCTTTAGTGCCGACAATAGTTACCGCCGTCAATGAATTATCTAAATGGAGTTTAGTGTAACATTTTATGTGAAAATTCTTCGACACAAAGAGGATAAACTGCTTGATTGACATCGTTACGTATATACTGTATGAGTTTTGAGGTAATTTGTAATAATTTACCTTTTATGTTTACCTATGACATTCAAAATAGTCTTATTACACATTTCAAGGAGAGCAGTGGAAGCAATCAGGAATATAATAATAAGAACATTAGCTTTGCAAAACTTAAGTGGAATTCCAAATTTTTCTTACTTCTGATTTGCGTAAATTACAATACTAATGACAGCTGGGTTAAAAGAATCATCCGCTTTCTTGAAAGAGGATGGCTATTTAATAAGAAGCGCACCTGGACCATTGTATGAGAAAAGAAGGGTTTTGAGGTGCGGCCAACTTCAAAGGAGCTAACAAAAATGGCAAGATTTAAGTTGAAAGTTTCCGCAGTGAACAATCTTTTGTTTTGGGCTCATGCATCTCTCTCACTTGTTAGGGCATATAAGATAAAAAAGGCGTATGAGAATATGTGCAGTGCTGTTGACAGGCAGTCTCCAGAAGTCCGGCAAACTTCAAAGGAGCTAACAAAACGGCCAAGATCTAAGTTGAAAGTTTCCGCAACGAATTCGAACAGTCTTTTGTTTTGAGCTCGTTTACTCTATGTAACCGAAACGTGTCTGATCTCTTGGATAGTTGCTCAGTAAAACACAAACTGTGCCTTCTTGTCATTTAATTTAGGGAGAAAAAAACATGAAATAACTCTGTTCCTACACTTTGCTGGTAAATGCTTTCAAGAAATGTCTGATCAAGAAAATTAAGTAAAGACTTTTCTTATCGTTTCGTCTTAACATCTCTCTCACTTGTTAGTGTTTATAATGATAAAAAAAAGGATTTATAAAAATAACTGTGGTTTCAGATTTTTTTCTCTCTCTCTATACAAGTGGAAGTTTGAATTCTGCCCTTCTAGTCGTTTGATCCTACTATGTTTAACATAAAAACACGTATCGACATCTATAAAAGATGCTCCCTAACTGAAAAAAACGTTCTACAAAAGTAATTGCACCGCTCTTGATTTTTAAGACATTATAGCAGTGTAAGATAAATAAAATGATGGTCAGGTGAGACTAACTAGAAAAAGAGGATATATTACTAACTGCATGGAATGATGTCGAAACGATATTTGCCTTCACTTTAAAGTTCTTCAGTGCAGCTGAATACTGAAGAACAGTACAACCAAACTCATACGAAAAAAAAAATAATAATAATAATAAAATAAATGAATAAATAAATAAATAAATAAAACTAGTCGTACTTTGTTTGTTTTGGTGCGCCTCTGCCACATAAAAGGCTCTTGCTCTCGACTAAGTCTTGGCAAAATACGAACCATGGCTCGACCAAACTCGCAGGAAATAACACCGAACTCCACTAATTAAAAAGCCATGATAGGATAAGGTAAGGTAAGGTAGCTGCAGCATCATCCAAACTCCCAATTAGCCAGACAGAACCTGTGTCTATTGTTCCAATGTCCTACGATATCAAGATCGGCGGCACATCAGACTCGCTTGGTCTTAACTTGGATTCTTTCCCTCGACTACTTCACGTCAGAATGAGAACCATGGCTCGACCAATCTGGCCGGGTCTGTCGGCAATACGATTGGTTACAAATTTTCATGTAAACCTAATCCGATAATTTCACTGAGAACGGTATATATATATATATAAATCGCTATTTCTAGAAGAAACTGAATTCAGCTTTGAGAAGAAACTTATTTTTAAGGGAGCCTGCTGTCGATGTTTTGATTCAGGCGAAAGTTGAGAGACAATAAATGCAAGGAAATTACAGAATCAACACTTAGAAAACGATTTTAAGGAAAACAAATCTAGAATTTGGAACACTAAGGTAAGATTTATCTTAGAAAACTGCTCTTACCCTAGATTCACGAAATTAAAACAGGTGATCATGGGTTCCAAAAATCGTTTGCCTGCTGTCGATTTCGCCAGAAATTATCGTGAAACCGACATTCGTAAAGTCGTCCATCAGGGAAACTGAGTCAAATTTCAAATTGTCCAATATTCAAAGGGTTGCCGAAACCTTTCGAATAAAGGGAGCTGCGTTTAGTGCTAATGGTATAGTTACTACCGGCAATTAAGTATCTAAATGGAGGTCAGTGCAACATTGCATTTAAGGCTGGATGTCAATGCATACACACAATGTGCCGCAATGATGAATCTTGACAAACTTCAAAGAGTATAAATGCCAGAAGAGTGTGAAAGCAATCATGAATATGATTTTATTAAAATCAGCTGTACAAAACTTAAATAACATTTATTTTCAAAACTGTTCTTACCTCAGATTTACGTAAATTGAACATCTAATGACTGGCCTCAAACTATCATCCGCTTTCGTGAAAGAGGGTGGCTATTTAATGGGAAACGCTTCTAAACCATTGTATGAGAATAAACGGGTTTGAAGCCCGGCAAACTTCAAAGGCGCGGACAAAAATGCCAAGATTTAACTTGAAAGTTTCCGCAGTAAATTATCCTGGAACTAGCATTTGTAAAGTCGTTCAACGATTTTATTTTTTGCATAATTATTCGTCACTAGAATCAGGGCAACTGAATCGAATTCCAAGTGATCCAATATTTAAAGGGGTGAAGAGTCTATCGGAGTAAAGGGAACTCCCTTTAGCGCCAACAAAAGTTATCGCTTCTAATAAAGGATGTTCGCGCCGATTGTTTCTGTGCATCCTTACTACGCACGCAAATTTACAGGCCACGTCATGCATCAAGTGCGCGCTATAAGTAATAAAATGAACAATGATAGGGCAGATGGCCATTGCTATAGCTTTGCCTGGATTTAATGATCTTGAACGCTCGGTGACCCCTATTTTTCTTTTGATGGATCATTTTCTGTACCGATTTTCTAAGTTTAGCCAAAAATTAAGAAAATCTATCGATTAGAACTTTGAAATTTTTGCAAAATGCACCATCGAATTCCGTTCTTTTTAGCTCTTCGTTTATCTGTGCGGCTCTTTCAAATATCTCTTGAAGGGTTAAGCTTTGTGAAAACGTTGGCAACATTTGGAATTATTTACGCAACAGACGCACTCCTACAAAATATGACTAAGAATGTTTGCCTCCGTTGACTCACCTTCGATATTTTCAACTATAAACCCCTGTAGAGACCCTGCTGAATTTCATGCGAACAGTCTAATTGTTTTAGTAAAATTCTGGCTGCAATTTACTGCAAATAACGATTTCCGATTATTCCTCGAATTGTTTTCAAGAAAGTCAGGACACCAAGAAATGTCCTTCTTTTAGTCTTCTCGGGAATTTAAGTACCAGTTTGCATAAAAAATATTCCTCCAAAACTTTGGTAAAATGAAAAAAAAGCAAACAAACAAACAAGCAAACAAAAATAAACAACCGTCGCCATATCATAGACGATCTCCAGCCACTGCACACCAATTTTTTTTTTTTTTTCATGACTGAAGATTCAACTTTGCACTATAAAAAAGAGAAACCAGAAACTGCAAGGGACCGCATACGATAAACGCTGCCAACGTAGGATCTACAAGAGATCTGATCAGCCAAAAAAATGTATGAAGACAAACAATAGACTGCAAGGCTCATACTACGTGAAAAACGTTTCGAGACACCAACATGACAAGAACCGATAAAGTAGGATCGCAACAGTGGACCGCTGTTTCGCCCCTCTTGGGGCTCGTCAGCACTGTGTAGAGAAGATATGTATTCGAAAATATGTATCCGATACGCTGCGTTTTTAAAGCATGGTACTGGCCATGCGGTTGAATGTTTAAATGTTTAGGCTGGTCTTGTCCAGACACATTTATTCTTTTGCTTTTCAAGACACCAATCTTGACACTTTGTCTCCTTGCACCCCGAAACACGTACAGTGTAATGTGGCAACGCGTGTTTCGGGGCGCAAGTGAGTGCAAAGCACGGAACATGATATAGTGAACGGGTCATTTTGCAATTTATGTGCGTTGGCAGTTGGGCGTTACATATCTTCGCTACATAGTGCTGACGAGCCCCAAGAAGGGCGAATCAGCGGTCCACTGTTACGATCCTACTTTATCGGTTCTTGTCATGTTGGTGTCTCGAAACGTTTTTCACGTAGTATCAGCCTCGCAGTCTATTGTTTGTCTTTACTATAAAAGAGAAGCTTGGAAAACTGTCTGAGATGCTTTAGCTCGGTACGTTCCCTGTACATTCTCTTGGACTTTTTCTGGTGACTAAGGAAATTAAACAAGATTAGTTGTATCCCTTAGTTTTGTTTCAATATGAAACAAATTCCAACGTCACTAGGTAGGATGAAGATGTTCATGCAGAACTTAAGCGACTTTGATAATAGCATCTTGTGTGCACGATTACAGGTTTTTTGGGAATTCCATGGATTTGCCTTGTATTATATCTCGTGTACCGTTGGAACGCATCGAAGGGGTCTTCAAGTCGTTTTGTTTCTTATCATACTGTTTTGGCGACGTTCAACTTGGTGTTAGTTGCATCTAGCTTCTTATAAAGTGCTACATAAACTCTTAGCATTTTTCAGCTCCCTGTCAATCAATTCCAACGAGGCTTTTAAATCTGATACTTCTTTCTTCAGCGCTTCATTCTCCTTGGTTGTACTGGCGATGGAAGTTTGGACAGTATTTAGAACCCTTTTGTTAACAGGAGGAAAGGTTCGTGTTCTTCTTGATCTTAATTCGATTTCTTGTACAATATTAATCTCACCTCCGGCTTCTTCGTTCGACGCCGTATTTATTCTTTCAGCAACGTTTGGATCCTACCTCTTTCAGCCGCGCGCCACTCCTTTATTTTTCTTAGCGTGGTAGCACGGACAAACAAACGTCCAGAAATACCCAGAGGAATTTGAGCAAACGGGCTTTCAAAGGATTAGAGGCAGGAGGGGCGAAGCGTTCGCAGCTCAAAAACCTACGTCTGCTACATGCGCAGAAAGCTAGACGGAGTTAAACTATTGCTTGCCTGAGTTTGCGTGCGGGAACTTGTCCAAAACGCTTAAGTACTAAAGTTGCTTCTCGTTCGACGATTTACGAGGACATTGCTTGGAGTTTATGAAGCTTGCAATTTTTTCTAAATTCCGTCGCTGTTCAGAGATGCTTCATATATTGGTGGCCTTCAAACCGTTCCGTCACAGCTAGGGCTTGGCAAATTTCACGGAGTTCTTATTGGAATCACAGGATTTTGATGTCTGTATATCTATATTTCACGGGGTTATCTTGAGCTCTGTTACATCTCTACTATTCTCAGCATTGTCCGTACCTCGCTTCACATTTCAAGACGCCTTCACCGTGGACCATTGCATGTGTTTCCTCGATGGCTACAGGTTGCTGTGGATCTAAGCTATTTAAGGAGCTGCTGCATGTATCAAACGTGGGGAGCAGACAAAGACCTTCTCAACTTAACCTCACTAGGTGTACCATGGTAAGAATCTAAAGCATCAGTTAGATCGCAAGATGCTGATCTTGTCAAGCGTTGGGTACGTTTTTCTACGTTTTGCAGCTCTGACGACCTTGTTGGATCCTCTCGTTTGAAAAGTTGACCGGAGCCAGCTGCTGACTGTATTGCCTGAGACTTTTTCATCCCTAACAGCTCGCGAAGAGCGTCCCTAAAACGGTGGTCTCTATAACAATAAAGTAGTGGATTAAGCAGGGAGGTCAACTGCGTCAATATCTGTGTAAACCTGAGAGCTGCATTTGTTCGGAAGACTGGGATAACATTTCCTAAGACAGCAAAAACAAATATTGGGATAAAGGAGGATATTACCATGGCGCTTAATAAACCAGTTGTCTTGGCAACTTTAGACTCCAGCTTTGCTTTCATCAGATCGTCGATTTGGGAGATTTCGTTTAGTTTACGACTGCGTATTCCAAGGTAAACCTTCCGGTAAAAGAATGCAACAAGAAATAAACAAACAGTTTCTATAGCAACCCACGAAGTTAAAACTCCCCCCAAAAATGCACTATTCCTAGAGACCACTGACGAAGTAAAGTATACAACTGTTGGCAAGAGCGAAGAGAGCCAGGTACCTATGGCAATATTTTTGAGGCGGCCATTTGTGATTTTAAGCTTGTAGTCCATCCATTTTTGTACCGCCACGTACCTCTCCCAAGCAATGATAGTCAAGTGATGCAAAGTAGCTGTGGAAAGCAAAGGCCCGAAGAACATATTCACCGTATTTAACATACAAGTATGTTGATACGAAACTTGACGTAATATGAAGAAATCAGAAGTGGCAGATATCGGCATAACTATAACGCCATTTAGAAGATCCGTAATGGCCATGCTTGACAACAAAATGTTTGAGGGTTTTTGCAGCTCTCTTCTTTGCTTTACAGCTAGGATTATGAATGCGTTCAAAAGAATAGTGGGGACCGAAGCCATGACCGTGATGAGGCCTATAATCAAGTCAAAAGATGAGCCACCCTTTTCGAATGGGCAATAAAACCCTGTGCTGGATACATTAATAGTTGTTTCGGTGTTGTTTATGTCCATGCTGTAGTTACTTGAAGAATGTTTCTTGTTTGGATGCAGAGGCCGTCATAAGCTTTTGCACTTAGGCCTGTTTGCAGTTCCTCCAATCAATCCTATGACGAGTAAAAGAAAAACAATTATCTCTAAGTAACCCTTATGTTTCATGACTGCTGTTCATTGTATCTAACCTGTCTTTCTTAATTTTGAAAGTGAACCACATTCCAAAGAAATTCATAACCAATTGTCAATGAAACAGATGCTGTATTCTGTCACACAGATTTGTTAGGGGGAGCAAAATGGAGAAATAGGCAATAAGTCTAGAAAATTCAGACTCGTATGCAGCATAAAGTTCTTCTCCGTGTGATATTGACCGGCTGTTTGCCCTAGGTTTCTAATCGTTTATTTTGTCATTATAGATTATAATAATTATTGTCCTTTCAAATGGGAGATTCTCTGCCTGCATTCTTCAGCTAAAGGTGTTCTGGCATCAGCTAACCCAAAGGCATTGGTGTACCTATGCTCGATTGCCAGCCGCTGTTAGGGACAGAAACCCGCGCTTTAACGTAGACTGGATTCTAGAGAGCGATGAAAATCGAGCCTAGAGTGTAACAGTCCCAGAGTAAATTTAACCAGCATTTTTCGTAGAGAGTAGAGTCATGCGGTCATGAGTGCTTTACACATGAAAAACATGAGTGGCCTTAAGCTTATTTTATGAACTTAGTAGGAGAAATCTCGGCATCTCTTGTTTAAAAATGAAGTTTTCAAAATATGTTATTTTTTATTTTTATTTCTTTTAAGGAAACTAAATGGACTTTTCTGGAAGTTGAGACATTTTACTCTTCGGAGAAATTGGTTCAATATTTTTTTTGTCTAAAATGAAGACTCAAGGGACCAGAGTACAAATAAATTGATTGATTACACCTTATTGGAAGAAGGAAAAAGATAGATATAGAACGCTGAACTATATTTTATCAATCAAAATTTCATTTGTAAGAGACTCTTAATAACAATTTGCAATGATAGGGCTCTAAGAATCGTCCATGCATGTTCTAGAAGCGAATTGTCTATTCAGCCAGAAAATGGCATGCGCGGTGGTGTAAGTTTACCCTAGATACAGCCTGGTATTTTCCTTTGTTCTGGTGTATAGAAATATATTTATATTTCGGGGCATGAGAAAAGGGACCTGCGTTTTGGGCTAAACATATATTTTAATTGCTGGGGAAGTATAAGTGAAAGTCTCGGGAATTCCAATTTCTCGTGGGTAGGGGATCATGAGTCATTTCATAAATACAAACTCTGCAAAACTCGATAGTACCGCGGCAGTCTGATGATATGGACTTGAGAATTCTGGCTCGATTTCTGATCAGCTTCAAATCCGACTAGAAGACAAAGGCCTGAAACAAGAACGAATATTATTTCAATGCCAGAAATAACAATAATTACCCAACCCTTTTACCCTCAAATCGCTGAAAATTTAGGGCCGATTTCTAAAACGAAAAAAACTTTAGAAGTATCATAAACACTGACGTTTGCATCATTCGCTTGACCTACGATTCCATGAAGTGTACAATAGAGATTTTCTCACCCTTAGTAATAATCGACTACTATTCCAGGTTTGAAATCAAAATCCAATAGTGACATATACTGTAACTTAATCACCGTATTTATGGAAATTAATCATGTCTTGGGTAGTTAGGTATTTACTATTAATAGATATTTTGCGTTCAGTGATACTTTTTTTTTCAATCGCAAATTCGACTACTTTTTTGTCATTCTCTTTTTATTCTCTCTTCATATTTATTAAACTCAAAATCGAGTTACAGCTTAGACTACCCGCGTAGAGCGTAGGCTAATGGAGGCGGGAATTGTAATAAATAATACTTTAGGTCAAAACAACAACAACAACAATAATAATAATAATAATAATAATAATAATATTGATTTAATTAACAAATACGTCAGCATGTACAATGAGTCCAATTAGTGATGAGTGGGAATAATGATGAAAGGAATTGTGAAAAGTGGAACTTATAATAAATACTGTCGTCAGATACAATAATTATGGGTATTTCTTTACAAGACAAGAGAATGGACGTCAACATAATCGTTCTCAATCATGAGCACTATCAGGAGCAACTCATGAATCTGTCTTTTAAAAGGCCATTTTCTCTTGAAATTATCTCAACCTCATTACTACTTAGAAAATTGTACAATACTAAAGGACGACAGTTCAATCTGCTACCTTTTTGTGCTACAAAGTAGCTTAATTGGCTAAAATAAATAACTGAGAAATTCTTATGTCTTCCATGTACGAAATAGTCTATCAACTGCTTTTTATTTATCTTTTTTTTTTTCTGTCACAGAATCGTCGAGTATACCAGTCGCTTAAGGAATAATGTTATTACTTGATGTGTTAATTATATCATACCCTACAACGTTGCTTATTGGTTCCATCTTCTCTACCGTACCAGTGGCCAGTATTTTTCGAGCACCAGATTCTTTTCATATAAATGCATTTTATCATAATACAGCAATGGTTGCTTTAGCATGTTTAATTAAGTATTAGCTTCTTCCTGAACCAGGCAGTCAACATAATGTTATTCTAAACGTATTTTCAGACATGAAGTTATATAACTTCTTGAATTTGCTACTTCATTTACCTGCTTTTTTAATAGTTTTGCATTTCATTATATTATGATTTTATATTAATTCATAATATAGATAGAACCCTACGCGCGCTCTGATTGGTCGAAAATCAATGTTTTATCAGAGTATAAAACATAGAAAAAGCGTTTTTTATTGTTTTTCACCACATTACCTCTATATCATAATGCAAATGAAGAGGCCTAAGCCGTGTAATACGCTGTGGTAAAACATTCCGGGCATTTGAGAACCCTCGAGAAATGTAGAAAACAATCGCCTGCGGCTGGTGTTTTCTACATTTCCCTCGTGTTCTCAAATGCCCGTCGTGTTTTATTACAGTGTTATACACGGCTTAGGCTTCTTTCTTTGTTAAATAAATGCCTGAAGAAGTGTCAGCATTACAATATTGAATATAATGGCTTAATTTTTCGACTTAAAAATTAAATTATCCAATTATTTGCCATAGGATGAGTTTACAAAAGTGAAGAGTTGAAGCGTAGCTGAATCAAAGAGTAATGTTGGCCGTAATAAAGTAAACTTTGTTGATGGCCAAATAAAAAATAAAGGTTTAGGTGAAAGCTAGAGTAAAGGTTCTTTTGAGAAAAGTATTCAAACCAAGAATAAGTAAGCTAAGTTGAATGATGTTATAATTAGCAAATTAAAAACCTGGCGAAATCAGAATTTAGATGATTTATTTGATGAAAATATTCTCAAGCAGTTTAAGACGTGGGTCAGGAATGTAAAATAGAATTATGGTCGGGCAGCTATATCTCTTGTTATGTTGTTTCACCAAGCTGAAATCTCCCTTGGTTTGAAAACTTGGCGTCCTGCCTTGCCTTAACATATCAGACTTAGCAGCAATTAGGATACTAAGTTAGACGAACACAAACTTCAACGAAAAGGATTTCATGTTATGAGTTCACTATTTTAATGAGGCACCATTTAACAGTCAGTATAAATCCACTTTCGTTCCCGGACATACCTATTGTCAAGCATAAGTGTCTAAACGATTATTTTATACATGGCGTCGTCGCGCAAAGGGAATTGCAGGAAAACTACGGTGAAGCTTAATTTTTGGAAAATAATTTACCCAACCGCTCCTCGTGCTCAGCAATAATAAGAGAAAAAGAAAAGGACAAAACATTACTTTTCGGTAAACAAATATTGCGCTCCTTTGTCCTGCCAATAGCGTCGCATGAATAACGTTGCAATTATTGACTGTCCAACAGTTAACCATGCATGCATAGAGAAGCTACAAATAATTGTCAATGAACCAGTTATAAATGATTCAATCCAAAAGTTTCACAATGGAATAAAATATGTTGTAAAAACGTAAATAAAAAAAATATTGGAAGGTTTGTAGTAACAACCGATAACTGCAAGCAGATAACGGAATCAGTAATCAGGAAATAATTGTAAGGAAAAAATATATATACCTTGGAATACTGAAGTAATAGTTATCGGTTAAAATTGTTCTTACCTCAGATTCGCGACAGTAAAACGGACGATGATCAGCCCCTGTAGATCGTTTGCTTTCTGTCGATTTAGCAAGATATGATCATGGGACTGACATTCGAAAAGTCGCCTTACGATGCAATTTCACACGAAAAGTTTTTTTGCAAAAAATATTTTCAAGTGAGAACAGAAAATCCGATTAAAAAAAAAAACAGATCGTTATAAATTTGAGAAAGGCTTACGACCAGCCGGCAAAATGCAACATTTTCAAGCCGTCTCAATATTCTACCTTATGTTGTAGCGATTTGGGTAGCCTACCTGTTATCAAGTGACACTAATGCTGCCCTATTCTGATTGTTTCCCTGGGTATGTTATCGTCAGTGAGATTCGGTAGTTCCTCGACGAAACTAAGCTTGCTACAGTGTACCTGTCGATTTGATGAGGTTACCAAATAAATCATCAGGAAATAATTGTACACAAAAGAAATTCATTACTTAGAACACTGAAGCAATATTTATCTGTCAAAATTTCTTCAGCCTAAGATTCACGAAAATAAAACTGGCGATAATGAGCCTCTTAGAATCATTTGCTTTCTGCCGATTTAAGCGGAAATGATCGTGAGACTTACATATATAAAGTCGCCGAACGATGCCATTTCACACAGAATTAAATGGCACAAACTCTAATCAGGGTAGCCGAGTCGAATTCTAATCATGGTCCAATATTTTAATGATTGCCAAATCTTTTGGAGTGAAAGGAGCTGTCTTTAGCGCCAACAATAGTTACCGCTGTCAATTAAGAGTAGCGTAACATTTCATGTGAAAATTCTCTACACTAATTGGAAAAACTGTCTGTTTGCGATAAAGCCCTTGGATCGCTATACTTACGGGCTGGCGCAGATTTCGAAATCCTAATTTGACGGCTTACTACATTCTCTTTCTCCGCGCCATTTCGTAATAATTTTGTCTTCGTTTTGATTGATTAGACTCAAAATTATGTTATTAAACCTTTCAATCCTTTATATTTTCATTTGGGAAGCAGTATGATTAGTATTCATAGCTCGGCTTGTCTCTTGTCTGCAATCAGGGCATGCCGAAAGGGTTACCGAATCGCTTGGCAACCAACAAAAGTTGCCGCATTCAATTAAATTTGTAAATGGAGAGAGAAGAAACTTTTCTTTTTGAATATTGTCAAGACAAATTGGAAAGACGGCTTGTTTGCGAAAACCATCTTGGGCCGCTATACTTAAGAATAGGGTTGGCGCAGGTTATGAAATTAATTGTAGCTTAACAGTCGACATTAAGTAATTTGGAGTCTTATATAATAATTTACAAACTCAATTCTATTACACCTGTCAATTGCTTACGTAGTTATCTTTATTTAGTAAAAAGTATTATAACTATTTAAAGCGCAGGTTGCTAACGATATGTTTTTTCGTTGCTTGGCCAAATTTTAAGGGGCACGTTCTTACGCCTCTGACGCTGCCAAGTAATGTTTATTATGGCTTAGTTAGCCGACACGTTATTTAAGTCCAATTAATAATGACCGCTCTGGTCATCTCACGGGGAACGTTTCTGACTCAATTCTGTCACAAGACACGCATGCACGCACTGTATATACTGTAAATCATGAGAAACTTCAAAGCATATAAATGCAAGGACAGTGTGATAATCATCACCATTAATTTTTTAACACCAAATTCCCACAAAAAATCAAACAAAATCAAATTTCTTCGGCAAGGCTAGAAAACTCAAATTCGCTCGTCTTTTGCATGTAGCTAGCCCCTAACAAGAGTGCAAACAGGCTGTAGTTTTTTCCTTGAAATAGTTTTGTCTTTCCGAGAAAAGCAGCATTTACGGTTTAACTTTCGGACTCAATTTCATGCAATTTAGCGAGTCCCAAATGGGCTGAAAATTGACCATTTTCATTCGATTCGCATTTCGCAACCGTATTGAGCGCAGAAAAGTTGTAATACAACCAGCTTATTGCAGAACTATTTCTTGCCTAAAAGAGGACGATTTCAAGAATATTGGATTAATCTAATTATTTAGCGGTTGTTCTCCAATATTGAGTTAGTCAGTCGGTGAAAAGAATTGTCATTTGGACCATGTGCTACGTCTCGGAATTCCAAAAGATTTTAGATTCTAACTACACTAGGATAGCTCTTTCAATGAGTTTGAACTCATTAGATTGATAGATGTCCTTTTTCTCGGAAATACCAAGACATTTGAAGAACAAAATTGCATTGCGTTTCTACTTTTACTAAGGCCTACGTATATGCAACAGTAGGGCAAATTCTATTTTTCAGGCCTTTCCGAACTATTTTTTTATCCTTGTGTACATTTGCTCCTAAGGAGAGTTACTTGAGAACACCGAAGTAGTTGTTATAGTTCAAAACTGATCTTGCATCAGATATACAATGATGGGGCTCATTCCGCTTTCTTGAAAAGGGGGCGTCAGTGTAATGCAAATAAATTGAACTTGGAAGTGTTATTGTCACAGAAAGACAGCACATGTTATTGAATCATTTGAGCTGTGTTTGGGAATACTGCAGGGGTACAGAATGTACATAAGGCTTAGAAAGTAGATTAGATTTTGGGGGCGGGGGGGGGGGGACTGATAAGGCTACGACCGGTAAATTGACTACCAAGCCGTCGACAAAAAATAATATTGAAATTATGAAGCGGTCCTGAATCCCCCTGGTAGATATTCTTTATTTTTGCTTCAAAATTTGCCTGATACGTTTTCTATGTTCACTTTGTGTTTAATAAAAATAAAAATATGGAAAGAAATTGGAAATTATGTTCCTTTTCGTTTCCGGAAGTGTGTTAGGCTACTTACAGATTGCAAGTTTTTAACGGTAAGCGAGACTTCGGAATTCTAAGGTAACAGACGAAAAAGCTTTACGCACATAACTCACTGTGCAATTCTTAAAACTTTACGGTTTTGATTTATGTATTCCGTTGAAAAATATTTTAATGCTTGCCAAAACACTTGACAATTTTAAACTTCACTTGATAAATTTTACTCTAAATATCCAGAGCTCATGACACCAAAACTCGTGAATTGATATATGGGGCAGGGAACTGAAATTAAAAAAAAAAAAATGATCGGAGCCCAATTTGGAGTAGAGTACATTTTAATTAAGCCATGAACAGTGTTTTCATGCTGTGCTTCTTTTTTTCAATTAATTTTTATGGTTAGAACGTAACGGACCATCTAAATTGAGATTTTCAATAATTTGAAGAAGATTTAGGACTAGTAGCAGAATGCAACTTTTTCAATCCGTCTCAATATTCTGACTTACATTGCTGTGGACTGACACGTTATTACGGATACTGGTGTTGACCTAATCTGATAGTTTCACTGGAAATATTTTCATCAGTGGAGTTTGGTAATTCCTCGACGAAACTAAGTTAGTTTCTTGACACTTTCGTGATTTACGGTAAAGTTTCAAACCGATTAATTCAGAGAGATTACAGAATCGATAATCAGGAAATCAGGAAATAATTGAAAAGGAAAACTAATCTGAAGAAATATTTATCAACCAAGATTGCTCTTACCTCAGACTCACGAAAATTAAACTGAAGTAGTGAATCGTTTGCTTTCTGTCAATTTAGACTGAAGTTATTGTGGGACGGACATTCATAAAGTCGCTTAACGGTGCTATTTGACGCAAAACTATTCCCAAAAACTATCATCAGGGCAACTGAGTCGAATTTTAGTTGGTCCGCTAGTTAAAGTGTTGCCGAATCCTTTGGAGTTAAGGGAACTAACCGCCTTTAGTGCCAACAATGGTTACCGCTTGCAATTGATGACATAGATGAAGAGGAGCGGAATATTTCATGTGAAAATTCTCCTCACTAATTGGAAAAACTACCTCCTTGCGGAAAAAATTCTGAGGCCGCTATACTGACAAGGTGACGCATCTTCCTTATTCTAATTTAACAGTTAACACCTTAACTTACTTTTTAATTTTCCGGGTCATTTCGTGACAATTTACTTTTTCAATTAATTGATTAGACTTTTAATCATTTTTTTTCACATCTTTCAACCTTTTAGTAAATAGTTCTATTTAAGGTCATTCCCCAGTATTGCATTGCGCATCCTTACTGCGCATAATTTATGGCGTCATTAGCGCGCGTTCGTGCACGCGTACATTGAAAACATAACGGATTTGCCTTGATATTGAGTTCTGTCCGTTGAAAAATGGCTATAGCTCACTAACGAGATCGGGCACCCCAAATTTTTTTTCCAGTCATTTTAATCAACTAATCATTAGCTTTGCGTTAGAAAAGACTGATCTGATTTCTATGTTTGAAAATTGAATAAATAAGAAAAATAGCAGCTGCATTTTAGCCTTTTCTATTTTGCAGTTTGATAGCCGTGGCAAGCAATTTGGTTCCAATATGTTAACAAAGATTCAGCTGTCTGTCAAAAGCAAACTTAAAAAGTTTATTTGTGTCCGACACAAGTATTGACGGTAGTTTGAGGCGTGTTTTCATGAGTCTGGGCTCACAAAGAGGTTACAATAACTTGGAATGCGTTTTTGTAATAAGCATTAAATAACGCTAAAATGCGACATTATCAATGCCTCACTGCTCCTTAATGAGCATGGGCACCCCCCTTTTTAATTTTATAATTTAAGTTCTCATATGATAAATATTCACTGGACAAAGTTTGAACAAAAATCTATGTGTAGTTTTATTTCAGGGAAATTACCTTAACAATTAGATTATGAGCTCGACTTTCTATGAGGACGAAGGCGAATAGAGAGCGACCGAAGGCGAATAGAAAGCGAGTAATCTAATTGTTTTAGTAGAATTCTAACTGAAATAAAAGCAAATTACGGTTTCCAATTGTTTTTCTGCGTATTAACAAAAATCGCACGGATTAAATTGTCATTGAAAATTTGCAGTTGCTTACTCACGCGCATAATTTTTTCAATACTTTCAAGCTTTTAAGGTGGCTCAAAACAGTTTCCAGCAGTTAGATTTTGATGGGTTATTAGAACCACTCTTTATCACTTGATGCTACAATCGTGGTATCAAAAAAACTGCCCAATCATTGGTGAACATGTTGTTATCATTTTGGTGACACAGTATGTTACGATAGCAACAGTAGGACCTGCAAAAAAACCATCCTTAGTTTAGCTTTAGGAGCTTATAATTCTAAAAAGGCACGGTGAAATTTTATATTATCAAATTTTAATAACCATGATAAGACGCAACTTTTAGCAAAGTTTTCAAAAAATCTGTACATAGAATATGTTTTAGTTACATAATTGTAAATAAAACAAATCTATAACTTAGTGCACTGAGGGAACATTTATCGGTCAAAAATGCCCTTACCTCAGATTCACGATAGCAAAACTGGCGAAAGCGAACCTCTAAAATTCGTTTGCTTTTTGTCGATTTAGCAAGAACTTGTCGTGGGACTGGCATCCATAAGGTCGCCTAACGATTCAGTTTGACGCAGAATTACTATTTGTGTACTGTAATCAGGGCAACTGAGTTCAATTTTTATTGCTCCTATAATCTAAAGGCTGCCAAATCCTTTGAAGCGAATAGAACTGCCTTTAGCGACAACAATGTTTACCGCTTTTAATTACAAGGATATGAATGGATAGTAGCGGAAAATTTCGTGTGGATATTCTCCACGCTAATTGGAAAAAGCTGTTTGCGAGAAACAATCTTGGGCTGCTTCCCTTACCGGATGGTGCAGAATTCGAAATTTTTATTTAGCAATTGATGTTTTTTGCGATATTTTTATTTTTCCGGGTCGCTTCGTAATAATTTACTTTTTCGATTAACTGATCAGACTCAAATTATTTTATCACAGCTGTCAAACCAATAATTGTTTTCATCTAGTGAATAGCGTTATTAATATCTAGATATCGACTTTTCTTATGATTTAATTATTTGGCTGATTTTCATAGGGCACGCTTTTAAAATTCTGACATTTAAACTAATTTAAAAATATATGTATTTTATCAGGGGTGTTAAGAGTAGCCCTAAATGTGTTTAGAAGGAGTGTTGGCCAGTTAAACGATGAGTATTTCGAGACGAAGAAAAACTTTGTTCATTTTCGAATTAACGTAATTTAATTAATCTCATTCTTTATTTTTTTTTAGAATGTAAAAGGCAAGAAGAAATCGTGAAATTCAAAACATAATCAGCAAAAACTAAGTAGGAGAAAATTATCGAAACTAAACCTCCTCTAAACCTTTTGAATTTGTAACATGTGTACGAAATCTTAGTCTGTGACCATTAACCCTTAAGCGGTGCTTCCTGTGACGCTGAAATTTTTTTTTATTATTGTTCTTTTTTTTTTCTTTTTTTCATCGAGAGAGAAGTAAGATATCAAACACGAGAGACAGTGCTTCATCGAGATATCCAAACAACGAGAAGAAAATACGACGCGGGGTGTTTGGATAGCCAATGAAACTCTATCTCGAGTGTTTGATATATCTTCTCAATCAAAACAAAACCTAAGGAGTAAACGGAGAAGTAAAATCGTCAAAATCTATGCTAATTAAGACCAGGAATCCAGACCACGTTCATAGTTGTCATTTCTTTGTTTTCACTTGATGAATTATCAGTGAGTTTGAGAACCTAAAATCCAATCAAAATTTCTTATAGGAATCGTGTGCTTGTTGTCGATTTATCCAGAAATTATCAATATGGAAATGATACTCGTAAAATTGCCCTACAATGCCATTTATCACAGTATCATTTGCCACTGCAGTCAGGGCAACTGAATAATGAGGGTTGCCGACTCGCTTGGGAGCGGCCTGTGGCGCAAACAAAAGTTTCCGCTTTCATGCAATTAAATGTGTAAACGGGAGATGCGGGACATTTCATGAGAAAATTCTTAAGACAAATAGGAAAGACTGCTTGCTCGCAAAAATGTGATCCACCTTCTTGGATCCGCCATCTTGGATTTTACTATCTTAAAAGGTCAAAAAATAACAGAGATTAATACAAAATAAAGATTTTCCTGAGATGAAATACAATGATGGAGATTAAAAATCATCCGCTTTCCTAAAAGGGGAGGGAGTGTTAATTTAGTCCAAAGAAATGTAACTTGAGAGTGATATTGCCGATGAAAGATGACATTTGTCACTAAATCATTTGAGTGGCTTTCTTCTTAACCGTTCCAGTTTCGGACTTAGTTTGAAGACTATTTAAATGTAGATAATAATAATAGCAATAATGATGATGATGATAACAATAATAATAATAATAATAATAATAATA
>Ga0126339_10000497_pt1 | contig 21988 bp, 4 predicted proteins | sample OrbTmetagenome_2_FD_92532 | JGI IMG/M metagenome (GOLD analysis project Ga0126339, IMG submission 92532) | Coral microbial communities from Petempiche,Puerto Morelos, Mexico - Orbicella T R C metagenome | ecosystem: Host-associated > Invertebrates > Cnidaria > Coral | place: Petempiche,Puerto...
AATTCCGAATCCGCTATCTTGCATTGTGTGCCACAATGCCTCACAATCGCGCATTAGTTCTCGAGCCTCTGCGAGGAGTTCACAGCAAGAGCAAGCTTGAGAACGAGAAAAACAAAAGGTGGCACTGCAATAGTTGATTCAAAGGAGTGAATGTGCCAGATTTGGGAGTTGAAAGATGGACTAAGAAAACAGAACAAAGATTCCAAATTCTAATTTTATTCTCAAGTGAATTTTTCGCAGATTTACTCAGGTTTAAATTAAGTCAGTAGTAAACTACCATCCTGATCCATGTGCGTCCGAGAGGACCCGTTCTCCTTGCCGTTTTGCGTCCCTTTTCCATTTTTCAGCCAAACAGTGCGTCTCAGATGCGCATTTGCACGTAAGGGAAAACCCTGAGTATAATTATTTCAATCACTCTCTCAATCAGTCTTGTGGTAGATTGTGACCTGGTTCATTACCTTTTTGTTGCCTTGTTTGAAACGAAACCTTGGAACTAGTATACATGTATGACCCAGCTTGCCATGAGTCTCCCTGTGAACCCAGGTGAGAAGGGTAACTACCATGTAAAAAGGCCTGGGATGCTCATTGTCTTACTTAGGGAAGTAAATCATAGGCTTCTGGCCTCACTGCTGTTCAGGATGTTCAGGATGAAGCACCACTATTTTTAGTGGTCAAGGTATCTTTTAAGGGTTGTCCTTGAAGAGATGATAAATAGCTCTGTGGTATCTTTTAGGGGTCAATTAAAGCTAGAGCCACACCCATATTGGTCCCCTTTAATTCAAATTTTCCAATGAGCATCCCTGACCTTTTTTATGGCAGTCCCCTCCCCCAGGGGTTAGAGCAACCTATCACCATGAGAAAGGTCATTGGCTCCTGATCCAGTTATGGGCTCAGAAGTTTCTTTGTTTTCTCGCTTTCTTTTTTTTTATTATTTGTTGTCCCATTCTCATGGCAAGAGAATTTACATGTTTCACATAAATCAAGATGATTACTGAACGCGTTGATCATTGACCAGTAAATGATTAATAAGTAACTCTTTGCCAAACTGGGGTCCATTTCTGGTCTATTAATGGGAGACATGCAATGGTTCTCCAATACAGTCACAGATAGCTTTGATGATATCGATTCATTATCATTTGCTTGTTATAAAACAATCGTCAATGCAGTTAGCAACCCCATGACAGTCTGTAAACTGCATCTCATTATTGGGACTTATGATATGGTTTTACATTTCAGGACAATGAGGGATGAAACAGTTTGTTAATTTGTACCAATGATACAAGTCACAGGTGAATATGGTAGTCAATCTATTCAACAATTAAATAGAGGGGGTAAGTTTCTAAAGAAACTGTGGTGCTGCGTCAGTATAACAAGATAATTTGGTTTTATCAACCCAGTTGATAAAACCAAATTATCTTATTGAACAATTAGATTATGAGCTCAAGATTTCTGTCGTGTGATAGTTGACGAGGGCACAGCCCAAGTGAACTATCATGCATAGGTATCCTGAGTGAATAATCTAATTGTTTTAGTATAAATCTCCTAGTCGTTCAGAACTTTATCTAAATCCTCTTCACGGACACTTTGCATTTAATGCAAAGAAGTAGCCACCTTGTTGACAACTGCACACTGCTGCACTACTCACTTTCTACAACAGAATAGATAGTGAGTAGTATAGCCAATCAGAGAATGGCATTTGTGATAGAATGCTAGCAGATTGTAGATTTTATACTAATAATAATTAGTCACGAGGGGATATGCACCCTGTAGTTGATCTTACAGACTCAATCATATTTCATTTTCACCATTTGTATGAATGGTACATGACGGTACATGACTCAACAAACCATTTGACTGTGCATTAAACTGTATGTGGAAATTATGTTAATGACCTTAGGCCTTCATCATGATTGGATGATGAGAAGAAATTCATGGGTTGTCAGCAGATTGACTTCTAACTGTTTGCACCACTTTGTATAGGCAGATGGTATGAATTGTGAAGTGGCTCCAGATATCATATTTACTATGCTAAATGATTACACAAACAATATCTGAAATAACTAAAACTAAATATTAATTAAATATCTCGTACAGCTCAAATATAAGAAGTTTTCCTTTGATATCTTACAAGTGTTTGTTAGGTTTGGTTGGATATTAGTTGAGAAAATTAGTAATAATGTGCAACAGGCTAATACAGTCTTTGTAATAGCATTCCCATACATGCTCTGTAATTAAGGAATTCATTCACAAGTATAGCTTGAATGTTAGAGCTATGGATTTGAAATTTAAGAGAAAATCATCTCTGTATCATTGACTTTAAAAGGAACCATTTTGTTTTTGTTATTGCAATGAATTATTTATAGCTGAGTAATCAACAATTTTGTAAAGGTCTCTATGCATACTGTAATATTGTTAAACAAATAATAATTGCATCATATATTGTGTGATGCTTTGATAGCTCAACTGGTGGAATGCAGGAGCTCAATATTTGTCTTACCAATTGGCGCATGGGGTCACCAGTTCAAATCTGATACTAAGGACTGTTTCCCATTTTTTCCTTTTTCCTTTTATTTTTGCTGAGGATGAATAGTTGTTGTGTACCAGTATATCATTTTCCAAAACTTCACCTTTTTTGTGTTGTAATTTCCTCAGAGGATGGACGCCATGCAGAAAATGATCATTCAGAAATTTAATTTGTGTTCTTGTAGGGCTAACCTGCGTCCTGACAAGTCTACTCCTCTCAACAAGGGATCTGAATGTTAACCAAAATTAATGCCCTAACAACTAACTGTTTGAAGCAAGTAAGAATTGGAGTGGAGCCAACAGCGATAATGCACAGTCTTAATCTCAAACTGCTGTGGTTTGATTACTTACTGATCAGGATTTATAATTAACCAAAACAACTCAATAGAGTTCAGTTCAGAAGTATTGGGATCAACAGCTTCAAAACTTTTAAATAGCTGTTATTATATTCTCTATTATTTCCTACCGTAGAGTCTAATAAATTCAGCAAGGCCCACTAAAGTAAAGATTAAGGGGCAAAGAACAAAGGTTTTTTTTTTGTTTTTAAATATATTAATACGTTTTCCCTCCCCCCAGAAAAACACGAAATAAAATATAAGAAAGCCTGAAAATTACTGCAAATATCTTGTTTGTATGGTCACCACCAGATCAATAATTAAAAAATAAATAAATAAATGAATAAATAAATAAATAATAAGTAAATAAATGTAGAACTAAATACTTTATTGAGTAGTTCAAACACATCAATAACTAGTGACCCAGTAGTTTATTGTACATGAGTTGAGTTTTTAAACTTGAATTTATACTTGGTAAGCATTTGTGGCGTAAAGTTTTATTTGTTTCCTGTAACTGTTGATTATCACCCTGAGCTGATAGCGATGAAAATCGCCTGAAAAGTTGAAAGTGAAACTATATGCAGCCTCTCCTCACTCATGGTCAGTGGCTAAATTGTGTATAATTGCATGTCAGAAAACTCCCTGTAAGAAAGCACACACTAAAAGCCATATTTCTGACTCAACACCAGCACAGAAGCACACGATGGTAATGTAATGAAAGTATAATCAAGCCAAGGGAATCTGTTAATGCTTTCCAACAGAAATAGCATTTTCTCTGTGTTTTTAATTTACTGACTGAGTTATAGAAAAATTCATGAAAGTTTGGAAGGACTCGAAAAAAGGCTGACTGCAGTATCACTTGATAGAAACATGGCAAATGCTATTAATACATTTATTTATTTAATGTTTATATCACTGACATAAAATTAAAATTTTTTTTTTTCATGTTTGTGTCATTTCACCTATTCAATCTATTTGCAAACCAAAGCATACTGAGTTCTAAATATGGATCAACCAAAAAAACCTGTAAGTTTTTCATTCACGGGAAGATACATGCAATTTCACCACACCTAAAAACATGACACATGACTGTATGATTTCCAGGGGATTGTTTTTCTATCCCAAGTAGTTTATGTCCCTTGTTCACAATTACTTATTCACTGCTGTTATGAAATTTGATGAAAGTGTAAATTGTAAACAGTTTCTTAATGTTTACAGATCAATGGTCAACAAGGCACTAATAGCCTATTTTTATTATTGACCAATCAGTGCTCAGCTTTGAATGCATAATATCTTCAGTTGGTCATTGTGTAGGAGGTTACAGACTAACCTACAGCACAATATTAAGATTTATATTTTCAACACAGTTATAACTCTTTCTAACCTTTGTTACTGATTATGACCCTGATATAAAGGAAATAACTGTAGTTTCAAATAAAACCCTAATCAAAGGCTTTAAAAACAGATGACTAGTGATACCGAACTTATCTTATGTTAAATTTAATGAGTTAGTTTTAAAGCTTTTAAAGCTTGAAATGATATTGCTCAATGTTGAGAGCAAAATTAGATCATTGTGTTTCAATATTCCATGATAATATTGCAGTTTCCCTTAAAAGCTAGCTATTAAGGTCAATATCAAGATGAATACATGTATGCTTAATTGTTTGATATTGTAGAAGTTTCCTTTGGCCAAACTAGATTAATATAAGTCTATTAAATGTTATGTGTGTGGTTTACTTTTGAGGTCAAGTTTAAAATACAGAAGAAAAAAAACAATGTTTTCAATGACTAGGCACTATAGCTGGCCACCGTTTTCCCTTTTTCCCTGTACACAATGCTTTCAAACTGCATTTAATCATTGCACTGTTCCCAAAAATATCCATTCTGTGCCATTAAAAGTTTTCTTAGGTTTAAACCTCCCACCTGGTTCATACTTCCCTTTAAAAATTTTGGCTTTTGACAACCCCCTCCCCCTTGGAATTTCCAATAACCTGGAGTTCTTGGGTGGTATGAATATTTTCTGGAACCTCGCACTGGAAAAGATACCCTGTGAGCAGTTGATTTCTTCTATGCCGAATGAGAGAGTTCCTCTCTCATTTGGCATGGAATAGTTGTTCAAGGAAACCCAACTGTAAGTAGCTGATGATCAGTGTATTGTCTTGAGTTACAGTGAAATTTGTTAGACTGAATGGAAAAAAAATCTCAGGAATCAGATTAAAGTATGGCTTCCAGTTGTGGCAAGCTGAAATAACAAGAATAAATTTCTGTAGGAACCGCAATGATAAACAGAGACATTAAAAAGCCCATGACATTATTTAATAAGAATATGACACTCTCTTAATCGATGTCATAAGAACACAAGCTAGGTTGTCTAAAACAATATCCTGCTGGCGTTATCATTTTCAAACTGGTTTTTCGAGGATTACCATACACGTACATGAATATAAACATCAACTTCCTTGCCACTTAATGAGTTTGCTAAATGGAAGTGTAATTTCATGGCAATAATCCATTTTTTGAAATGAATAGCTAGAGATCTAGAATAATCATTTGGTAGCCTGATGTAAACTGCGCAGTTATTAATTCACCTCTTTCATGTTTTTAGCCAAGACGAAAATATTATTATTATTTGTGCTGTATTCTGCATAAATCAAGAGTTAGTGTCAAAACTATTAAGTGTTTTATTTATTTATTTATTTATTTTTTATTTATTTTTTTGTAGGAAATCAGTTTATTATTTTGCTACAGCTAATTTTTTTTTTGTGAGAACTGGAAAAATTGAAATCTGCAATAGTTTCATGAAATTATTTGGTGCAGCAAACATGCTAATGGCATTATTACAAACCTGACCATTTGTACATTTCTCATGATGTGTTTATGCTGTTAAGGAGAAACGAGACATCAATCCTATTTTTTTATTTTATTTTCAATAAGTAGATTCAAAGGAAAGATTCAAAAATATTTTTAGCAAAGTTATCTCAAATATTTTGGTACAAATTGTTAGGTATTGTTTAATTTCTGTGGACTCATGTTAGGAAATATAGATATATCAGAAATGCAGTGTTGCATAAATTTTTTTCTTGTTTTTATTTCTCTCATGTGAATGGATTTGCAAGTTTAAAATTAGAGATGACTTATTATGACATTTTGTTTTACAATTTCAGTTTTACATTTGGACATTTTTTAAGGGTACACATTTTATTCAAGACTCAAGAGCTATAAATATTTTTCCTTCTAAGGTGAATTTTTTTTTATTCAATTACAAAAAATATATATATAAACATAAGTTAAGATGTGCCAAGGACCACAATCTTCTTCAATGGGTGTGGAGGAAGTCGTTACATTATGGGTCAAAATAATTTCCGTTGAAATATGCAAGAATACGTTAAACAACAGGAAATGATCAATGGGCTTAGATACAAGGAAATACATTCGTTGGTCGAACAAAACCGCTGTTTTAGTAGTTCCGGTTTATTTACTCTTAGTTATTGCAGTCACGTCTTCCGTTGGCGTTAGTTTTGCAAGTTATTTTATAAAATACTTTTAATTCAAGAAGATTTTGTTGAACCACATGTGACAAGCGTGTCGTAACTGTCAGATAAAAGTGATCGATCTATGACGTTTACGAAGTCACGTGTCCTTGACAAACTTTAAACCTCATTTGATATGTGTGGCGATGTCAAAGTCAACTTCATCTACAATGCCCGTAACTGAAGTGCAGGTATTTTTGATTTGTTTTCCCTTTTCGCCGTCAAAATTTTACCCCGATGTAGCAGTTTATTTTTTGAAGCTTAGAGGAATATTTTTTACTTACAACTAACGCGTCAATCGGCAATTTAGACGAATTCAATTCATTTCAATTTGTAGCATACCATGACAGAATTACTGCCTAACTGACTTTAAATTATTGATTTTTATTTTCAGTGGATCGGGGCCAGTTGTGGACGGCATAGCTGTTATACCTTCTACAGAGGTTTCAGATTAACTATCGATGGAGTGGTGAAAAATTTTTGCCTCGGAGAGTTTTATTTTGTGAGGAATTCCATAAACCAACCGATATGCATAGCTGAGCTACAATTAGTTTGGCACGATGCGAGTAATGACAGCCAGCTTGCTTCCGCGAGACTTTATTTCAGACCCGAAGATACTCCCGCAGGACGCCTAGCAAACCACGGACAGGTCAGTTATTTATAAAACTATTTCCAAGGGATTTTATTTCATTTTTCGCGCTTAGATTTGCCGTTTTGGAGTCTGTAAAAAGGCCGTGCTTAACAAATCTTAAAACACTAAAAATTTGTTTGTTGAAGTTATAATGCTTCATTGATTTTGTGAAGACGTTGTTAGAAATTGGCGCTGGAAATCGACTTCAATTTATCTTTTTATTTCTAAACAGATCGGAAAAATAAATCAAATTATCTTTCATTTTATTTCATAGCGATAAACAACTTCAAAACATTAGCTGGCGAGAAAGAAATCACGACGCAATAAAACGGAATATTTAAGCTCGGTAGAGCACGCTTTTGTATCTGTCCACCACTTGTATGTCCTATATTTAGATGAATATTTATCAGAACTAGGAAAAAATAATGTGCCTAAAATATTTTGTTTTTTTAGTAGTGATCTTAAGTCCCTCCACTCGTAAGTGTAACACTTTATGTAAAAAGGACCGAGGAACTTAGATTTGGTCTTTTGTTTCTATAGCGCGCTGCGAGGAAGTGAAAGAATTCCCATGTGCTGATGAACTTCATTAAATTTCATTTCTTAATTTTAATAACGTCCGAACTGATTTTATGGTCTCTTAATTGCCTGGATAAGCTGTTTGGAAATTCAACAGTTTACGGATTCGAACTGGCAGTTAATTTGCGAGCCTGGGACACTCTGTACTATTTTATCAGCAACAGGATGACGGTTTCATGTAATCAACTTTTTACAACACCACGCAATTTATATTCATGAGGTCGTATTGGTAAACAAGGATTTATTCATCCCGCGTTCCGTACGGTGTTTACAGTTATTTCCAAATATTTCTCGTTTGGGGTGCAAATTTAATTTAAATTTCACGGAGATTTCAATCGAGAAATGAAGAGTTTACTTGAGAACAATAATTTAAGCTATAAAACACCAAGCGGTGTTTTGGGTTAAACAAAAGACACTGATTTGCATTTTCACCACCGCAAGTAGAATTCACTCGCAATGTTTCCGGTCGAGAGATTGTATTTCAGTTTGCTAAGTAATTTTATTTTTGGTTATTATTTCGTTTTCGCTTTTTGGGATTTTACAAATGGAAATTTTAAACCAAAAAATGGTCGTTTACGTGGTGCGATTTCAAGCAGAAATTGACATTGTGTTTGATAAAAAATAGCACCTCTGTGCCTTCGACAGATGCGTATTAAGACAACACAATAGGAAATATTTGAATAAAAATAATAACCTGCCTTTTAGCTTTTAGAAATTATCCTAATATGGCTTTTCTTCCCGTGCTATCTACCCGTTTTAGATAACTTTTTTGACCCAGAAATCTAAAATTCTTTTTAGTGGCGGTTCCGCGCGTTTCTGTGTCCGAAATTAGAGATTTCGAACAGAGATCGGTGCGTGTAAACAAATTACCACATGGTCTTGATATTAATTGGAATTAGAATCTTTGAATTGTTTTTCGTGAAATATTGGGTAATGGAATATGTTTCAATGTTAAAATTGCTAAATGATCGATGTGGTGTTGTTAATGTGTACGAATAGACCAATGCTATTTCAAAACAAGGCTGGCATTCACTTGTAAATTTCCCTAGTTACTTAATACGTTTTACATTACATTATCTTTTATTCGGGATTAAGAGAGAGATCAATTCCACTTTACAATTGTTTTTATTCCATACTCTTTTCAGATCTTTACCGGGGCGCATATTTTGAGAAAATCTCTTGAAAGATAAATACCATGTTTTTCTTTCTAACCTACTCCAAAGGGTATTCGTTTTGATAATTGATTGTCCAGTGTTTTGCTTTGCCAATTTCATTGTTGAAATTTGATTGAGTCCATTTAAATGAAAAGTAACGTGATTATTGTATGGGCCTCATGTAATAGTTCATTGTTATACTCACATCATCAATGCTCCTTGAGCTTCCCTTAAAATCTATGATTGTAAGTTTTTTTTTGCATGGAAAAAGCTTACAATGATTTTTAGAACTGTTATTGTGTCATGCGAAGCTTTGATATCTTCTTCACACTGAGAAATGATGTGTGCATGATTCCAGGTTTTTGAATGACACAATTTTTGTTGCAAGATAACTCTAAAAATTGGGTGCTTCGGTATAATTCAATATCGCTGGTCAGAGTGAAAGATAAGTCAATAACTTTAGACTACATAGCTAGAGTGAGGAGTTACTGGTCATAATAATTCATACTACCACTTCTTGCTAAATGCAGTGTGTTTTGTCACTTTCAAGACTGTCTCATTTCTTCTTACTTCTTTAGTAAATGCACCAGGTTCTGTACTTGTAGGTAATTGACAACCACTCGTAAAGTGATGTGAATTTATTGTATTCCATTTATCAGCTTTGTTTCTGTGGCAATTATCTGATACATTATGTACAACACAATTTTATCCTCATTTATACATGGTTAGCTATCTTTTTATCCACTTAATATATCTTTTTTTCTGTTTTAAGTCCACATTACTACTCATAAACAACTCATTTAATTGATGTTCCAGTAAGTACTTGTTAAAGTGTTGCATGAATGACTACTATTTAGCACATATGTTCATGTATCACCAAGAGCCAACTTACATGTAGGCTTTTAGCACATGTGCATGCAACAAAAGGTTGAGTTAATTACCAATCTGTTCTCTAACATCTGTCAAAAGAAAAATAATTTCTGTCTAAGGGCACTGGTTGTGTCTGGCTGTTTTATGTATAATTAGCATTGTAAGCATTATTCTGAAATGTAAAAAGTTAAATGTAAATATCTGAATTAGGGGCAGCTAAACTTTCACAGGTTTGTTCATCCAACCTGGTGTTGATCAAAAAATGTTCAGTTGTTTTTACATGTAATATAGTATCTCAAAATGAAAATTTTAAGTGCAGTATTATCCGTAGCTTCCATTGTTGCATCCCCTTTGTTGGGAGGTTTTTTCTAACATTTTTGATATTTCACTGTGGTTATGATGGTACAAGGATATTTTTAAAAAAGCAAAAAAGTAACTTATCAGATCCCTTATAATTTGAGGTTTTTTATTACTTGAGTGGTTTATAGTGAATTTGTGAATCTACTTTAGTTGTAAAGAAAGAAAATATAACTTGAAGATGTTACGAACTGAACTACAGTATGTTATCATATCAATTTCTCCTTTTCTGTGGGTTTTTCAAAAACAAAATTATCTGTTCCTATCGCCAAAAAAATAAACCAGTTAAAAAGTATTTATTGTTTACTAGATCCATGGTATAGACAGGTAAACTTCACAATCAAAATGACCATGTACAGGTACATTATTTGGCCAGAGATGTTTCTGCACTATTCCTGTATGCAGTGTAGTTTTAAGCGTCAGTTTGTCTAACATCAGTCACATTTAGCTTGATTGAACTGATTAGTGCTCTAACTAACTACAAGATCTTATGGATATAATATTTTGGGAAATAACCTAATTTGTTTAATGCCTTCTAAAAAATTCTGATAAACTTTTCAATACCATTTTCATTCTTGGTGGCATTTAGCAATTTGGTGGATTTTTATCCTGGTAAATCTTGTCTTTTTAGTCTATGACCCTATGTATTTGTGATGTAAAAATGTAGGGGGTTTTTTACTTTCAAAATGTGGAAGAGCTCTGATGAACTCATTGGAAGGTGTTCATGCATCAAGATCAGAGCCATGTTCAGTAGTTCTAAGTGTTTGTGGTTCATTTAGTCTCTCTACTTTATGTAATACTTAAACTGTAGTATGTCATGACATAAATGGGATAATCATAGACTAGTGATCTGTCTAGACAGTTTTGTTGTCTGACTTATAATCCATCTGCTTGTAACATGGCAAAAGGGGAACAATCACAGAACAATGCCTGACTCATAATCCATCTGGTATTAACACGGGGTTCAAGGGAAGGTCTCAAACTGGAAATAAGTGGATTATTAGTGGTTTAGGGAAGTCTTCATTTTGGCCCAAGCAATCTTGCAGTTATGCTTTTAGTGGCGACAACACCTCTCTAACTTGCATGTGACCAGGGATGTACAGAGTTGTTACCACTAACTAAATGGGCTTTGTTTGTCCTCAGGATGAGTTACTTTATGCTGACCAGAAAATTGTCATCAAGTGCCATGATATGGCTGTGTGGCAGGACTCAGGTCTCCAATGGAACTCTGGATTGGTACCCTTATGTGAAAGTGACTTTTTCTGTGTTGACCACAAATATTATCTAAACAGCAACTATGCTGTGAAGGAGAAAGAAACATTACAAAATGCCAAAGAAGTGTGGATGAAAGGAGATCACCCTCGCAACCTTCAGATCCTCACATTTCCAGCGTACTGTCGTTACAGGGGTCTCAAAAAGAGGCTCTTATCTGGCATGTGTTTGACAAGAGCTCAGTTAGTTGCCCTGGGAGGAGTTATTGCAGAAAACAGAAGTACACGGGTGCTTTTCTGTCGTGACAGTTTCCATCACCCTTACTTGGACAAGTTTGAATTATCTGGTGATAACAAAGGTATGCCATGTTCAGAAGACGATAAAGTTGCACCAAAAAGTCAACTTATTAGTAGATATTTTGGGCCTGGCACATCTCTCATTTACATCTCTCATCTACATCTCTGTCAGAGATGTAGCTAACAGTGGCTACTGACTAATTTCACCAGCTGAAAGAAAACTTAATCCAGCTGAAATTTCACACCAAAGAAGTCTTTTTGTAAACTTTGGAGCTGCCAAGGTCAGAAAAGCCAGCTGGCCTGGCTAATGAGCTGGTTTATTACATTTTCTTAGCGTCATCCATACTATCCAACAGATAAATATGTCCAGATAGACATGCAGACCTGGATATTTGGGGAGTGCTTTTTAGACACAATAAATTTCCTAGGGTTTGGTCTGAGGGTAAATATTATGACAGATAATCAGTCATAAAATACATTGAGGCTAATGCCAGACAGATTACAGTCCTTTCTTAATATTATATATCTGTTATCTTTATTGTTGTTGTGAATATCAAATTACCTGTGTCTGAGTCAGGTAAATTGTCTGAGAATTTCCATCTCAGACACTTAACCTGCCTCAAACACAGGTAATTTGTTATTCACAGCTCGTGAATCCAGTCACTAATATTCTGAGAGGGAATAAAGATACTTATTACTCTTGTGGCTAAACGAGTTAAGTTATGCACTGCATCTTGCCATTTTGTTTTCCAGTTAAAAAAGGAATTTTGGTTTGATAAAAATCCCAGTATGAGCAGTGAAACAATGAGGAAAATTAGTTGACCCCATGTGCTCTTGTTAGATCTTTGATTAGCTGAGACATTAATTTTGTGAAACCAACAGAAAAATGTGAAAATTTGTCAACAGCATAAAATCAAGTGGTAGATAAATGCTCTAATCCTGCTTTTTTTCACCACTAGCACCAGTTCTGAAAGGCAGGCCAAGGAAGAAAAAGAAGCTAAATGCGGTACAGAATAGTGTTCTTAAGAAGAAACGATTTGTGGCCGACATTCAAAATCATCTAACAAATTCACCTGCAGCAAAGAGATGCAAGCTATCAGAGGAAGAGGAGAGCACAGGGTCTGACATGTCAGAAGGGGTATTGGAGAGAACAAAGGCACCTCCTCAAGTGGGACGGAAAGTTCAAAGTATTGGGCCCCCGCCATTGGTTAAGCCTAGAGTACAGGTTACAATTCCAGACAAGGCAGAAACAGCTGAGATTTCTAAAGTTGCTGCTCAAGATGTGCCACAGTCGAGAGGAGAAAACCCAAAGGTTCCTCCACCTCTAATTCCTTCTAATATGATAAGGAGAGATGTTGCACGTACTTCACAGCCACTTCAGTCCAGCCGCAAGCATCTAAATGAGAACATTACTGAGTGTTCAAGAACAACACCAATTCAAAAGGTGATTTCAGCCAGCAGTACAAAGCTAAGAGACATTGAAAAAGTTAGCAACAACAACAGCAATGTATTGATGATCAAGCCACACTTAACAGATAGAAATCAGACCAAAGTGACAGTTGCTCCTGTAACTAGTTCCAGTCCTTCCTTGGAAAGTAAACCTAGTAAACTGCTGAATTCATTGGTGGAAAATAGGAAAATATTAAAACCTGGGACAACTGTTACACACACCCAGAGTGTGAGTTCAGGTGTGAACACAATTCCAACTGTCCAGGCAGGTGTACGCTCACATATTGCCTCAAGAACCCGACCAGTTACCACAACACAGGGAACTGTCAGCACACATGTGGTAACATCCACATGCTCCACAGTACGCAATCAACCCATTGCATCTCTGCAGCAGACCGACATTAGTGTCCAAGCAGTTGCTCCAAAACCTCAGCAGGCTGTAACACCCTTGGCTGGGTCTACATCATCTTCAGTGAACGCCAGTGATGGCATGATTGCAACTGGTGGCTTACATGTGAAATCGAAGCCAAGCAAGGAGAATGAAGAGAGACAACTGAGACAATGCATTTCAGAGGAGAAGAAAGAGAATGAAATAGAACAAACAGATGAATCTGTCGCTTGGAAAAAGAAGAAAAAACGACTACGAATGCCTGGCAATGTAAAGGATGAGGTAGGCGCTCTGAAAAAATTTATTTGGGCTTGAAATTCTTGGTGTGCTGCATTTTGTCAACACACTACAAAAATAAATGACACAGAATTGTCTTTAGCTATGAACACTTTTTGCTCCCAAATATTTTATCCAGTGGGACTATTATTCTGTGTTCTTTGTTTTTTTCCAAATTATAAAGTATAACCCCAAAGTTGAAAGTCCTGAATTATGTCACTTATGATAACATATCACAAATGTACCTCTTTGTTGTGACATCTCAAATTCGAATCTTAATTTATAGGAGTATGACGGTGATGATGAAAAGGACTTCATGCAAGCCCTGCGGGATTTCATGAGGAAGAACAACCAACCACTTGGCAAGCTTCCCGCCTTGGGCTTTAAGAAAGGTATGACTAGCAAATTAAAAACATGTGGCATGTCTGTTCTAACTAGTGACACTGTTATTTAATTTAAATTTGTAGTTTATTAACTTCCTTCTGAATAGTGTCTAAGGTGTTAAAGCATTATTTTGACCTCTTGGATATTTTTTGTTGCTATTTCAATATGGTATACTGTTTTGTTATTCCTGTAGTTAATCTTTGGACAATGTACAGCACCGCACAGAGATTTGGAGGATATGATGCAGTGAGTATCACTTTGCTTGTTTTAAGGTTTCAAGAGTGTTAAGGTACTTTGGGAGAGTGAAGTCACCTCAAGCAGGTCTAGAGAAAGACATAAGACCCAGCTACCTTGATCAATCAAGGCATGTAGAATGTATGAGTTTGGTTTTTCATTCAAAACAGTTACTTACAAGTCAAATTGTGTCTAGGTAACAAGCAAGCGTTTGTGGCGACGTGTTTATGACTCACTTGGAGGGAGTACAACAATAACTAGTGCTGCCACATACACCAGGAGACATTATGAAAGGTAAGTAATGATTACTATGTCCTTAGTATGTCCTTTCCTATGTCCTGTCCTATGTCCTGTTATAATTATTATACAGGAGATACCCTGGACTTGTGTCATCTATCTCAATCTGCATAGCGTGAATAAACAGATTTCTTGGGTGGGGGAGTGGCCTTTTGTTCCAACTGGGATGAAAAGGATAAGCAAAGTAAGTAAGTATGTAGGGTGGATCATGGATTGAGCATAGAAAGCAATGCATATTTTCTCTGACCTCTAGATGTGAGTCTGCAAAGGACAAATGTGAATAATTATGCTATATATCAACATTCTACCCCTAGCAGTATACAGGACGATTGTTAAATCAGCCTAGTCACCATAGGGCAAGGACACCACGATACAATGCTGGGCCAGGTTGTTCGAAATCCGGTTAACGCTAACCCAGGATTAAAAGTTGACCGAACTATCATTTTTTCTTGTGTAAAAATATTGTTCCCTTATGTTTTGTGTAGTTTGAGATTACTCAAGCTCAAAACTGAAGAACAAACAATACAAAACGAACACCTCACTGAAAAAATGCAAAACTCAAATCAAAATTCCCACTAATCCTAGGTCAGCTTAATCAGGCTTTGAACAACCTGGCCCAGAATAGCCAACTAGCAATGGTTTCTGCAACATTTGGTTGATACTCAAGCTTCCTTAGTCTTAATCTTCCCACTTCCTTTAAGTTATTTTATAGTGGTTTCTTATGATTTGCATGTCAATGCAAAGATTGCACTCATTTTGTGAGAAGACAAATTGAATATATCCTCTTTGTCTCCAGGTTGCTGTTGCCTTATGAGAAACACGTAAGAAACCAACTCAAAAAGCAGATGGATGAGAAAACTCCTTCTTCTGTTAACAGCCTTCTACAAAATCAGCCCTGCGACAAACCGGGGAAAAAGCAAGGTTTAACAGTTTCGAACAAAGCAAAACCTGACATTGAGACAGACAAGGCTGTTGTACTAAAGCAGAATCAAGGTGCTGTAGGAGCTGTTCCAGCAAGGCCTCCACAGGATGGTACTGCTGTGTCATCACTGCAATCATCACCGTACGTGATGAACACCGCAACTGATGTAAAGGGAAATGCAGTTAAAACAACGGATTCAGGTCAGGTGCACTCTGTCACGGCATCATCTGTTAGCAAGACTTCCTTTAGGCAAGGAATGTCGCCAGTTGTCGTTCGATCCTTCAAACAAGAGTGCCAAGAGCCCAAAACATGCAGTAGCAAGTCAAAAACAGGTGTAGCACCTCCCATCACCTCAGCATCTGAAAAACAAAACAAAGATACACCAACTGAACAATGTCCACAAGACATAAGTCAGCAGAATAGGAACTTTATAACAACCATGCAGAGTGAGGAGGAAGCAGGTGTAACAGCCAACACAGTGTATGCTAAAAACACAGCTGCTAACACCAACCTTAAGCAATCTGTCCAGGCTGTTCCACTCCAGAGGGTCTTTAGAGGGGTACACGATGATGAGCTGACGTCACCTCCACCACAGCTTTTAAATTCAGTAAGTAAAGGAAGAGAGATTATTGATCTAACCTCAGATGACAGTCCTCCAGGGTCGCAATCCAAGAGCCACCTTGTGCCGCACATTCAAGGATCTCAGGCAAATGCACAGGAAATGTCCAAGATGCATAGGCCAACTGGCGGTGGAGACACTGAGGGGCGGAGGCAAGTGCATAAATCACAAGCGAGGCAAGAATATCATGAAAGCAGTAAAAGGCACCATCCCGTTAGGGAAGCACAGACAAGTGGAGAGGTGTCCTCAGTTTATGACGTGCAGACCTACGGCATTCAACCATTTAATAACAACAGAGTTCCACCTCAAATACAAGAGAGCTCACCAGCAATTAAGAAGAGCAAGGATGAAGGCTATCCACTTGTGAAGCAAGAGGCATTCCTTCCAAAACGTGACAAACAGAGGCGTCAACAAGCACGAGTGGAAAGCTTGGAAGGACGATATACACACTCTCCCTCATCAGACAGTGCTGATGAACATTTTGCTGAATGGCTTCGAAGGCAGTCCAGTGTTCAACATCACCGCCCCAAATGCAGTGTCAGTCACCACATACAGTCGCCTAATCCAGAGCTTGGCCAGTTCAGGTATGGTTATGTCGCTGAGGACATGCGTGCTTCAGACTGCTCATGCTCTTTACCAACAAGTAGAAAAGATGAAATTGTCGCAGTAGCCCCTCCAACAAAGGCAAAGAAAGAACACTATGAAGAAGATTTACCATTTCCTGGTATGGCAATGTACCCAGGAAGGTGGAGTCCCTCCATGGTAGCAGATCACCCTGATCTGTATATTTCTTCCCATCCTCCACATCTGGGAGTGCCACCAGATGCACTAGCCAGTCACATGTGTACTCCATCAAGAATCTTCATTCCCACAGCCCAGATTTTTAGCCCTCCTTACCACATGGGCATGGCAGCCATGGGTGCTCCTCCCTTGATAGCTGGTACGGATGATCAACTGCACATTCACCCACACTGTTTGATGGCATCATCATATCCTCGCTCGTCAAGCTCAAGGACACCAGATGGAACAGGTTACCCATTGTACTCCTTCACATAACTGATCGTTTTGGTAGATGTCTATTTTTGTACTCTGAATCTTATTCGCCATTTCCACATCCCCCATAATACACGTTGTTTGCCCCCCAAAATTCTGCATAACCTTTGTTTCCCATTTCTCCTGGGTATTACAGTCGTCCCAAGAGAAACTGAAGACAATGCTCATGCAGAATTTTGGGGGGCAAACAAGGTGTATTGTGGGGTATGTGGAAATGGCGAATTGGAACTAACTGGAACATAAACATATGAAGTTGATATTGTATGAAGGACATTTCCTCCAACATTTTACCGAACTGCTTATCTTTTGCACGTACTAGTCACTTAGTCAGCTGGTCTGACGTAGCCTCTTTTAGTTAGTCGAGCACTCGGTATTTATATGATTGACGAGATAGTCGATATTCTGGAGACTTTGCTGCATACTTGATATCATACTTGATACTTGGAATTCTGTTACGTTAGCTTCAGTGAAGATCGTTCCTAATTTTCACGTCTTTTTGCATATTTCTTTTGAAAAAAGGAAGCCTTGGAGTTTTTAAGCTATAGTGAGCAACCTCATAATTGCTCTCACTGTAAATATATTTATTTTGGCCTTGAGAGCCTTCAGAAACTGTGTTACTTGACACCAACAAACTTCGGTCTCCTATAAGAAACTCTAGGCTTAACAGTACTCTCCAAGGGTTTTTGCAAACGTCGTCTCGATTTCACAGTAAATTTTGTAAATAACATAAAAGGTTTTGGTTTTGTTATGATGCAGTGCGAAATAGTGACTGCAAGCATTTGTTTATGTCGTTAAGGAAAATAATTAGTCTCTAAATCTTATCACTTGATAAGAAGCGATCATGTCAATGTTAGTTCGGATGATTTGGTTGTATTGAGTGGTTTTCAACTGAGTTGCGTGTAAAGTGCAAAACCTAACCAGTTCCTTAACAATTAGACTACTCGGCCAATCTCAGACCTTAGTAAAACCAAAACCAAAGTAATTGTCTGATTACTTTCAACACTCAATTGAAAACTGCTCTAACACAGGATTGTTCTTGTTTGTTAATTATTAGTTTTGATGTATCTATATTATTTCTTGATACCAAAAGCTTATTAATCGAATATGGACATGATTATACAAGAACACCTTTGTTAACAAGCAGATCCAGTGGAACTGTGTAATCTTTTGAAAGGGAGAAAATTTTTGTTCCTATATTCGACATTGTAAGCAAGAGTGAAATTATTTGGTCTCTTAATGTCATGATCAATTATTGCAGTACATTGTAGTTTACCTTTTTCACAAGTTCTGCCATTGATGAATTATATCACTTCAAGTTAATCACTGTGTTTAACCAGGCTGTTGCAGAGATGTGAATTTTTTTTAAAGCTTTGTAGTATTTTTCTAGACTCCCCAAAAGGCTATTTTTGTACATTTTGTAAATTACGAAGCTTGTGATTTTTTAGCTTGATGTATTGTATTTATTTTTGTGTAGGTCACACAGACCTCAAAGATGAGACTTGAATATATATATATTAGAGTATTTTGCTACCAGGAAATGTAAATAAACCCTTGTTCAAGAACCCACCTTCCCGACTCATATTTTCAATAGTCTGTATAGACTTAGGACAGAACTTACAGGGGTGTAGGACCCCTTCTCAGAGACAAAAAAACTTGACTCGCAATCGACGCCAAATTAATCAATAGGCCAAGTTCGTATTCTCGGTATTACACTGAACTAGCTTGCAATGGAGGCTCATGTAGGGGAAATATCATTAAAAAGTGATGGGTTCCATGTACAATTGAAATAACTCCCCGCATTAGCCTCGATTACAAGCTAGCCAAGAACACGAATATGGTCTATCCCGTGCTTTTCCTGAAGAACACGAGCTGCCCAGATTCCCAGGTCGTCTCCTTCAAAGGAATCCAAGGTAGCAGTAACCTTGAGTTAAATTAGCCAAGAAGACCTGGTGACGATGTTAGCACGAGTCCCTAACAAAAACGATTCAAACCAGACTGCGCACGACTGATCGTTATAAGCAATCGTACTTTTGGTATGCTTGGGCTACTTTGGTCGCACTATAATTCGTATTTTTGCGAGTAACCGTCGAATACCATAACGAGGACGAACCAGCCTCATATATCGGCGAAACGCGACTTGATATCGCAGGAAACAAGAAAGTAGACACGGCTTCTGACGAGCTAAAGTTGGGTAAGGTAACGCAGGATACGAGACATTTGATTAGCTATTTGCGAATTTGGGTACTGTGAAAAACCACTGTTCGCCCGACTCTCCAACAAAAGACACAACAACAAAGACCGCGAGTCACTAAAGAGATAATCAAACACAAATCAAAGTGCACAAAGTATTAACATAATAATTAAGCACAAATCAAATTGCGCGAGGTATTAACGTAATAATCAAACACTAAACAGAGTGCGTCACGTAGTAATCAATCACAAATCCGAGTGCGCAAGGTTTTAACGCCATAGTCAAACAAAACACACATTGCGCGAGGTACTGTAGTAATAATCACACACGAAACAGAGTGCGCGAGGTGCTAACGTAATAATCAAAAACAAGACATTGCGCGAGGTACTAAAGCAATAATCAAACACAAAACAGAATGCGCAAGATACTAACGTAATAATCAAACAAAACAGAGTGCGCGAGGTACTAACGTGATAATCAAACACAAAACAGAGTGCGCAAGATACTAACGTAATAATCAAACAAAACAGAGTGCGCGAGGTACTAACGTGATAATCAAACACAAAACAGAGTGCGCCAGGTACTAACTTAATAGTCAAACACAAAGCAAAGTGCACAAGGTACTACCGTAATAATCAAACACAAAACAGAGTGCGCAAGGTACTAAAGTAATAATCAAACGGCACAAAACAGAGTGCGCAAGGTACTAACGTAATAATCAAACACAAAACAGAGTGTGCAAGGTAGTAACGTAACAATCAAATACAAAACAAAGTGTGCAAGGTACTAATGTAATAATCAAACACAAAACAGAGTGCACTAGGTACTAACGTAACAAACAAATACAAATCAGAGTGTGCAAGGTACTAACGTACTAATCAAACACAAAACAGAGTGCGCAAGATACTAACGTAATAACCAAACACAAAAGAGAGTGCGCGAGGTACTAACGTAATAGTCAAACACAAAACAGAGTGTGCAAGGTACTAACGTAATAATCAAACAAAAAAGAGAGCGCGCGAGGTACTAACGTAATAGCCAAACACAAAACAGAGTGTGCAAGGTACTAACGTAATAATCAAACACAAAAGAGAGTGCGCGAGGTACTAACGTAATAGTCAAACACAAAACAGTGTCCAAGGTACTAACGTTACAATCAAACACAAAACAGAGTGCGTGGGGTACTAACGTAATAATCAAACACAAAACAGAGTGCGCGAGGTACTAACGTAACAATCGAAGAAAAAAGAGAGTGCGGAAGGTACTAACGTAATAGTCAAACAAAAAAGAGAGTGCGCGAGGTACTAACGTAATAATTAAACACAAAAGAGAGTGTGCAAGGTGCTAACGTAATAATCAAACAAAAAAGAGTGTGCAAAGTACTAACGTAATACTCAAACACAAAACAGAGTGCGCAAGGTACTAACGTTATAATCAAACAAAAAAGAGAGTGCGCAAGGTACTAACGTAATAATCAAACTCAAAACAGACTGCGCGAGATACTAACATAACAATCAAACACAAAACAGAGTGCGGGAGGTACTGACGTAACAATCAAACACAAAAGAGAGTGCGCGAGGTACTAACGTTCTAATCAAACAAACAAGAGAGTGCGCAAGGTACTAACGTTATAATCAAACACAAAACGGAGTGCGCGAGGTACTAACGTAACAACCAAACACAAAAGAGAGTGCGCGAGGTACTAACGTTCTAATCAAACAAAAAAGACAGTGCGCAAGGTACTAACGTTATAATCAAACACAAAACAGAGTGCGCGAGGTATTAACGTTATAATCAAACACAAAACAGAGTGCGCGAGGTACTAACGTTATAATCAAACAAAGAGAGTACGGAAGGCACTAACGTAATAATCAAACACAAAACAGAGTGCGCGAGGTACTAACGTAATAATCAAACACAAAACAGTGCACGAGGTACTAACGTAATAATCAAACACAAAAGAAAGTGCGCAAGGTACTAACGTAATAATCAAACACAAATTATAACGTGCGACTCTATGGCGTTTACCATTTGTTAAAGAGAGTGCGCAAGGTACTAACGTAATAACCAACACAAAAGAGAGTGCGGGTGGAGCTAACGTAATAATCAAACACAAAACAGAGTGTGCGAGGTACTAACGTAATAATTAAGCAAAAAAGCAGAGTGCGGAAGGTACTAACGAAATAATCAAACACAAAAGAGTGTGCAAGGTAGTAACGTAATAATCAAACACAAAAGAGGGTGCGCGAGGTACTAACGTAATAGTCAAACACAAAACAGATTGTGCAAGGTACTAACGCTATAATCAAACAAAAAATAGATTGCGGGAGGTACTAACGTAATAATCAAACACAAAGCAGAGTGCGCGAGGTACTAACGTAATAGTCAAACACAAAACAGATTGTGCAAGGTACTAACCGAATAATCAAACACAAAACAGAGTGCGCGAGGTACTAACGTATTAGTCAAACACAAGACAGAGTGTGCAAGGTACTGACGTTATAATCAAACAAAAAAGAGGGTGCGGAGGGTACTAACGTAATAGTCAAACCCAAAACAGAGTGCGCGAGGTACTAACGTAATAATCAAACACAAAACAGAGTGTGCAAGGTACTAACGTAATAGTCAAACACAAAACAGAGTGCACAAGGTACTAAGGTACTAATCAAACACAAAAGAGAGTGCGCGAGG
>Ga0126339_10000498_pt1 | contig 21971 bp, 14 predicted proteins | sample OrbTmetagenome_2_FD_92532 | JGI IMG/M metagenome (GOLD analysis project Ga0126339, IMG submission 92532) | Coral microbial communities from Petempiche,Puerto Morelos, Mexico - Orbicella T R C metagenome | ecosystem: Host-associated > Invertebrates > Cnidaria > Coral | place: Petempiche,Puerto...
ATCACTCCTGAAGTCCTGAACTACATTTAATGAATATACTATGCTCCTCTAAGAGTTGAGCGCTTTTTGAAATCCATTCACCACAAGGAAATAGAATATATATATATATATATATATATATATAATGGCCAGTACACACGAAGGAACGTGTCCCTGCGAACTTTAACAAACCAGTGTCTTGTGACAGGCGCATGCACTACTTTGACAGCGGTTTTACTCACAAGTTAACCTCGTTTCCGTTTTTCCGAGAAATATTTCGATTTATTCCCGGAAGTGAAAAACGCTTACGAAGCATATAAATTTCAGTGGAGGAAAACGTAAAGGTAAGGGTTATTTCTCCAGTTATGTTTATATATTTTAGGGAAAGGCATCTGACAACAAAGACCTAGAAATTCTGTTCAGGGAAAGGAATCTGACAACAAAGACCTAGAAATTCTGTTGAAATATTTCTATAAAAGATCGGGCATAATTATGACAAGGATTGAAATTTTCTTAAAGCAGGTCGACACCGGCCGAACGCTGAAATTTTCATTCAGAGAAGAAGGAAATTCTGATTTTCGACAGAGCTAAATGGTATTTTAACTGTGTGAAAGAATAAATCGAAGAGCAAAATAACGAGTGAAATATGGTGCTTCATTCGGTCGTTATGTGTATAGAAATAAACGGAACATTTTTAATTTCTTACCGTTTTATTCCACGAAAACGACGAAGTTTATAACATTTAACAGGTTTCAGTCGAACGCTTTTCTATTTATTGATGAACCGCACGTTTAGTTAGTTCTAAGATCACTAAGCTGTTGAAACGTTAGACTTTCTGCTTTTTCTGCTGATTAGAAATGATCTCCATATGATAGAGCAGACATAGGTACACACACATAGGGAATTTTAAACCTAAATGCCACAGACTTATTAGGATTACCTCGATACACCTATAATATACATTTCTCTTCTTTATACCTTTCCAACAAAGCAATTCGAGTCTGCAATTTGATCAGAAGTTTACAAACTTCTGGTTTACATGCAATGTGTTTTTGTACAATATTTAACGATTTTAAACCAAGTGGTTGTATTGTAACTTGTGTGTTGGTTGCATTACAATTACGTATCATTACACGCGACAGAATTTTCAATGAGGATCTAAATTAATGGGGTTGTTGGTTTCTCTCCCTCGGTTATCGGTTAAATTTTCGGCGATTGTTTCGCTGACAGTTCAGTTTCTGCCCATTTCTCATTTGTTAGTAAACGTTCTTGATCTCGAGTGATAGTGAAATTGAGGATTGACCAATTCTACCCCCATCCAGATCCACTTCCAAAAGCTTCTTGGCAAGACTATTTTCCCGAGACAAGACTCATTTCTATACAAGAAACAACCCAGTTCAGCGATTTCCCAGGTAAAAAATAAATGTATTGAAATAATTTCATCTCACTACAAGTACTAAAGCCGCAATTTCCCAAAATGGCGGACGCTGATATCATCGAGGCGCCAGAATCTTCTTCCTCCCCTTCTTACATGTAGTACGCTGGACAAAACTGTTCCGTATCGACGTTTCACAACAAAAATTAAAGCGAAGTGACACAAATAATTTTGCGATTGTCTTAAACTTTATTAAATTCCACACATGCCTGGCAACTTATTTTATATGGATCACGCAAGAAAGGCTTGTGTCACACCTTGTCCAAATTTCGTAACTGAGTCGCAAAGTATGGAAATTCACGTGATTTCTGAGAAAAAAACAGAAGTCACATTTGGAGTGCTGTTTTGCGAAGAAACTCTTTAAGTGTTGGTGGATTTTGTTTGGTCAAGATTCTGACAGGAAAGCATGAAAAAGACTTACAACTTATTTGGCCACTGAAGTAAGATGCTGTCTTCAGAAACTGACCTTCTTTAAAGTCTTGAAACTGTTTTTGCCTCTGGATTGGCCTTCCACCTGTTCTGAAAATGACTGCCGTTAGCTCGCGCTTCGTACAAGCCTCAATTGTACAAAATACTGCTGCGTTAAAGCATTTTTGGCCAAGAATCTCAGACACTGTTATTGTGCTTTTTGGAAAGTTTCCGGACCTGTTCTCGGACCCAATCTGCCAGGAGCTTGCCATTTCTCGTATTTTCTGGCATAACATACGCGGCAGTTAACGATACTAACAAAATATTTTTTGTGATATTTATAAAAAAGTTTTGAGAATTTCCGGCAAAAAATATTTAGCGAATTTTACGTGATTTATGTCGAAAGGAAAAGCCTATTGCTTGGAAATCAGTGTTTCCTAAAGGGCTAGTTCGCTCAGGAGACATGACTTGATCTACCTCAAGTCTACCTAGGGTAGTGAAAAAGTTTGTAGAAATCATATTTAACAAGGGGTTCGGTAGGTGATAGCTTGGTCCAGAAAAATACTGGGCTCCAATAGTCTAAGTTCCAAGGAATGGTGAAAGTGCTGGGTTTTGGGATTCCAGAGTACGTAAACACTGTTTGAACTACGCAACCTATTACTGATCAACTATTTAACCTTGAGGGGAGAGAGGGAAAGCAGGACACAAAGTGTTCCATTTAGTTTACTTAAAAGCATGCAAGTTATAACGGCACGGCCTTGTGACTTTCCGTAAGAAAATATCGGGTGTGTTGATAGACCATATTGGTATTCTCGATATTAGACTGGAACTACCTTGAAACTGAGGTTAATATTTCGAGTCTTTTCAAATGCAATTGACATTAATGACCATTAATCTCTATTCAGTGACATTCCCCCGCATGAGCCTCCATTTCAAGCTAGTTCCAGTCTAATACGAATTTGGCCTATTGCAATTATTTGGCCTCGTGATTGCCATTTCTATGCATGGGAACCATGTTTTCAAAGGATGTTTAGGAGATTTTGGCTTTCATGAGGAGATTATTGAAAATGAGTTAAATTGGAAATGTTCTAACATCTTTGACCCAGATGGCGGACATTTTGAAGTTCGTGTTGTATGACGTCATGACTGAAAGCTGTCGCCACTAAAACAGGCATTTTTGGCTGCCTTATTTACCGTATAGATGTTGATCACTATAGGGTGAAAAACGTGGGAGTGGGCAATTTGTGCCTCTCCTTCCTCCCTCTGGGCTTACGACCAAAAAACGTTCCAGATTAACAGGATTAAAATACAAAGTGTGAAATGCAGTCGGCACACCCCACACCTGTTAACTGTGCTCCCTTCTCTTCTTTTGCCATTGTTTCAAATAACGAATCCGAGCCACGCGATAAACAATGATTTTGCTTGACAACTACATATACGTAAACATTTCTTTTGGTCCACTTCCGATATTTTTGTCACAGATGTGCTAAAATTGAGACTGATCATGAGTAGTTTTTCTCGTACGCCAAATGTACCTAGAATGTACCAAGAACACCTAGAAGAAAACACTAAGTAAAGCTATGAAGGGAGAACAAATTCTAATTGGCTTTAAGCGAATTTTGCAGAAGACGACGACACAATTTCAAACCTCTTCAATTTGAAATGACAACCTTTACATGCGCAACCCATCACATCACTCTTTGTATAGCTTCAGTGCGCCTATATAGTAATTCTTAACAAACGCAGGCAATAGCATTTGGCTGTCAGTCACTGAAAACATGTCTTTTTGGTTTGACGCCTGGAAGTTGTATTCAAGGCTTCCGCCTTCTTGCGAGTGATGAGTTCAATATGGTTAAATATGTTAATGGCGATCATTTGATATATCGGCCGGAGGTAGAAAGTCGGTATTATTTTTTGTTACTTTCTTCTTACTATTAACATAACTCGTGGCTGTTTACGTTTGAAGGAAACTGTGGAACTCTCTTATTGGTGATGAATAACGAGGATGCTGACGAAACACATGATTCAGTTCAGCAAGCAATTCAGCAGATCTGGAAGCAAAGCCCAAATCTGCATGATGCAGTTGCCGAAGAGCTAAAAGAGGTCCTAGCAAAATTACAATCGCTACCCTGCAAAAGTGAAGAACAACGGGCCTCGTTGTTTGAAAGCTTTCAGTGCTTACAAGGCTACCACATTGTTCAGGTCTTCAATGTAGGAGTTGCTCGCCTTCAAAAGTCTGTAAAAGAGCCTTCAAAATTTGTAGCAAAAGTAATAACGCTTTTTCAAATGTGCTTTAATTTTTGCTACAAAACTGGCGAGTCAAAGCGCGTGTCTTTTGATCATTATATCAGAGCCTTAAAGCTCTGCTTTCCTTCTGATCCGAAGAGGTCCTGCCTTTCGATTGAAACCGTTCCCATGCTACTCAACCTTGTACAGATTCTTCAGGAAGGAAAGCTGTGTGCTCCATCGTTCATCGAATTCGATTTGACAAAACCAACCAAAGGACCAAAGGGTCTCTTCAATGAACTGCTCACTATATTGGAGTCTAAATCGTACAGTGAGTCAGATATTGAGAAAATCATTTCTCAGGCATTGAGGTTCGCTTCCGCGGATGCTAAAAACCTCACTCTTTCGAAGCAGCTAACGAAAGTCTTTCCGAATTTACCGTTGCAGTTTGATCAGGTAATCCCAGCCATTTTCTTTAGACACTGGATTGATCTTCTTCAATTAAGCAAGGCGGGTGATGCCGCTTTTATTCTTCGCGTAGCCAGTAAAGATCCCCTTCAAAGCTCCTCGCCAGTAGCAATGTCTCCTCTCTGTTATATGGCGCGTGTTTTTCAAAGGATGAAGCTTGGCGGAGAGCAAGTTGACCTCTCCCACGATAAGGATAGACTAGACGCTTTCTTCGGGAACATTGACCATCTTTTGGAAAATGATTACGAGACAACTGTTACCTTACTGAAAGTACTCTCGTCTAAAAACATTAGCAACGCAGTCTTCGCAAAGGTTTGTGAACTGTTCTTCAAGGGGTGTAGAGAACCGCAACACGCCGTGCCCCACAGAGGACAAACCTTAGATTCTATCAGGCAACTGCTCTTTGTACTTCCAGAAGGAAGTCTGGTTATAAGAGTTCTTAATTTTTGGAATGACTCTGTATCAAACGATTCAGACTACACCATCCTTCAGCGATTAATGACACTCTTTACAGGACTAAGTACCAAAGGATCAGTTACCAAAGGCTTTAGCTTCAAAGATACAGCGGAAAGACTGTTGAATTTTATAACCAATGTTCTCCCTGGTTCCATAATGACTTTGATCCATTCTTGGGCACCATATCTAAGGCTTCTGATCGCAATACTTCCAACCTCGTTTGAGAAACTGCCAGGGTTACCGAGTTTCATTGGAAAAGTGGCACAAACAGCCGCATCTCAACCAAAAACAATGACCGAAAATCAGGATGGAGCTTTGTCTTTTCTGAATTGGCTCTCGGAACAAAGGTGCAGGGTAGAGGTCAAAGAAGACATAGCTGACCTTTTTACGCGCTGCGTAGATCCTACGTCAGGTTGTCAAATGTTCTTGGTGGGTCTCTTTAAGTCATTGTGCTTGTGCAAACCCTTGCCTTTCCTCTACATGGAGACTTTTATTCAAGAAATGAATTACTTTTCCAGTCGCCTAGAGCCGAACGAAAAAGACGCCATCCGAGATTTTGTGTCCAACGTCGCCGCATCAGATCAAAGCCTTATTAATCAACAAGACATGCTCGCCGAACTTTGTAACACAATGAAGTACTTGTGGAACGATGACAAAGCTCCGATGAAACATATTAGAGCGAAAACATTCGAACTTATTTCATTGCTGGCCAAAGTTACAATTTCAAGCCGGAAAACAGCTCAATTATTGCAGCTATCAAGGAATTCCTCCGGCGGCCTGCAATGCTGTCTTCGATATTTACAACTAATTACCTCCACATCCAAGATTCCCAACAAGGAAAGAGCTTCCGAACATTTTGGCCTTCTGTTTGCAGCATTTTTCGGGACATTGAATGGGAACAAAACCCTCTGTGAGATCTTTTACCACTATCATCGCAGTTTCACTGCACTCTTTACTACCAATTGCCCTTCTGTTGATTTACTAAACATCTGGAGTTTTGTCGTTGCTGGGCTCTTGTCTTTGGATTTGTTCGAAGAGAAGGTTGATTTGCATGGCTGCATGCCGGTTCTAGCTAAGGCAACGGGATTTGATTCTCCATTCCACGCTTTACAACTTTATTTCCTGTTAAGGTCAGTGTTTTCTAGGCTCTTCGGCCTGTCGAGGGGAAGAATTCCAGGCTTGCTCTTTACCCAGGCGCGTGGCAGGGATACATCACTTTGTGATGCAACAACGGATCTAGTTGAAAACTTTGTCGAAGCTTCGAGCCTTATCGTGCAGTCAGACGTCACACCACCTGAGGCAAAACTGCTGTTAATCGACAAAGTATGTGACATAGGTCTCAAAAACCCAGATATCATGACTGCAGGTATCTTGTGCCGTGCGCTTGGAAATGTCATACCATTCCACAGTGGAGTCCGCCCTGAGGACATTCCCCCTGACCATTTGGAACGTCATCATATCTTAACCATCCTTGAACGTCCTGGGATGCTGGAGCAACTTGCCAAAGTATCAACGACGCCATCCAAATCATTATATTCCATTCTATGCTCCAAGATTCCCAATCCAATTGCCAAAGATGATGTTGTGTTAATCTTTGACTGTGTTGCCTCCTTCAAGAATGCCGATAAAATGTTCTTTGACCACCTGTTGGTTCTCTTGGAATCTATCACCAAAGTCTGCAGTTCAGTCAGTGATGTGTTAGACCTCCTAGTGGAAGCAGAAGGAGTTATTCGTGAAATCCGTCCTGAGTTGATTCCTTTGTCCATTTTGATCTTTTCATATCTTGTTGAAAACAGGATAGCTAACGAGGACAGGGCTGCATTTATCGAACTAGTCGCTTTGGAGTGGGAGAGCCCATGCGATTTGGACATGTACACCGACTACGAAATTCCTCAGCTTCTTTGGAAAGCCTATCAAAGTTCCAGTGGTAGAAGAAGAAAGCTTGAGGCTATAGATCAAATTCATGAAGTCATCGCGCGATGCAAAGATCTGGAAATATATGCACCGAATGGAAAAGTCACTGAAATGAACCACGTACAGAGAAGTATTGTTTGTCGTGACTTACAGTGGCTTGTTCTTCATTCCTCGCTAACATGCGAAGATGCTGCCTTGTGTTTCCATCTATCTTCGTCTTACCCGGCCGTTTATAGTTTAAAGTGTTTCAGTTCAGTATCTGCCATGCAAATTAAAGATGGCTGCTTAACACCAATTCCTCTTCAGCAAAACGAGGCAAGCAACGCAACAGGCAACAAACATCCATCTCGCGTCAATGGTGGTACGCAAGACTCAGTTTCGGAGCAGGCCACAGCATCACTGCTGCCACTCCTGACACCAGCTGTAATTGCAAATAAAATGGTTGTTCAACTAAGACGTCTTCTTGGAGATGACATCCCTCTCCGTGATATTGGGATAGAGCTTTGGAACTCGTTGTTCACAAATCACTGCCTGCCCTGCCCAGATGACATCTGCAAATCTTCAAACAGCTCGTCAACTTGTGACGATTTTGTCAATCTCTTCCTTTCAGTTATGGAGAAAGCTTCATATTTAGAGGTTGTGCTCTTCTGGTTCGGAAGATACCCTGACCGAATTCACCCGTACCGAAGTCAACATCACGTTGTACAATGCTCAGACGTCTTACTTGAGTCGTGTGCGTGGAACGGGAAAAACGTGGACAAAGAAAGCCATCTACAGATCCAAGGTGAGCTTACTGCAACTCTGGAGGTCCTTAGAAGGGTCAATGAGGGCTCAATTTCTCCCTCCTTGTCACAGACTGTGAACTATTCACCAATGTGCTTCCGTCTTCTCCAGCCGCAGTTGAAATGCCTTCTTTGCATTCTTCAAAACAAATTTTCATTTGAGGTAACAGTAGGGCTTCTGAATCTCGCCAGAATCGACTGGCAAGCGGCAGGCGCGGTCACTGCAATCGTTTCTCCCTGGTCTTGCCGAAGATCAACAGCAAAATTGTTGGAGGGAGTACATGACCTGTTCAAAGAGCGTAAAATACCTGCGCTTTCTTTTCTACAAAAAGAGTTTGTTTGGCACATGTTTGAGGTGTGTAGTGATTCTTACATGAATTCCCCTGAAGATCTGCTGGACAAGCTTCTTCATCTAGTCAATTTCCTCATACCAGGGGAACCAAACTGCGGACTTGATCGTCTTCCTGAGTGGCGGAATATGATGATCGCGGAAGGATACTCTGTGCACGTGATCGACAAGTGGTGTAAAGATTTTCTGTTTACGCCACGAGAAAATCTTTCATCACGTGATGTTGATGCCATTATTGATCTCAGTCCCAGTTCCTTGCAGCTTGTCGCACCTGCGTCTCAGCGCATTAAACAATGTATATTTTCTGACGAGGGCATCAAAGGCAATCCAATCAAGGAACGCCTAAGACTAGTGAAGCTTCTCAACGAATTTATTGAAGTGCTGAAAATTCGTAAGCCCAACGAAGCTTCCAGTAACTCTGTTGTCACAAGAATAGTTGTCGACGCTTGTGATGAACTTTGCAAGAGCTATTTAGACAAAAGCAGAAGTGACAATGACCTTTTCAAAATCCGTGGCGTTACGCTTGACGCTCTGTTTACTGAAGTGTTTGTCACATCCGACGGTGAACAAGTTAACAGTCCACACTCCAGTAGCGCTAACAAAGCACACGAGGACAAATCAAGCGCTCCAGGGCCTGCAGCAGGGCAAGGGAACTCTTCAAATCTTCTGAACCATGTAGAAGTTTACGATCCAGTGCTGGTGCTATTACGGCGTTGGTTATCGAACATCGCCAACAAGCCAACCCTCGCCTCGTACACTCAAGAGATTGTACAAATAATTTTATCACAACACTCCACTGAAATGGGTAGTTCCCTCTTGGAGGAATTACACAACAAAATTCAAAATCGCATTTTAAGCTTCGCACCAAATCAGATTCTTATATCTCAGTTTCAAGCAGCAGGATACAACCAGGGAGACCCAGCTAATACCAACAACGACTTGTGGAAATCTACTTCTGTAGAACTTTCTTGTTATCTCAGCAAGAGCGAGTCCACGAGCAAAGAAGTAATTGAAAGGAAGTTAACCATTGTCCTGAGAGGGCACTGGATGCAGTGGAAATATCTACTTCTTGTGCACAATATTCCCTCGATACGTGTTGGGGAGGCTAATGTGGATACGAAGGATCTCTTTGGGTTCCAGACCACTTTGAAGGAAATGGAGAATCAGGTTGCAGCCGTAAAGGAAAGAATCAGCCAAGTTCCTTCTGAAGACATGGACAGAAGACTAGTAGAGGAGCTGATACGTCAGGAACAGCAACACCGCGACAGGATAAACGAACAGCATAAGAGGAACAGAGTGAGTAGATCTTTAAATACTGGTTATACGCCCTGGGGCCTGTTTCTCGAAAGCCCCGGAAACTATTCGGGCCCACAAAGCCGTTTTTAGTTAATCTGTATCTTAAAACAGAAAGTTGTATACGCCTGATACTTCTTGTGTGAAGGGAACTTCTGTTCATGTTAAGAATATGATATTAAAACAGCTCTGTAATCATGAGGTGTGAGATTTTGTTATGGTTTTCCGGGTGCGAAAGCTTTTCGGGACCTTCGAAAACCGGGCCCCTGCACTTATACAACTCCGTAAAGCCGGGGTTTGGGTTAAGCTTATAGCTGGGGGAGCTTATATCGTCAGCGTTGGCTCGTGTCCGAGCAACAATTTCTTTCTTTTTGAGCTTGAATACCCTGAGAGAAATAGAAGCGGCTTGACAGAAAAATGAGTTTACAATTAAGAAATTCACAAGAAACGAGTTCACAAGGAACAAGGAAAAGATTCTAAAATAAAATGGCGCCAAGCTTGCTTTGATCAGCATTTCACTTGTAACTGAACGTTATTTATTGCCGATCAATACTTTCATTTTCCAGATTTCCTCGTTTCTTCGTAGTGTATATATTAGCTGTTCAATGATATCCACTTGTTTCGGTCTTTCTACATTCGTCCTTAATTTCATCGTTTTGTAACATAAATGGACGTTATCCGGTTGATGTATCGTGTGTATAATAAGTATGCATCTGGCTGAGAGCTTGCAATAGACTACAATTATCCTACAGTGCCAAAAGTGGTGAAATCAGAGATGGTATCAGCTCGTTTTTTTCGGTCCTCTTGCTTGAATTAGAAATGAGAGTTTTTGGCAATATAGTCTCTGTTAACTCTTTATCAGATCGGTTCAGAGACCAAGGGACGGAAGAAAAGAAAACAGAAGAAGGAAACGACGAAATTTGTGGCTGTGTGGGAAAATCAGTTTCTTGAAAACGTTAAACTATGCTCAGAACGGATACCAGGTCAGTAGAGAAATTACCCCAGGTGCATGAATCAAGATTGTGGATTTGTAATTCATGATAAAGTATACGGTATTTTCCATACTTTTTTAGAAAATTAAATTTGTTTTGTGCACATCTGTACTCTATTTTAAGGGAAGCACTCCTTGGTCACGCTTTTTTTCTTCAATCCAGCAACGTATTTGGCTAATTTTGTCTATCTTTTCTCTGTGAAATTTTGATGTCTGCTTAACTGTAGTCAACTTCCAAAAGGTAAATGCATTTCATAGACCCCGTTTTCAGACCGAAAACGCTCAGACTACTCTCGTTGGAGTGGCATGCAGTGGTAGATAAGTTAAACGTTTTGGTTGATTGCTTGTTGTTGATGGCTTTAAGGATGTTACGCTCCAAATGGTTTTCACTCCGAGAAACCTGTGCTTTGTGCTTTGTCCGTGGACAACAGGATTTTGACCGTTTTCAAGGAGGAGAAGCCAGGACGCAGGGAGGAGATCGAAAATGTTGAGGTCAAACTTTTTGAAGCTGGTATGTATGTGTACGGACTGCACACCAGTGGCCCTGATTACGTCACTGACGAACTGTGGGCTGCATTTTATAAGAAGCTGCTGGAAGAGAGACTGGTACCCATTATCGTTCTGTCCAATGAAAGTCCAGGGTTCGACTGGATAAAGAAATTCGTACAACCAGGTGAGTGGAGACCACAGATATTCGAGAGGAACTCAATTATTCTACAAAATTTAGCGTACGTTTTTTTACTGTGATTATTTTTTCAGAGAACGTCCATCCATGTACGTGGACTGAGTGGGAACTACATCGTGGCATTGTTCCACCAGAGGAAGATTATTTCGACTATTTAGCAGTAGACGCTGCTTTGTGTCCCGTTTCAAGACAATTCCTTACTTTAACAAGGGAGGACGTCGGAAAATTTCAATTCCGTGATTTCAAGGTACACGGCAAACCCCAGGGCCTTCCGCCGGTTTGGGATATTGAAGGGTTCTCTGTGTATGTAAAACCCCCTCAAGGTCAATAAAGTTGTATTACCATAAATTACACAACATTCAGGGAATAAAAAATTCCGTTAACTATTCAGATTTCGCATGTGCTTTGTAGCACGTGCTGGCGCAGTGGACAGGAAACAAGAGGTTTTAGGACTACCGATTCCCGGACTGGTAGACCGCCGAGGCTTGTTGGCAGATTTTACTATTATGGTAGGGGGAGAGGAATTTCGGTCGTTTCACCCAAAAGCCAGTTCGCCCGGACTGTTTGTCGGTTCACCCGTACTGTTAGCTCCGTCGTTAATGTATTAAAGAACGAGAAAAAAAATGTCTTGTTTAATTTTGTTTCATTGTGCCCACAATGTTGTCTTTTTCGTACGTTTAGTTAAAAGAAAGAATTTTAACACCTTCTTTGATCTTTCAGTCCGGGGGAACAGAATTTTAGTCCGCGGGAACCGACATCGGTCGAACTGGCTATCAAGCGAAACGACCGGTAAGCAGGGAAAGAACCCTGGCGCGGATAGGGGGAGAAAGGGCTGGGGATTGGAGCAGGACCGATTTTTCAACAAAATTATCATTTTTCGTGTTCTTGCGGTGTGTAAATCGTTGCTTTAATCGGCAAGGTGTCTAAGATCGTCTTTTCATCAACTTCGATTTCGTTGAAAATGCCTTTACATAGGCTCCGTATTGCAGGAGACATCTTTCAGGAGTGAACGAAATACAAGAGAAGATCAAGTATCGCATTAACATTATTTTATCACCTTTTGAACTTTAGGACGTGAACGTCGTCGAGCAGAGACGTCGTCAGGCAAACGAAATAGCTGACAAGTTGAAAGACAGTCGCCAACTGCAGCAAGAGCTGCGATCGTTGCACAGTGACGAGGAGCTTATCGAGAAACTGGCGAGAAAACTGCAATTCGCTGTCAAAGAAACAGTCAAGCTCATTGTAAATGGAGAACGACCTACCACAGAGACCATCCTGAAAAATAAGCTAATTGATAAGAAAAAGCTTGCACTTAATGAATGTGAAAAGTGCAAAGAAAATATAAAAAAGTGCAAGTGTAAATCGAACGAACCTTTAGCAAGTCTGGAGGAATATGCAGCAGTGGTGCTCCGCGTGTGTCAAAGTGTGGACGTGTAGAAAGCATTGTGTAATGGCTAGCTCTATACTGTAACCTCAAACAAAAACAACATGTCCAGAAATGCAGGCAATCGAAAAAAATTCTTGAAAAATTCTTCTAAGCGGTTATATAATATATTTGTTTATATTAAAGCGAATACTTAAACAAATTTATATTATGACAAAATATTTTACAAGGCTAGAAATGTTAATTTATCCTTGAAAATTTAATTATAAGTAGTAATTTTATCATTATAATTAGGATAAAATGTTTCCAAGGCACAAGAGCAGAATTAGAAAATGTCTTATCGCAACCTTTCAAATTTGCAATCTGCTATAACACCCGTCAAATTAATACCCTAGTACACTAGAACAGTACTTTTCAACAAAACAGGGCTATCATTTTCTTTTGTATTTTGTTTTGTTTTGTTTTGTTGTTTTTTTGTGTTTGTTTGTTTGTTTTTTTACTTTTTCAGTTCACTGGATCCCACCGTTATGTACCGGCGTTCAAATAGAGATATAAGCATTCCCAACGGGCCTACGCTGGGCATTTGACAATTTCTTGTAGCCCGGGCCCCAGGTCCAGTTATTTACAGGTTACCTGGAAGGCTCTCGGCCAATGAAACGGAAGAAAACATGCATCAAATGATATTGTTATATCTCCCAACTCAAATGCGTTTTCCGATTGAAGGAGAACGTGTCACGTCTAAACTTACCAACTCCCAAGGGCGAACAAAACTCACTAACTCCCCAGGGAAACAACTTGAACTTTCGACTCGCACGTGATCAGGACGTGCTCCTTGAAACCGAGGCAAATTTATGAGCCAGCCGGAGCTAGCCGGCGTCAAGCAAACGATTTCTTCGCAATTTTTGAATTGGGAGGTATAACAAAACACTTAATGACTGGCCCCACGGGAAACAGTGAGTTTTGTTTCCCCTCGGCCTGAATGTTCCACGAGGCGAAGCCTCGGGGAACAATGAGGGTCTCTGGGAAAGAAAACTCACTCTTTCCCTTGGGGCCAGTCATTAAGTGCTTGATTTATAAATTTTTTTATTATTAGTTATTTAATAGCTAATGTTCGTGCTTCTAGCTTAGAATTCGGAATACTGTTTGTAAACATAACTATACTTTTACAAATTAGCTTTTATGCTTTAACAACAGTAAAAGTTAAAATGAGAGGTGTATCAGGGATTTTAAAGGCAAATGTAAATGTTTTAGTTAAACTTGTGATATTAAACTTGTAAGTTTACGGAAACTGGTGCCGTCACACAGCGTGTCAACTAATCGTAGTTTATAGAGGGAACCTCTATTCGCTTACCATAAAGCAAGGAAATCAAATCCACAGGAAAATAGTAAACTTTATCATTATGGTATATCTGTCTGTAAAACTTCAGTTGTTCATATGAAAATGTTAATTTTAGCAATAGACAGGAGTTGAAAGTCAACTAATGAAATCATTCGAGCAACTTAAGTGACATCGTCGAACGAACTCTCATAATATTTGATTCCTGCTAGAATAATAAACAAGATAATGCATGGTAGCTTGTAGATATGGAATTTTCTCTTCTCGTGTTCAGCTTTATATGTCACTTGTTTTCTGTGTTCACTTGAGAGAGATTGCGTTGAACACTCAAAGAGAAAATCCATATCTATGCACGCATATGTGTTATTCTCTATTTCTCCATACTGATTCACAGTTTTGTCTTGTCCTGTGTATCAGAACTGAAATAGTAATTCTCCCAACTGATTGTCATTTATTTTTATCTTGCCCAGTCCCAAAACTGAAAGTGCATGGTCATCCTGGAGAGGGAAGTAAGTTTTTTACGGGGAGACTTCGCCCCTAGGTCTAACCCCTCACCCTGTTGTATACCATTTTGACATAAAATGTATCCCTTTCGTATATCATTTATTGAAAAAGTTACCCCTTTCAGGCACCGACTTAAGAACACTGCGTCCCTTTTCTAAACCCTTGGAGTGAAGACAATGAACAATACTACGGGAGAACATCAAGCATTAGCAGATCGACGAGAAAACGCTGTTGAGAGCCTTGCCAATGACGTCCAAAGTAGCTGTGGTAGTACCTCGCCGGTGTATATCTTAAAATCGCCGATGACGATTTGAATATTGCGAAAATTAGAAGTTTTTCCATTGTATGGAAGCGAGAGAAGCTTTGCCCTCCAGAATCGTTTCCGTACAATCGCTATAAAAGGAAGCTGCTAACATTTATAACATATTCGAGAAAGAAAGAGGGGAAAGTGAAGAATGATCATCGCAGTAAATTTTCCAATTTAAGCAATTGGAAAATTTACTGCGATGATCATTCTTCACTTTCATCTACAACCGCAATTCAAATATGAATTATTTCACGTATACTTCACATCAAAGAAAGAGGGGTAAAATATAAGGAAGACAGGATATTCAAGGCTCTTATTGAAACGAAAAGCAAAATTTTATGGCAGCTTGAAAACTTGCAAAAGGACAAAGTTTGTATGAAAAACCACTGGAGAGTGACTGGAGTGACAAAGCATCTTCTTCCTACACAAATCCACTTACAGAATATACTGAAACCTAAAATTTGCATGTAAGCTTATTTGTAAAATGCTCTTTTCATTTCTGATAACAGTATGCATTACCAATGACGAAATCAGTGTGTTCTTGAAAAGCCCATCACGTGACCAGCTGTTGCGGAAGGCTTGAAGGCCTACTAAGGCAGAGGTTTCGGCTCGGCGCATGTGCAAGTTACAATGTCAGTCATTCAATATTATTGTTTATAGAACAATCGGAAGCTTTTGCTAACGCGGGTTGCTTTCCTGAATAGCAGCTGGCAGTCGAGCCTATGCCGTTTTAAGTGGTATCTTCCCAACCAGTTTTCAGTTTTCAACCAGTTTTCAGACGTGGAAGAATTTTGTCGAATTGCTAACTTGCGTTAATAGAGACTTTGAGATGCACGTTTACCTGTTTACCGCGAACGGCTAAGGGTCACGTGACCAAGGCTAGACGTCACGTTTGAGGTTTGAACTTCAAAAGGTAGGTTTTCACGTAAGTTCACGTAACCTCGAGCTTACGAACATCATGCATGGTAAGGAAACTGAATAACCTGTTCCGTCGCAGAAATGCCAACAAAAGCCCACAAGAAGGAATTGGTCAGGCATGAAACTGATATCTACACATTGAAAAGAGCTGCAGCTCATGTTTATTCAGCAAGAAGTACACAAGATTCTTGGTCCTGTGAAGTATTGTTGTGGTAGGTAAACCAGCGTACTGTACTGCAAATTTAATTCTAACTTCATCAGTAGCGGATCTAGGGGAGGGGCCCGGGAAAAAAAAAAAAAAAAGGGCCCCTCCTTAACTCAAGGTCTGGATCCGCCACTGTTAAAAGTCATACAAGTACATAATTTATTAGCCACCTTCTAGAGCGGTGTTGAATGGCAACTAGAAAAATATGTCTTGCACATGTGTTGTAAATTTCACAGGTCTTGGGTGTGTAATATTTTTTTCCTCGGTATCATTTCAGGGTCTTCAATCCTGCTGCAAGGTTAACAAAGTCTCGTCAAGGTAATTTACAAACAGATATATCTAAAAGTCCTTCCTGTTTCACTAAAAAATATTGTACAGCTGAGTGGAAGTGCTACCTAACAAAAATTGTTGATGACCTTGGATTTGTAAAAACTACAACTCTCCAATGCCCTTTAACTTCAACTTACACAGATATTTCAGGAATAACAATTTCTTTAAATCTGATCGCATTTTAATACCTTTTCTTGCAATTTCTCCCAACCCTTAGGACCTACAGGGCTTGGAAAATTTCAAACATACAACTTGTGAAACCTTTAAATAAGGGACTGTTATTTACTGGTACTAAATAGCAGTAGCTTTTAGATCGCTGGATTTATGTGTTTTCACATGCTCCTTTATAAATTGTTGGCTTTAAGGTCAACCTGACAGAAAATTTTGGAAGTCCACTGTTTAAGCCTGCCTGATTATGCCATAATGAGGTTAAAGTGTTAACTACCAGCACCTTAATTACTAAGGCTAAAAAAAGTAAGCACTTACCAAGACTGTGTCTCAGGTCTAAGAAAAATTACAAGGGGCTCAAAGGTTCCTGACCATGAAATCTTGGGTGCCCAGCACTAATAAGCTTATATGAAAAATTCAAGTTCAAATGTGGCACCTGGGCACTTCTAGAGCACAGCCCTGCTTACATGTAAAAACTATACAGTGTAAATGGAATGTTAACTACATTATAGCATGAGATAGTTTCCTAACTAGACTACTGTAAAACAAATTATGCACAAATGTTCCTTTTTACATAAAATTATACCAAAGCAAAATGCTACATCTGTACACCTTAATGGCCAAACAAAATCTTATTCAAAGTTCAAATTCCATGCTCTTCTATGCTCAAACATGCCGCTGTTAAATACGCATTTCTTAAGTCCAGTGCACCATCTTGAATTGCTCATCTAGGCCCTCACTGATTTATCTCCTTCCCAGAGCACCTCTGTCAGTCTGATTTTCCTGACACGCTTATAGTACATAACACAAAGGATGAAAAACACAATCGCCAGTATAAAACCACAGATCTAGAGGAAACAAAAGAGAGAACAGAAACAACATAATTTATGGTTGTTTAAGTACAACTACCCATAACTACAGAGGAGAGAGGATGGAGGACCTGAGTGAAAACCAGCTAAGGCTGATGAGGCTAATCCTCTCTCAATATTGTACAAATTTATTTATTTATTCATTTATTTATTTGTTTGTTTCTTTATTTATTTATCTACACATTCTCCCTTGTGTCTTTCTGCATGCCGTTTAGACAGAGGGTGGAGTTTGCTTTTTAAATTTTTGTTCCAAAGGTCCACTCATACATGGATGGGCACTTAATGTAATTTTGATGAGCACATTATCTAAAAAATACAGTAGTAATCCTACTATAAGTCAGCTGGTATTTCTTTCTCTTAAATCCATTCAGCTTGTAATTCTCCTCTAAAGGAGCTGTATTCTGAATCATGTAATTTGCTTTAAAATTCATGATAATTCATATATTAATCATAATACCATTACTCAAGGTTAATCTGCCCTGAAAGATTAAGGGTAACAACTAACCAACCAAAAAAATGACAATTTAAGTTTCCTGAAAGGTGTCAAACATTCTGTAATTCTTATCAACTGGGATTCAAATTTTATTGTTGAACAAATTTGTTTTATTTACATTTTCTACACTGTTGTTGGTTCTTTTTAGGAAAAAGGTTGCTAGATGCATCTTCTGTTCTCAATTAACATAATTTTATTTTTGTACCTATTCCTGTAAGTAGACAGTTCTAGTACATGTACAAATGTATGCTCTATAATCACTTACTGCGGCAATGATAAATTCCGGCTCTTTCTCAGTCCACTGAGACAAAAGAGCAGAGGAGAACAGAAAAAAGAAGAAGTATGACAGGGAGTAACTCAGCAAAAATATCCACTGTTGAAAAAGCAAATGCAAAGAGATTATTATAGTTCAGTGTTTTCATTAATGCTTAAGACCAGGGCTGAATTCTGACATCTACTGGGATACATGCAATATTGCATACCAATGTTTGTACATGTACAATGTAGGTACATGTTAAGTCTGCATACAAGCCAAGTGGCCCATCAGGCCAAAGCTTTTCCCAGTTTCTGTAGCATGAAGTGACTAGGAGTATTTCTACTCCCCCTGGATGGGATGCTAGTCCATCGCAGGGTTACCCCCCTGATACCTTGTTTATGCTTTAGTACAATCCTCAAGTGAAAGTAATGCACTTAAACCTGGGATTATAAACCCGTTAACTTTTCGCATGAAATATTTATTCTAGAAGTGTAAGGATTTACAGAGAAGATCCTAACAGAACCAAAGATGTCCGAAGATATCTGAAGGCATCTTGAACTTTCCCCAGTCGCAAAATCAAGTTGTGTTTCCCCAAACATGATGCCCTGGCCAATACGTTTCCTTTGTTCAACAGCCCAGCCAATCAGACTAATACATGGTGCTTACATGTATTAACTACTTATATCAACAGAGTTCCACAATTAATAGCAATCATCAAAAACTGAATCATTGAACAATCCAATTCAAGAGTTTTCATTGGCTTATAATCTGCCGTCGTGGTATAATCCACCATAGGAAAAAAGATGGCGGCTGTACATTCTACCACAATGCCTTTTGAACTTTACACAGCCTATAAGGAACTAAGAAAACCAAATGTTTATAATATTTGTCCCTGTACAAAGGACATTGAGTAGCCTGGGTTTGAAGATTTTATAACGTTTCTGTACGTTTTTATAAACGGTTTTAAAGTTGTTGTGTGCTGAGAACTGTGGGTAAATGTACCACTCACCATCTCTTTTCCTACGGAGGACTGAGCCATTATACCATGCTCTAAAAATATGGTAGGCATATGTGTGATTTTTTGGGCATTTCAATTTTTAATTTTAAATTATTTTAATTTTCTATATCTTGGGGGCATTTATGACAAAACAATTATTCGACTCGTGCCTGTTGGATATAAGATGATTTGTAGCTCACTGCTATGTGCCTCGTTGGTTATCTACAATCTCATATACAATGCACACTCATGGAATAATTGTTGTATATTCTTATCAGTTATGGGACTGACTTGAGGGTTGACAATGAAACATTCAAGTGCTCACCAGAGAATACTCTTTCTGCCAGACACCCAGTATGTTAACTTTACAGCAGCCACACATATGGAAAAGGATAATGAGGAATGCTCCAATCCAACACAGACCACTGACGACAATGAAGAATCCGTAATGAGAGAAGATACTGGACAATTCATGGCTCAAAACTAATACAAAGGCAATGAGGCCAAGGACCTGAAAAAAAGTTTAAAATATTAAATTAATGCTTTAAAAACTTCCTGGCAATTGGCTGAGAAAGGAGCAAGTTTAAGCTTGCCCACACTTGTAAGAGGGAATAAATGTGTTGTTATGGTTACAGATATAAGCCAAAATAATTTTTAAAGCAAAGCACCATTTCCATCATCGTAGTGTGGAAAAATTTCTCTCTGATCACCCACTCCCTAAAATATTTTTACATGTAGCTTCCTGCCATTCTCCTTTTTGGGACATAAAGAGGGTTGCACTGGCATAAGACACTAACAGTATGGGAGACTTGGTGTGCCATCTTCACACCTACAGTACAGGTACAGTGTTCTGTAGGGTCTTGTAATTTGTTACATGTAGAAGATGACAAGATAGTTGTACCATATTTCTGACAACTTTTTTAATAACTTTGAACTCAAGATAAAAATTTTATTCTAGTTTTTACATATACCACATATCCAGTACATATATTTTTATATTACTCAATTTTCTGTACAGGCAGACCTATTCCAGTTGATTTCCAGTCAACATTTCTTCAATTTTTGGCATAAGCAAAAACGCCCCACATTTCTACAGATCCTTGCATTGCCTGTTTGGTACTGAATTTCCACATGCAAGCAACTAGCGACCAAAGATAGTTACACAGATCTCTGTAGAACAAGCTAGCAGATCATCAGTAATTAAATTTTTGGGTGAAATCGCAGATGTCTCTTTAAGATCTTGCAAAATTTGCGTTGTTCTGATTTTAAATCAAATAGTAATTGCTCAGACAAAGGCATGCCAACTTTTCAACAAAAAGTTGTTGCAAGTTCTGCTGTTAGGAACAAGTATTAGAGTTCTTTTGCGTAAACAATAATAATAATGACTTGTTCTCTAAAAAGCTTCACGACATTTTCAAATGTAACCAAACACTTGAATTGTTACAAGTCTGTTTGACGTAGGTGACGCAGATTTTTGTCGAGAAAATGCCTTAGTGCCTCGCAACCTATTTTAAAACTGACTTTTTCAAAACAAAAAAATACCTATGTCACTAGCCAGGTTAAATATTAAACCAGTTATGTTATAGTCGACATAATCAGCGAATTGCAAGAATAGATTGCATTTAAATGACGACCTACACGAAGGGTTTAATTGTACATACATAATGATATTGGACCATGCTGCATAACTATTAAAAATATATATGACTTGTTCGTAAAATATCGAATTTTCTTTTGCAAACAAACTAATACAACACATTTTTTTCATATCGTATCACGAAGGAATGATCTCGAAAAATTCTCCGATCGCAAAGCAACTTGTAACATCTAGCTACTGCATGTTAATTTCAGACACGCGAAATTTCGCAGTTCACTTGGCAAGGACAGAAGTTGCTGGGTGCGGTGAACAAATTATGATGTCCAAAAAATACCTGCATATTTAAAATAACTTCGTACGCAGTAAAATACCTAACTAGCAAAAATGGAAACTAACCATCGAAACCAAAAAAACACGCGTAAAAGGTGTCGAAAAGTTAACGTAAACTGAACGAGGCAGACATTTTAAAAGCCATTTGACTTACGAATTGCAACAAAAACAGGATTCCTTCCACTGAAATCAAAAAATACGTTTTACATCCATAGCTGTCGCCTTCAGCCATCGTTCAGGTTAATCTGTAAAGAAACAAAATATCATTAGAACAAATTTATAAAACTTGAACGCTGTTTTGGAGCGTTAGATCGAAAACAGATTACAAACCGTCCGATGTATACATTCCAAACGCTCCGGCAACCGTCGTTTCAACGGGTATAGTCACTTTGAGCTTCTGAGTAAGCGATAAACTAAATATGCCCTAGGATGCGAAAGAAACACTATATTGGATTAAACTTACTTAATCGACCTTTCAAGCAGTAAGGAGGGAGTATGGTTGAATCGAATGCTTTTCAGGCGATGGCATTTTCGCTGTTACAGTAAAGCGACGCTACTACACACAAATGAGCGCAAGGTCTGTATCGACAACAACTGCGGATGTTGAAATTAAATTTTCGCGCTGCTCTTGAGCTTCTAGAGGTTCAAAAATTGCAGAAAAACACTTACCAGACGTTTTTGTACCACAGCCTTTCACCAAAGCCACCGGAAAAAACCAAACCAACTGCTTCAGCCGAAGAGTTGATTCCCGTGTGAAATATTACTCTTCGAACAACAACATGCGAAGCAGACATCCAGCGGTTTGCATAATTAGCATAATTACTTTCCAGATTATTCTGCATTTCAGATCTTGAATAAATTAACGAAGAGGAAAAATATATTGTTTAGTTTGTGGCGGTGAAAATTCGGTATAGTACCAAGCGGACAAGTAACAGCTAATTCTCAGAATTGACATGATAGAAAAAGGGGATCAGAGTTCCAAGCTTGAATCTGAATAAGCTAGTTACTGAGTTGCAGTTGCGCTTACATGCTATCTCCTGCGCTTGCTGCTTAGCTTCAGATGGCACTGCTGTAGGGTGGTGTAGTCCGCTAATAAAAAATATTTTAAAGAACTCGTGAAGTACACGTTGGCTCCATAAGAGGTTTGTCTTTTTCGGGGACCAGTCCTTCAAAAACGCTCACAAATTTGGCCGACTTAGGTTTTGAAGAAATCGGTTACTATTGTAGTTGTGTTAGAGGAGTTACAAAAATTATAACAGAGATGTAGAGGGAGGCGGGGGGGGGGGGGGGA
>Ga0126339_10000500_pt1 | contig 21944 bp, 19 predicted proteins | sample OrbTmetagenome_2_FD_92532 | JGI IMG/M metagenome (GOLD analysis project Ga0126339, IMG submission 92532) | Coral microbial communities from Petempiche,Puerto Morelos, Mexico - Orbicella T R C metagenome | ecosystem: Host-associated > Invertebrates > Cnidaria > Coral | place: Petempiche,Puerto...
CGCCTGGGATATCCGCACCACGCGCAAGATTGCCCGGGCAACGGGGTCGGCGGCGTCCCGCGTGCGCGCCACTTCGCGCGCCACGGCGGCGTCCAGCCCGGGCCAGACCGCCAGCAAGGCGACGGTCGCCAGACCGGCGCCAACCATCGGCCGCGCACCCAGCAACCCGGCCACGACCAGGCCGATCCACAGGGCCAGGGTACCCCCCCCCATGATCCAGGGATACGCCTGCGCGATCCGCGCCCGTGGGCTCGACGGCCCGCTCGAAAGCCGCAAGTCCCGCGTGAACGCCGCCCGGTGGACGACAAAGCTGATGGCCAGTCCGGTGAACAGCAGAGATCCCACTGTCAGGAGCATCAGGAAATGCACGTCTCCATGGATCCCGAGGGCCGAGAACAGGGCACAGGTAACGTAGCCGAAGGCCCCCAGGCCGATGGCCACGAGTTGTGTGCCACAGATCCCCCAAGCCTCGGCGTCTGAGAAGCTTGGAATGCGCCCGTCCGCATCGCGCGGACTGTAATAGGCCATCAAGACGGCGGAGATGAACCGAATCAAGACGATCGCGGCGAGATAGAAGAAAAATGTGAGGCTGTTGGCCTGCTCCATCGCCGGCTGCAGACCGGACAGCAGCAGGAAGGCCACCGTCCCGGTGACGGCGAACACCAACAGCCGAATGCCGCGATTCAGGATCACCGCCCCCAGACGCGCCATCTTGTGACGAAGAGCAGGCGATCCGCCCAAAGGGGGGCTTGCCGCGCGCGATCGCCCACCAAGACTCAGGCGTTCACTCAGCAGGGCCAGCCCCAGGGACAGGACGTACACGAGGGCCACCGTCCCCACACCGCCCATGTCCCGGCCGCTGGTCAAGGCGGTCCAGGCCGCGGTGAACGCCCCGGGAAGCTCGTCGTAGGTCCCGAGGATCTCGCCCAGGCGCTGCGTCAGATGAGACAGCACCACATGAGCCGAAACCGCCATGTCGGAGGTGTCACCCGGCATGGACGCCTCCGGCGCCGTGGAGAGCCGTTCCAACACGAGGGCGCGGAGTTCCGCATCGGATAGCCGTGCCAGCGACGCTTCGGTGATGGCATCCGTCGCCATGCTCCTCCTCCCGTCTCGTGCGTGCCTGTCGCACCCCCTAGCCGGTGCTGGCTGGCCCCGGAATGCCCGCACAGCGGGTGGTGTTGAATCCCCGCGCGGCGCCATGAGACCATGCCGCCATCGTAATGGGGATATTCGCCCGCGACTACCTGTCCGGTGACCTTTCGCCAGGATAGACGCGGGTCTTCGAACTGCACCTGAAGGTCTGCCGGGCATGCCGCGACGATCTGGAAGCCTACCGACGCACCGCGCCGCCGACTGAAGCAGCGGACGCACACCACGGGTTCGGCAACAGATCGATCCCACATCAAAGACGCCAGGAAAATAGCCGTCTCCCTGGCCGTGGCCGGGACGATCCCCCCGTCATCCAAGGGACACCATCGTTCAAGGAAGACAGTCCGATGCCTCACATACCCGCCGACCATTACCCGCCGGTCGTCCTGCCGTCCCTGGACCAGCAGGTCTTGCTGAAGGGACAGAAAGCCCTGGTCACCGGCGCCAGTTCGGGGATCGGCAAACAGGTGGCCATCGCCCTGGGGCATGCGGGCGCCGACGTGGTCGTCAACTACGTGTCCGATCCGGTCAAGGCGGAAGAAACCGTGAACGAAATCCAACGCCGGTGCGGCGTGCGGGCGCTGGCCGTCCAGGCCGACGTCTCCCGGGAAGACCAGGTCCAGGCCATGTTCCACGCCATGTGCGACGTCTTCGGCACCATTGATATCCTCGTCAACAACGCCGGTCTGCAGAAGGACGCGCCCTTCGACGAACTGACCCTGGCCCAGTGGACCAAGGTCATCGACGTCAACCTGACGGGTCAGTTCCTGTGCGCGCGGGAGGCGGTGCGCGAGTTCAAGCGCCGGGGCGTGGTGCCTGACGTCTCCTGCGCCGCCGGCAAGATCATCTGCATGAGTTCGGTCCACGACATCATCCCCTGGGCGGGCCATGTGAATTACGCGGCCTCCAAAGGCGGCGTCATGCTGATGATGAAGTCCATCGCCCAGGAGGTGGCGGCCTGGCGCATCCGCGTGAATTCCATCTCGCCAGGCGCCATCCGCACCCCCATCAACACCGAGGCCTGGAACACGCCCGAAGCCTATGCCGATCTCATGAAGCTGGTGCCCTACAAGCGCATCGGCGAGCCCGAGGACATCGGCCGGGCCGCCGTATGGCTGGCCTCGGACCACGCCGACTACATCAACGGCATCACCCTGTACGTGGACGGCGGCATGACCCTTTACCCGGGGTTCGAGACCGGCGGCTGATCCGCCCGATCCGACAGCCCCTCACCCCCCAATCACTTCCGGCGAGAAGGACGGCAGCCATGGCGCCGACGGCGGACAGGCACGGCGAGACGGCGGAGCATCGCCGGCTGGCGGAGGCGGACAATGGCGCGGCCCGCTGGCGGCGCTGGGGTCCCTATCTCAGCGAACGGCAATGGGGCACGGTGCGCGAGGACTACAGCGCCGGCGGCGACGCCTGGTCCTACTTCTCCCATGACCACGCCCGCAGCCGGGCCTATCGCTGGGGCGAGGACGGCATCGCCGGTCTGAGCGACGATCAGCAGAGGCTCTGCCTGGCGCTTGCCCTTTGGAACGAGCGCGATCCCATCCTCAAGGAACGGCTGTACGGCCTGACCGGCGCGCAAGGCAACCATGGCGAGGACGTCAAGGAGTACTATTACTATCTGGATGCCACGCCAACCCATAGCTACCTCAAGATGCTCTATAAGTATCCGCAGGCAGCCTTTCCCTACGACCAGCTCCGCGACCGCAACCCGCCTTGGGCCAAGCATGATCCAGAGGTGGAGCTGATCGACACCGGCGTTCTCGACGACAATCGATACTTCGATGTGTTCGTGGAATACGCCAAAGCCGGCCCCGATGACATCGTGATGGTGATCACGGCCCACAATCGCGGGCCGGAGGCCGCGCCGCTTCATCTGCTGCCCACCCTGTGGTTCCGCAACACCTGGTCGTGGCGCGACGGGACACCCAAGCCGTTGATCACGGCGCGCGACGGACATGGCCTGGAGACCGATCACCCGACACTGGGCCGGTTCCATCTGTATTGCGAGGGCGATCCCCGCTGGCTGGTCTGCGACAACGAGACCAATGGACGCCGCCTGTTCGGGGTCAACGAGCCCGAGGGATTCTTCAAGGACGCGATCCACACCTGCGTGGTCGAAGGCGACGACGCGGCCGTAAATCCGACGGGCGTCGGCACCAAGGCAGCGGCCCACATCCATGCCACCCTGCCCGGGGGAAACGCCCTCACCGTCCGCCTCAGACTGACCAAGGCGGCGCTGAGCACGCCTTTCGACGACGCCGAGACAATCCTGGCCCGGGCGCGGGACGAGGCCGACGCCTTCTATGCGGCCTTGCAATGCGATCTCCACGATCCCGACGCCCGGCATGTGCAGCGTCAGGCCCTGGCCGGCATGATCTGGTCCAAGCAGTTCTACCACTACGACGTGCCCGATTGGCTGCGCGGTGATCCCGCCCAGCCGGCACCACCCCGGGAGCGCCGCGACGGCCGCAATGCCGACTGGGACCACGTGAACACCGCCGACGTGCTGTCGATGCCGGACAAGTGGGAATACCCGTGGTTCGCGGCCTGGGATTCGGCCTTCCACTGCCTGCCCTTCGCGCTCATCGACCCGGCCTTCGCCAAGGAGCAACTCGTGCTGTTCACGCGCGAGTGGTACAGCCATCCCAATGGTCAGTTGCCGGCCTACGAATGGAACTTCGGCGACGTCAATCCGCCAGTGCATGCCTGGGCCACCTGGCGCGTCTTCCAGATCGACCGCAAGCAGAGTGGCGGCCACGGTGACCTGGCGTTCCTGGAACGCGTCTTCCACAAGCTGCTGCTCAATTTCACCTGGTGGGTCAACCGCAAGGACCTGGAAGGCCGTAACATCTTCCAAGGCGGTTTCCTGGGCCTGGACAACATCGGTGTGTTCGACCGCTCGCGGCCCCTGCCCGTCAACGGTCGTATCGACCAGGCCGACGGCACCGGCTGGATGGCGATGTACTGCCTGAACATGCTCCGCATCGCCCTGGAACTGGCGCGGCACAATGCGGTCTACGAAGACATCGCCACCAAGTTCTTCGAGCACTTCCTGCACATCGCCGCGGCCATGAACGACTTTCAGGGCTGCGGCACCGGCCTGTGGGACGACCAGGACAACTTCTATTACGACATGCTGCGGACCGATGATGGCCAGGCACACCCCATGCGGCTGCGCTCCATGGTCGGGCTGATCCCGCTGTTCGCCGTTGAGGTGCTGGAGCCCGACCTGCTGGAGGCCCTGCCGGGCTTCCGCCGCCGATTGAAATGGTTCCTGAAGTACCGGCCTGACCTGGCCGCCCTGGTGTCGCGCTGGGAGGAGCCCGGCGTGGGCGAACGCCACCTGTTGTCCCTGGCCCGCCGGTTTCGCATGAAACGGGTCTTCGAGCGCCTGCTGGACGAACGCGAGTTCCTCTCCGACTACGGCGTGCGCGCGCTGTCCAAGGTGCACGAGGCCGCGCCGTTCCGCTTTACCTGTGGTGGCGCGCAGCACGAGGTCCGCTATCTGCCGGGTGAGTCCGACAGCTTCATGTTCGGCGGAAACTCCAATTGGCGCGGACCGATCTGGATGCCGGTGAACTATCTGATCATCGAGTCCATGCAGCGCTTCCATCACTATTACGGCGATGACTTCAAGATCGAGTGCCCGGTCGGCTCCGGTCACCTGGTCACCATCCTTGAGGCCGCCGATGAGGTGACCCGCCGGCTGACGCGCATATTCCTGCGGGATGACAGCGGTCGCCGCGCGGTGTTCGGCGATATGGAACGCTTCCAGGCCGATGCCCACTTTCGGGACCATGTGCTGTTCCATGAGTACTTCCATGGGGAGACCGGACGCGGCGTGGGCGCCTCCCATCAGACCGGCTGGACCGGGCTGATCGCCAAGCTGCTCCAGCCCCGGCGGGCGCCATGACGGCGTAGTGAGACGACCGGTACCAAAGGCCATGGACCCTGACCGGTGGTGTCAAAAACAAGGGAGACCCGTGATGGACCTGTCCAACATAGTCGCGATCATCACCGGCGCGGCCGGCAACCTCGGCGCGGCGGTGGCCGCGCGGTTCAAGGGCGCGGGGGCCAGGATCGCCTTGATCGATCGCGCCCCGGACCGCCTGGAGCGCGCGTCCGAGGCCGGGCCGGACTGCCTGCTGCTGGGCGGCGTGGACCTGACCGACGAGGACAGCGTTCAGGCCATGGTGACCAGCGTGCGCGACCGCTTCGGCCGGATCGACGCCCTGGTGCACACTGTCGGCGGCTTTTGCGGCGGCACGCCTGTCGCGGACGAGCCCTGGTCCACCTGGGACAGGCTGATGATTGTCAACCTGCGCACCACCGTCCTGGCCTGCAGGGCCGTCCTCCCGGCGATGCGCGATCAGGGTGGTGGCGCGATCGTCACCGTGTCGGCGGGCGCGGCGCTGTCGGGACTGGCGGGCCTGGCCGCCTACAGCGCCTCCAAGGCCGCCGTGCTGCGCTTGACCGAAAGCCTTTCGACCGAGGTCAGGACCCAGGGCATTCGGGTCAACGCCGTCCTGCCCGGCACCATCGACACGCCGCAGAACCGACAGGCGATGCCCGATGCCGACCCGTCGGCCTGGGTGCACCCGGAGGAGATCGCCGACGTCATCGCCTTCCTGGTGTCGGGCGCCGGCCGGGCGGTCACCGGCGCCGCCATTCCGGTCACCGGGGGTGTCCCAACGCGGACCGCGGAGTGACCGGCATATCGCGCGAGGCAGAGAAACACCGCGCCAGTCGAACGGGGCCCCTCACTCGAAATACGGGGATCAAGCTGTTCGTATCACGTTTCGGTTTCCTCAGAAACCAGAGCCCCCCCGAAAGGATCGACCATCCGCATTCGGAGCCCTGACCACCCCAACGCACTGACTTGACAGCTTCGAAGAATCCCGTAGACGTACCGTCGTGACGTCTGTGTGACGGGACATTCGTGGGTCAGTGCCAGTGATGCTATCGCTCTGTTAAGGTTTGAGGGTTGAGAGTTGACACCAGCCCAAGGCACCCAATATCCGACAGAGAAACGGCGAAGAAGCAAGACGGGATCCAGACGCCAGTCAGATCCTTGAGATCAATAGGTGTTTTTTGACTTCGACCCTCTCAATCAAGCCGGCCGAGGTCGCAACCATCACCATCCCGCTAGCCGGCGGAGACCTCCACGTCGCCGTCGAACAAGGCGACCTCCCGGTCACGGCGCTGTGCGGGTTCGCCGGCCGCCGCAATCCAAAGCGCCCATTCCTGTTCGTCAGCCGCGTGCTCGGGCGTCATCTCCCCGTCCGCCCCGCGACCATGCGCGAGATCCATCGGCGCCTGGCCGCCAAGCTCCCCCCCGGTCTGCCCGGCCCGTCGGTGGTCATCGGCATGGCCGAGACCGCCGTGGCCCTGGGTCAGGGCGTGCATGAAGCCTGGCAGGACCTGACCTGCCGCGACGACCTGCTGTTCCTGCACTCCACGCGCTATCGCCTGAACCAGCCGCTTGTCTGCACCTTCGAGGAAGGACACAGCCACGCCACCCAGCATCTGCTGCACCGGCCGGCGGACCCGACAGACCAGCGGTTGCTGGCCGAGGCGCGGACGCTGGTCCTGGTGGATGACGAGGCATCCACCGGCGCCACCTTCCTCGCCCTGGCGGAGGCCTGTCGGACGGCCATGCCCAGGCTGGCCCGCCTGGTCTGCGTGACCATCACCGACTGGATGGGTGCCGAGCGGCGCGCGGCTCTTCAGGACCGCCTCCCCGTCCCCACCGACGTCGTGTCCCTGCTCCACGGCCGCTACACGTTCCGGTCATCGGATACACCGCCCCCACGGTTGCCGGACGTCATCGGCACCGGGGACCTCAAGGACACCTTGGCACCGGTGAACTGGGGTCGCCTGGGGGTGCGGGCACCGATCCCCTTGCCGGCCCACGTGCAAGCCATCGCGGCGCGACCCGGCGAACGCGTTCTGGTGCTGGGTACCGGCGAGTTCGTCTATCCACCCTATCAGTTGGCCCGACGGCTGTCGGCCAAGGGCGCCGACGTCTGGATCCAGGCCACCACCCGCTCGCCGATCCTGGAGGGCGGGGACATCCAGTCTGTCCTGGAGTTCCCCGACGCCTACGAGGACGGCATTCCCAATTACCTTTACTCGGTGCGTGCTGGCCAGTATGACCGCGTGTTGGTCTGTTACGAGACTCCACCGTCCACGGCCCAGCGGGCGCTGATCGAGGCGCTGGCCGCGGAACCCGTCCATTTCAACCGCTTCGAGGCGTGACATGCGGCGCGTGGTCTTCGTGGATCTCGACGACACCTTGTTCCAGACGGCCCGCAAGGATCCGAATGCCCACACGGTGGCGGCGGTGGACGGCGAGGGCCGGCCGCTGTCCTTTCAGTCCGACCGGCAGAGCGCCGTTCTCGACTGGCTGGCCGACGGCGCCACGGTGATCCCGGTGACCGGCCGCAGCGTCCAGGCGTTTCGCCGGGTGGTGCTTCCTCTGGGGGAGTGGGCCATCTGCTCCTTCGGCGGCGTGATCCTGGATCCCGATGGCGCCCCCAACCCCGCCTGGCACCAGCGGATGACGCCGGCGGCGGCGGCCACGGCCAGCACATTAGAGACCTTGCACGACACGGTCCGCATCCTGGCGGCGGATCTTGGGATCGACGTCCGGTACCGCATCATCCAGGACGCGGGCCTGCCCCTGTACCTGTCGGTGAAGCACAACGCCAACAACGACCCGGAGACGGCACGTCTCGCCGAGGCCCTGGCGCCGCGCCTGTCCGCCGGTTGGACGGTCCATCGCAACAGCGCCAACATGGCCCTGCTGCCGCCGTTTCTCGGCAAGGCGCACGCCGTGACGTTCCTGCTGGACGAGCTTCGCGCCTCTGGGGCCGACGCCCGGCCGCTGCTGACCATCGGCGTCGGCGACAGCCTGACGGACCTGGGCTACATGGCGCTGTGCGATTATGCGGTCATCCCCCAGCGCGCTCAGATCGCGGACCTGTTCGCCCCCTGGGTACGGCCGGCGCTCTCCTCTGGCGCGGAGGACGCCGCGTGACCCACCTCGCCCCCGGCTTCAGCGGCAGCTACGCGCCCGCCGACGTGACCTTCCTGCTCAAGCGCGTGGTGATGCCGTTCGTCGACGTGGCCACGAAGGAAGCCGCGATCCAGAGCGGCCGCAAACACTACTCGGAGATGCTGGCCCCCGAGGAACCGCCGCCGCCGGCCTACATGGAGACCTTCCGGCAAGCATTCGAAGCCAATCGGGGCCGCGTGGGCCGGGACGTGGCCCGCCTGGCCAAGGCACTGGCGGCCCGACCCGGACGCGAGGTCGTGCTGGTCAGTCTGGCCCGCGCCGGCACGCCCATCGGGGTGCTGCTGCGGCGGACCCTGACGCGGCTGGGGCGCGCCGCCCCGCACTACTCCGTGTCCATCATCCGCGATCGCGGCCTCGACCTGGTGGCCATGCGCACGATCCTCACCCGTCACGCGGCGGAGGATGTGGTGTTCGTGGACGGCTGGACCGGCAAGGGCGCCATCCGGGGAGAACTGACCCGCGCTATCTCCGCCGATCTTCCGGCGCTTGCCGAAGCGCCCCTGTGCGTGCTGTCCGACCTGGCCGGGGTGGCCGATCTGGCCGCCGGGGACGAGGATTACGTGATCCCCTCGGCGATCCTCAACGGCGTGATCTCCGGCCTTGTCAGCCGCACGGTCCTGTCGGACGCCGTGGTCGGCCCCGGAGACTATCACGCCTGTGTCATTCTGGACCATCTGGCGTCCCAAGACATCAGCCGCTGGTATGTGGACACCCAGATGATCGACGTCGACGCCCAGCTTGACGCGGCAACGCCGGCCGATTGGGACGCGGCGCGACGCGCGCGGGCGGCCGCGATCTCCTGGACCTTTGTCGACGACATCCTAGCCCGCGCGGGCATCCGCGACCGCAACCGCGTCAAGCCCGGAATCGGCGAGGCCACACGGGCGCTGCTCCGTCGCGTCCCGGGCCGGCTGTTCGTGCGCGATCCCGGGGCCACCGACGTCGCCCACCTGATGGCCCTGGCCTCGGCCAAGGGCATCGCCCCGGACGTCGATCCCGATCTACCCTACGGCGCCTGTGCCGTCATCAAGACCTTGGGGAACGGATGAGGCCATCCCACCTGCGCCTTGGGGCCACCTTGTACGTCCCGGCGACGCGGCCCGACATGGTCGCCGTAGCCAATGGGGATCGGCTGCCATTCCTGCGGTCGGTGATCATCTGCACCGAGGACAGCGTTCACCAGCGTCAGGTTGATGCTGCGCTGGACAACTTGCGCCTGGGCCTGGTCCAGATCCGGGAACCACGGCCGCTGGTGTTCATCCGGCCGCGCAGCCCGGCGATTCTCAGCCGCCTTCTGGCCATGCGCGGGATCGAGCGCGTCGACGGCTTCGTGCTGCCGAAGTCGACCGTCGACAGCGTCGCCGCCTACGCCGCGCAGGCACCGGCCCGGTTCCTGCTTATGCCGACTCTCGAGACACGGGAGGTCTTCGACCCGCCGGACATGGCGGCGCTCCGGGCCTTCCTCGACGAGCCCGATCTGCGGGCGCGTATTCTCGCGCTAAGGGTCGGGGGGAACGATATTCTCAATCATCTCGGCGTTCGCCGCCGGCCAGGGCGGACCATTTATGAAACGGCCGCCGGGCCGGTGGTCGCCAGATTGGTGGCCACCTTCAAGCCTCACGGTTTTCCGCTCACGGCACCGGTGTTCGATGACTTCGGCGACCTCGACACCTTGCAGGAGGAAGTGTGGCGAGACCTCGAGCATGGGCTCGTGGGCAAGACGGCCATTCATCCCTGCCAGATCGAACCAATCGAACGGGAGTACCGTGTGCGGCCGGTCGACCTGGACGCCGCCCGCAAGATCCTCGATCCCGACGCCCAGGCCGTTTTCCAGGTCAATCGGGTGATGTGCGAGCCGGCGACGCACACCACGTGGGCCCGGATGATTCTGGATCAGGCCGACATCTACGGCACCGCTGACGCGGACTTGGAGCAAACAGTGAACCCCGAAGCGTCCTTCGGTCCAAGGTTGGCGCTGCCCTGAGGAGTGAGAAATGCGCCGTCGCCGATCGACGATCGCACGCCGTTGCGGGCGGCCCAGGTCGCCCTTATGTAATGACACGTTCGTTGTCGGGAAATACTATTCGGGAGCCGTCACGAGATCATCGCTTGACACGCCTTGGGCGCCAATCACGTGTAGCGCACCCTGAGGTCTGGCATCCAACGCGCGCTCGGCGCGATCATTCCGCGAGCGCCTTGCGCGTCCGCCCGGACTTGCGTCCGATAACGACCGGATCATTTCCACACACACTTCGGAGGGTATCCATGGCCGTTTCGCTGTCGAAGGGAGGAAACGTCTCCCTTTCCAAGGAAGCCCCTGGTCTCAGCGCCATCAACGTTGGCCTGGGCTGGGACGCGCGTGTCACCGACGGGGCCGCGTTCGACCTGGACGCCTCGGCGTTCCTGCTCAACGAGGGCGGCAAGGTCCGCTCAGACTCCGACTTCATCTTCTATAACAACCTGAAGTCTGCCGATGGCTCGATCGAGCACTTGGGCGACAACATCACCGGCGCCGGCGAGGGTGACGATGAGGTCATCGCCATCGACTTGGCCAAGGTCCCCGCCGACGTCCAGAAGGTGGCCTTCACCGTCACCATTCACGACGCCGACACCCGGCGGCAGAACTTCGGCCAGGTGAGCAACGCCTTCATTCGCGTCGTCAACAAGGCCGACGGCAAGGAGATCGCCCGCTACGATCTCTCCGAGGACTACTCGACCGAGACCGCGATGAACTTCGGCGAGTTGTACCGCCACAACAATGAATGGAAGTTCAAGGCGGTTGGCCAGGGCTTCGCAGGCGGCCTCGGCCCCATGGCCAAGAACTTCGGTGTCAACGTCTGACAAGGGAGAGCCACATGAGCATCTCCCTGACCAAGGGTCAAAAGGTCAGCCTGTCGAAGGATGGCGCGACCCTCAGCCGTATTTTTATGGGGGTCGGCTGGGACGTGGCCAAGAAAGGCGGGCTCCTCGGGGGCCTGCTTGGCGGCGGCGGCGGTGATATCGACCTGGACGCCTCTTGCCTGGTCTTCGATGAGTCCGGCGGCTTGGTGGACCAGATCTGGTTCCAGCAGCTTCGGGGTATGGGTGGCACCATCGTCCACACCGGCGATAACGTCACCGGCGCTGGCGAGGGTGATGACGAGGTCATCAAGGTCGACCTGGCAAGCCTGCCCGCGTCCGTGAAGGCCCTGGTGTTCACGGTCAACTCGTTTCGCGGCCAGACGTTCGACACCGTCGCCAACGCCTTCTGCCGTGTTGTCGATGACGCGGCGGGGACGGAGCTGGCACGGTTCGATCTCAGCGAGTCCGGCTCTCATACCGGGCTGATCATGGCGAAGCTCTACCGTCATGACGGCGCCTGGAAGCTGCATGCCATCGGCGAAAAGACCAAGGGGCGCACCTTCCACGACATGATGCCGGCGATCCAGGCCGCATTGTAAACCCATGACCACCGGAGGGAGAGGGCACGGATGACCGCGATCGCTTTGGTTCCGGGGGCCAATACGGCCGTCCCGGGCAGTGATCACATCGGGGTGGCCCTGGGGTGGACCCCAGCGTCCCCCCCGGGCATGGAGATCGACGCCTCGGCTTTCATGATCGGTGCAAACGGTCAGGTCCCCAGCGACGAGCACTTCGTGTTCTATGGGGCGCAGACCTCTCCCGACGGTGGGGTGCGCTTCCTGCCCTCCCCGTCCACCGGCGTGGCTAGCGACATCCAAGCGTTCGAGATCAACCTCGCGACTGTTCCGGCATCGGTGGAGTCCATCGATATCTGCCTGACCATCCACGAGGGGCAGGCCCGGGGGCAACGCTTCGGCAGCCTTTCGGGCGTGTGCGCCCGCCTGGTGGACTTCTCGAGCGGTGAGGAGGTGGCCCGTTTCGACCTGTCCCCCGATGGCATGGCCGAAACGGCGATCACCGTTGTCAAGGTGTATCGCCGCAACAATCAGTGGAAGTTCCGGGCTGTCGGCCAAGGGTTCGCGGGTGGTCTGGCGCCCCTGGCCCGGCAGTATGGCGTCGACGTGGCCGAGGATGCCCCGGCCACGCCGCCGCCCGCGCCAGCCCCGGCTGCGCCACCGCAACCAGCCCCCCAACCGGCTCCATCGACCGTAAACCTGTCCAAGGTCACGCTGGAGAAGCGCGGGCAGTCGGTGTCCCTGGAAAAGAAGGGCACCCGGGGCTTTGGCGAGATCGTTTTCAATCTGAACTGGCAGGGGCGCCCCGAGCAAAAACCCAAGGGCTTGTTCGGCGGGCTCGGCGCCAAGCGCGGCATCGACCTGGATCTAGGGTGCCTGTGGGAGTTGACGGACGGCTACAAGGGCGCTGTCCAGGCGCTTGGCGAGTCCTATGGAGATTACCGCAACCCGCCCTACATCCGTCACGCGGGCGACGACCGCACCGGCGCGGCCGCCGAGGGCGAGTTCATCCGCATCAACGGCGATCAGATCAACAACATCGCCCGGATCCTCGTCTACGCCTTCATCTATGAGGGCGCCCCAAACTGGGCAGCGGCCAATGGGGTGGCCACGGTGACCATCCCGGGGCACCCGGACATTGAGGTACGCCTCGACAACCCGGCGTCGGGTCAGGGCATGTGCGCCATCGCCCTCATCGAAAACGACCGCGGCAACCTGCGGGTCACCAAGGAAGAGCGATACTTCCGGGGACACCGGGAGATGGATAAAGCCTTCGGCTGGGGCCTGCGTTGGGCCGCCGGCTCCAAGTAACCAAGGGAACGAGACAATGTCTTTCACGGACTGGTTGAAGCGAAATGTGACCGAGGCGCGGGAAACCTTGAACGCCGAGATCACCAAGTTCAAATCAAAAGACTTCCTCGAGGCAGTCGTGGCTGGCTGCGCCATGGTGGCCTTTGCCGACGGCGTTGTCTCACCCCAGGAAAAGCAAAAGATGATGGGGTACATGAAGACCTCGGACCAGCTCAAGGTCTTCAACCAGAATGACATCATCAAGATGTTCCAGAAGTACGTCGAGAAGTTCGAGTTCGACCCCGGCATCGGCACCGGCGAAGCCATGCAGGTGATCGGCAAGTTCCGGGACAAGCCCCAGGCGCAGCTTGTGGTTCGGGTGTGCTGCGCCATCGGCGCCGCCGATGGCGACTTCGACGAGGGCGAGAAGTCTGTGGTGCGCCGCATGTGCTCCGAACTGGGGCTGAATCCCGCCGACTTCGGGCTTTGAGACCGCAAGGGAGCTTCGGAGGGCCTGTGGGTCCAGTGTGCCTTTTGGACCGTTCACACACCACCAGATCATTCACGCGCCCTTGGCGTTCGATCTCCGGGTGGATTCTGGGTTGGCGCGACGCCCGGTAGTGGTGCTATGGTGCTAATTATCCTGACTGGCCCTTATCGCGTGAGCGCTTCGGCATCACGGATCGCTCTCGCCTTGGGTTGGCATCTTTGAAACTACCTTGGAACAACTTTGTAAGAAAGCAGCCGTCTCATGCCATACCAAGCCCCGCGCGGGGCAAGGAATCGTGAGAGCAGGCCAACAACCGGTGTGGGTATTCGCCAAGACGCGTCGGTGGGCGTGTCCCCACCCCGAACCCAAGGACCAGTGAATGGCCCACTTCGGCTTCCAGATCGAGACTGTCGTCGTGTTTTTCGCGGTCGTCGGCTTTTCGGTCTTCATGGATCTTATCGCCCACCGCAAAACGAAAGAGATCTCGGTCCCGGATGCCAGCCTGTGGTCGACGCTCTGGATCGGCCTGGCGGTGGCGTTCTATGGCTACGTGTGGGTTCACTGCGACAGGCAGTGGGCCGACCTGTCGCTCGTGGGACTGACGTTAGAGAAGTCGTTGTTCGTGGACAACCTGATGATCTTCATGGCCGTCTTCGCGGCACTCGGCTTGCGGTCCCTGGATTTCTTGCTGGCGACCCCCACCCACTTTCTCAACGGGACCGGATCGGTTCTCCCGCATCGTCACCACCATCCCCATCCCTCCCATCATCCCTCCGGGCATCCAGCCTGATAGGAGACCGGGCGACATGGCCATTACCCTGAGCAAAGGCGGGAACGTTTCCCTGTCTAAAACGGACCCGACGCTGAAGAAGATCCTGATCGGTCTCGGGTGGGATGCCCGATCCACCGATGGCGCGGAGTTCGACCTCGACGCTTCGGCGTTTATGCTCGGCGCCAATCATAAGGTTCCCAACGAGCAACAGTTTGTGTTCTATCACAACCTGAGATCCCCTGACGGCGCGGTGGAGCATACTGGAGACAACCGTACCGGCGCCGGCGAGGGTGACGATGAGGCCATCATCGTTGACCTCAACCGCATCCCCGCAGAAATCCAAACGGTGGCAATCACAGTCACCATCCACGATGCGGACTCACGCCGGCAGAATTTCGGACAGATCCGCAACGCCTTCATTCGCATCGTCAATGACGAGACCGGCGCCGAGGTGGCGCGCTACGACCTGTCCGAGGACTACTCCACCGAAACGGCGTTGATTTTCGGTGAGGTTTACCGTCACGGAGGGGATTGGAAATTCCGCGCCGTGGGCCAGGGATACGCGGGCGGACTCGCCGCCATGTGCGCCCAGTACGGCATTGAGGTTGCCTAGACCTCGGCGAACGACACCCTAAGATCGGAGCCCCCACCCATGCGCCGCCTTCCCGTCTATCTGGTCCTAGACGTCTCCGGGTCCATGCACGGCGTGCCCATTGAGGCCGTCCGCAATGGCATGCAGATGCTCGCCAGCACCTTGCGCACCGATCCTTATGCCCTGGAGACGGCCTATCTGAGCGTCATCGTCTTCGACGACACGGCCCGCCAAGTGGTGCCGTTGACGGAGTTGACAGCCTTCCAGCCACCGACCATCGAGGCTGGATCGACCACATCCCTGGGCGAGGCCCTCAAGGTCACCAAGGAGTGCATCGCCCGCGAGGTGCAAAAGACCACCGCCGAGGCCAAGGGCGACTGGAAGCCGCTGGTGTTCCTGATGACCGATGGCTGTCCCACCGACGACTGGGAAAAGGGCCTGGCCGAGTTCCGCACCGTGAAGACCGGCATGGTCATCGCTTGCGCCGCCGGGCCGAGCGCCGACACCACGGTACTCAAGCAGATCACCGAGGCCGTCGTGTCCCTGGATACAGCCGACGCTGGCACCATCGGCGCCTTTTTCAAGTGGGTTTCGGCCAGCATCTCCACGTCCTCGAAGAAGGTAGACCTGACCAAGTCCGAGTCCAGCCAGATCAGCGAATTGCCGCCACCACCACCGCAAATCTCCTTGGTCTGACGGCGACACTTCGGCCTTACCCAGCGAGGGGCGCATGCGACGGCTTCCGATCTATCTCTTGCTCGACACCTCCGGGTCCATGCTGGGCGAGCCCATCGAGGCAGTCAACACCGGCATTCATGTCATGGTAAGCGCGCTGCGCCAGGACCCGCACGCCCTGGAAACGGTCCACGTCAGCATTATCACCTTCGACACCGACGCCAAGACGGTGGTGCCTCTCACTCCCCTGGACGAACTCCAGGTGCCCGAAATCACCACGCCGCAGTCGGGGCCGACTCACCTGGGACTCGCCCTGAAAACCCTGGGTACCCGGATCCAGGGCGAGATCCGTCGCTCGACGGCAGAGGAGAAGGGAGACTGGGCACCGTTCCTGTTCGTGCTGACCGACGGCAAACCCTCGGACCTGCAGGTGTACGAGCAACAGTGCCCCGTGATCCGCGCCATCGGCTTCGCCAGCATCATCGGCTGCGTGGCCGGACCCAATGCTCGCAAGGAGGACCTCCAACCGCTGTGCGACCACGTGGTGTCCCTGGACACGATGGACAGCGCCGGGTTCACCGGATTCTTCAAGTGGGTCTCCTCGGCCATCTCTGGAGGCAACAGGTCTATGGGCGCGACCAGCACCGTGGACCTGCCGCCGCCGCCACCCGAAATCCAGGTGGTCTTTTGATGGGGCAAGCCCCTGCACCGCCCGCAAAAAACAAAAGCCAGCGTAAAGCTTAAGGCAAGGGCATATCTTCGACGAGATCGTCCATAAGGGGGGGGAGGACACCCATGCGACGGCTTCCGATCTTCTTCCTGGTCGATGTCTCCGAATCCATGGTCGGAGAGAATCTCTACCAGCTTGAGGAGGGTATCGGCGCTATCGTCTCTGCCCTGCGCAAGGATCCCTATGCCCTGGAGACGGCTTATCTGTCCGTGTTGGCCTTTGCTGGCAAGGCGCGCACGGTGGTCCCTCTGACGGAAGTAATCGCCTTCCATCCGCCAGAACTACCGATCGGCGGCGGCACCGCGCTGGGGGCCGGTCTCACCCATTTGATGAACGAGATCGATCGCTCCGTTCAGACCACCACGCCGGACCGCAAGGGCGACTGGCGGCCGATCGTGTTCCTGCTGACCGACGGCCACCCCACCGACGAAACTACCCAGGCCGTGGACCGCTGGAACCGCGACTACCGCCGGCGCGCCAGCTTGGTCGCCGTATCCATCGGCGGCACAGCCGATCATGATGTGCTGGAGCGGCTTACCGAGGCGGTGGTGGTCTTCGACGACACCGCGCCCGATGCCTTCGCCCGGTTCATTCACTGGATCAGCCAGTCGATCCAGGCCCAGAGCCGTAGCGTCAGCGCCGGCAAGGACGGGGCGGTCAATCTCGCAAAGGTCGACCCCGGCCTGCTCGCACCCGTGGAGACGGCGGCCAGCCTGACTCCCTTCGTTGGCGTCGACGACCGCTTCGCCGTGTTCGTGGGCCGCTGCGCAAAGACCCGACTGCCCTATGTGATGAAGTACGAACGTCACATGGGCCGCATCGATACAGACGACGCCGTGCTGGCCGAGTTGCTGCGCACACGAAGCTACGCCCTGACCACCGCTGTCCCGGTCAAGAACAGCTACTTCGAACTCTCCGACAGCGCCCCCACCGGTCAAGCCGTCAACTCCGACGATTTGATCGGTCAACCCCCCTGCCCGCATTGCCAGGCATCCTTCGGCATGGCCGTGTGCGCCTGTGGCGGCATTCACTGCGTGGACGGCGACGGCGAGCATCGTTGCCCCTGGTGCGGCAAGGTCGGCCACTATGTGGGGTGCGTGAAAGGCGAAGGCTTCGACATCGGACGGGGGCGCGGATGAGCCAGTCATACGGGTTGTCGCGGGAGCTTCTCTTCCGCCTGTTCCGCAAAATGCGCGAGGATGGTGTTCCGTCCATTTACCCCAGAGATGGCGCCTACCCGTTCGACCTCAACGAAGACGAGCGTCGCCTGATGTACCTGGTGGGCCTCCTGAAAGAGGAGACCGCCGCCAAGGTCAGGGCTAAAACCCAAGCTCAAGCCCAGAGTCGACGTCAGAACCAGGCTCAGGACCAGGATCACACTCACTCGCAGGCCCCAGACCAAAAGGACGACAAAAAAGCCAGAGCCCCGACTCTGGTCGCTCCCTCGCAACAGGATCCGCCGATGGACCCGGAGTCCGGGGCGGCGGCGCCATCACCCGTGATCAACGCGCCGGGGACCGAGCCCAACGTCGAGGAAATGCCGGATCAGCCGGTCCCCAGCCTAGGCGACACGCCGTCCCCCGGTGCGCTGTCGGGTCCGCGATCGATCGACACCGAGCAGCTTCCCTCCTTGCCGGCCCCGGCGACCGGGGAACGAACATCGCCACAGGTTCCGCCCTACGACCCCGCCATCCGAGTTCCGCCCCAGTCTTTCACCGCCCCGCAAGCGTCGACTGCGCCGGCACCGCCAGAGCCAGGACCGTCGCCCCAACCGGGGGGCGTTCCCGCACGGCCCAAAGGGGTCGCGGGCACCGGCGGACCAGCAGGTATAGTCCCCGAGATTATCAAGAAGACCGTCTTCCTCAAGCCCGCCAAGGTCGGCGAGCCCTATGACGCGGCCATCGAGATTGATGGCCTGAAAGATCATCGCATGAAAGACGATGCCGGTATCGGGCTGACGCTGGATGCGAACACGGGACGGCTCAGGGGAACACCGACCGTCAGCGGCGACTTTCAGATCCATCTGCAGGGCCTGCTCAATGAAAAGTCCGTCCAGATCATCGCCAACCTGGCAGTCATTCCCGACCCCAAGTCACTATGGGTCAGCAAGCCCAGCGACCGTTCGGCACCTTTCTGGAAACCAGATGAAGCCTTCCAGCGCATGGATGGCGACCTGCTGTGCGTGGGCGCCAGCAAGCGCGGGCGATCTCACGCCCAGACTGGCGGCTTTCGCGACGACCACTTCGGGCTCGCGGTGACCGGCCCGGACGGCTGGCACCTGGCCGCCGTGGCCGATGGCGCCGGCAGCGCGGCCTATTCCCGGCGTGGCGCTGCGGTGGCCGTGGAGACGGTACTCGCCGAGGTACCGGCGCTACTGGACGAGCACGTGACCCCCGATCTGGACGACCTGCTCGTCGCCCATCGCAACGGCAACCCACGGGCGGCCGGGGAATTGAAGCGAAAGCTCTACCAGTCCCTGACCACTGCCGCCTTCAACGCCGTCAAGGCCATCGAGGCCGAGGCCGCTGCCCATGATGAGCATGCCTCGGCCTTTTCGACCACCCTGATCCTCTGCACCGCCCGACGCTGCCCGATGGGCTGGTTCTTCGCCGGGTTCTCGGTGGGCGATGGCGGCGCCGCCGTATTCGACTCCAAGGCCGGCACGGTCACGTTGTTGACAGCCCCGGACAGCGGCGAATTCGCCGGGCAGACCCGCTTCCTGCAACGCTCGGAGTTCGCCGGCGACTTCGAGACGGTCTCCCGGCGGCTGTTCTTTGAGGTTCGCGAGGACATCACCGCTCTGGCGCTGATGACCGATGGCATCACCGATCCGAAGTTCCCGACCGATGTTGCCTTCGCCGACCCGGACCGCTGGGCGCGGTTCTGGGCCGAGGACCTGACGGTTGCTGTCGACCTGTCCCGCGAAAACCAAGACCTGGAGCGGCAGATCCTAGACTGGCTGGACTTCTGGTCGCCCGGCAATCACGACGATCGGACCGTGGCGCTGATGGTGCCCTGAGGAGCCCAAGACGATGTCCATCATCACCCTATCCACTCAGGACGGCCAACAGGTAGTTTACACGGACACAATCATCGGTCAGGGCGGCATGAAGGATGTCTACTTCAGCCCGGACAAGTCCTATGTTGTCGCTTTCTTCCGCGACCGCCTCGATTATGCCGGTCAGGAGCGGCTCAGGGCCATCGTCGGCCCCTTTCGGCAGGGCATTTTTGAACAGGAGGGAGGCGAATACTGGAAAAACCTGTTCTGTTGGCCCACCGGCATCGTTGAGAAGGATGGCCAGTGGGGCATCGTCGCCCCGGCGTATCAGAAGCATTTCTTCTTCGAGCATGGCTCGGTCAATGACGACTTCCTCGGCATCAAAGGCAAGGAAAAGGAAGGCAAGTGGTTCGCCAGCGCTTCCAACCGCGCCAAGTTCCTTGCCCCGCAGGAAAAAGGTACATGGCTGTCCTATTTGCAGGTTGCCTTGACTATCAGTCGCGCCGTGCGGCGCCTGCATGCCGCCGGCCTGGCCCATTCGGACCTGTCCTACAAGAACGTGCTGGTGGACCCATCGGGCGGCCGGGCGTGCGTGATCGACATCGACGGCTTGGTGGTGCCCAATAAGTTCCCGCCCGACGTAGTGGGCACCCCCGATTTCATCGCCCCCGAGGTGATCGCCACCCAGCACCTGGACAAGACCGATCCCGCCCGCAAACTGCCCTCCAGCCTGACCGACCGGCATGCTCTCGCTGTGCTCATTTACATGTACCTTTTCTACCGTCACCCCTTGCGGGGCGGGAAAGTGCACGACATGGACGCCACCCGTGACGAAGAACTGTCTATGGGCGAGCGGGCCTTGTTCGTCGAGCATCCCAGCGACACCAGCAATAGGGTGCGTGGCGACCGGCTTCCCGCGTCACATCTGCCTTGGAGCGATCCGGCGCGCATTTCCCACACCATCGCCGGGCCGTTGCTGGCCGACCTGTTCCGAAGAGCTTTCATCGACGGCCTGCACGACCCGGCTCAGCGCCCCACCGCATCCGAATGGGAAGCCGCGCTGGTGCGCACCATCGACATGATTCAGCCCTGCTCGAACCGCTGCGAAATGGGCTGGTATGTGTTCGACAACAGCACCCGGCCACGCTGCCCCTTCTGCGGCACGCCTTACACCGAGCCGCTGCCGGTGCTGAACCTGTATTCTAGTCGCCACAGTGGGACCTTCCAACCCGACAATCAAAGGCTGATGGTCTGGGACGGTCAGTCGCTGTTCCCCTGGCACGTAAACCGGCTGGTCTTCCCCAACGAGCGCCTGACCGCACAGCAGCGCCGGCGCGTGGGGTATTTCCAGTGTCATCAGGGCGCCTGGTACCTGATCAATGAAGCCATGCCGGATATGCAAGACGTGACCGACAAGACGAACGTGCCCATTGGTGGCTATGTGAGGCTCACCGAAGGCCGTCAGATTCTGCTTTCGCGGGAGGACGGTGGACGCCTCATCCAGGTCCAAATCGCCAATGGATGATGTTACCACAGTTCGCCATCATAGGGAGGGACACTCTAATGCAGCAGTTATGGTCTAACAAACGTTTTTACTTTAGTGCCTTTGGTGCCGTTGGCGGTATCATCAGTGGCATTATTTTCACAATATTGAACTTAGATGGAGCCGTTTTTTCTTCTTGGGTTCTCGGGACGGGATTTGACGGATTGTGCATCGGCGCCCTATTGGCAGTTAGTCAGGCCGTTTACGTGGGCAAGACTGTCGATTGGGTTGGATTGCGAAAGGCCGCGACGGTTGGCGGCGTGGGAGGGGCCATGGGTGGCTTCCTTGCCCTCTATGCCGGGTTTCCTCTGGCCGACGCGATGGGCGCCGGGCTAGACGTCGGACGGTTCATCGGGTGGATGTTTGGTGGCGCAGCGATCGGCTTGGCCATGTCCCGGGTCGTCCCAAACCTCAAGGCAATCACGGCCTGTTTCGCGGGCGCGATCGGGGGGCTTGCCGGATGCACGCTGATGTACCTAATCTCCAACCTCACTGTCGGCGTTGCCGTCACAGGCGCCGTCGTCGGCCTCACCATCGCGCTTGCCGAAACCACACTTCGCAAGGCTTGGCTGGAAGTGACAGTGCGGCCGCAAGGCTTGACTCTCGAAAAGCAGCGCACGCTGACCGTAACTCTGGGTGAAAACCCCGTTCTGTTTGGCTGTTCAAGCGATTGCGACGTAAAGTTGGCCGAAATCGTGGGCGCCAAGGCCCATTTCGCCAAGGTCTCCCTGACAAGCGGTCGGGTAGTTCTTCATGATTTGACAAAAGAAACAAACCGCCCACTCATGGTCGGTGAAGGTTTCGACATTTCGAATGCCCATGTCGTGGTGCGGTCCCGAGCTGCCGGACTCGGACAAGATACCAGCGTTACCGCCTAAATGTCTGTCCGGGTGGGTGATTCTGGACAATAGAGCGGTGGCAAGGGGTAGCGGTTGGTCCTTTTCATGATTCCCAGATGGGGCCAGAGTCGTCGCGACAGCACCTGGCGGATTCTAAATGGTTCACCAGCCGGAGGTGGACCGCTCCTGTGGCGCACGCAGGGAGTGTGAAGCCAACCGCACCAAGCTCTGTGAGTGGTGGTGATAATTGTGCGGCCATAGCCTGCGGCGTTGCTTTCCAATAAACCGCGTGCGGTGTCCGGCCGCCCAGCCGCGTCGGGCACCAGACACGGCCCTTGCCCACACTATATTTTGCGC
>Ga0126339_10000501_pt1 | contig 21943 bp, 12 predicted proteins | sample OrbTmetagenome_2_FD_92532 | JGI IMG/M metagenome (GOLD analysis project Ga0126339, IMG submission 92532) | Coral microbial communities from Petempiche,Puerto Morelos, Mexico - Orbicella T R C metagenome | ecosystem: Host-associated > Invertebrates > Cnidaria > Coral | place: Petempiche,Puerto...
AAAACAATGAAAGCAAATTTTAAGCTTAGGGAAGACCAAAGATAAAGTTTAGAGATTGCAGAATTTTTTTTAATTTATATTTTAACCTGTCCAATACCAACAGTTTTAATTCCAGATAAAAGAAAAATACATTTAATAGTTCTAAAACCTGATGAACTAGTGCAAAATCTGGCTAGTTAAAAATTGTTTTGGCTAATAAATTCTGACGGGCCAGTAGCAGGAAGTTAGTGAAATGAATTGTTTTGTTATACACTGTAGCTAGAGTTTAGTAGAATCTAAAATGGGCATTTGATTTACGATCATGTGGCAATGGCTAAATGAAGCAATTTTTAGCCTACATTCCCACTAACCACAGGTTACTTTGACTTCTTCTTACCTTACTACTTTACACCAGCCATATAACAAAACACTTAATTACTTGTCCCTTCGGAAACAGATAGTTTTGTTTTCCCTTGAATCTCGACTTCATCTTGGGGAACATTCACAGTCTCTGGAAAACAAACCTGTTTCCCCTTGGGACAAGCAATTAAGTGTACAATGTTATAGTTTGCTTATAATGTTTTTTTATAATTATTTTGTAGGTAAGACAAAATGCATGTCAAAAACTGGAGACTGTGTAGTCAAACATGGAACAAATTTTACCACTGGGTTTGGGATGGTGGTAAGTGTAAGCTGTGTGCTGTTTACCATTTTTTAACCCTTTCAGAGCAGCTAGAAAAAGAGCAGTTTTCAGTTGAGTGTTGAAAAACAGAAAAATATTTTGGCCAGTCACAAAATCTGGTGAGCCAATCAAACCCAAACCAAATACATGTAGCGGGCACAAAGCCTGGGAAAAGGAGTTGAGTGAATTGTGATTGGTTTTGGTTTTACTTCTGATTGAATCAAAAAGTAGAGTGAGATATTTTTAAACCAATAGCAAAGGGTACTAATTCAAAACTAAAGCTAATTCAAATTATTATTGATATAATAGTGAAAACCGCTTAATTAATTCTCCTTGTTCGTTGTTGTATGCTATTTTTATTATTTAGTAGAATTTTCTGGCACAGCATTGTAACATCTTGCAATAATTATCAATGATAACTGATGCTTTATTGAAATAAATAGGGAAATTAAGTTGCATTTTTAATATTATTATGTTTTATTGTTTTTCATAGGGAGCCATTTGTGATTTCTGTGAGGCGTTTATTTGTCATAGTAAAAAATGCTTAACAACTCATGCATGTGAATGTGCACTCAGAGAGGGTGAATGCATTGAGTGTGAGCGAGGGGTGTGGGATCATGGTATGTATTATCCTTCATATTATATAACTGCAAAAATTACTTCGTTTTGATTGGCTAATTTTTAATTTGCATTGCAGTGCAAATTAATGTGATTTTTTCCAGTCATATGATAAATGAATAATTGTATGAAGGATCGTGCAATAAATTAAGGATTTACACAACTCGTGATATTTGAAAATTCTTTCAAATTGCCCTTGCCTAAAGGCTCATGCAATTTTGAGAGAGTTTTCACATATCACTCATAGTGTAATTCTTAATTGCACTCACATTCATATGATTACCTACAGTGCATACATATTTTTGAAAAATATGCTTTGCAATGTGTTCTTACTTAATAACTAAACAAATTTATTGCAAGATTTTTTTCTTAATTTATTGCAAGATGTATGGCCAAAAATGATCCACTTTAAAAGATCCCAAATTTCCATATGACAAAATTTCTTTTTATATATTTCTTTTGTCACCCAAAAAGATATTACAATTTTTAATGTAAGAAAAAAAAAATACACTCATGTGGGGAGGATACTTTAAAGAAACTAGAAAGCCTACAGACAGGTGAGTGAGGCTTTGTTCAAGAATTGTCTTCAGTGTGCAAATTATTGCTACGATGATGACTCACCCTCACCATTTGAAGTGCTTGGAGGAGAATCCCATATGAAAAGGTTGGGGATGCTTGTCGGAAAATTTGAATTAAACCCCTGAAGGAGATCAATCTGGGTGTGGCTCGAGCTTTATTTGACCTGCAAGAGATACCACTTAAAACAGAAAAGGCTCATTTACAGACTGCTGTTTGGGAAAGGAGCCCGTGCTAGTAGATTTGGCTTGAGAGACCGTCGGAATTTCAAGCCCGAAATGAGAGTTTTTTGTTATCATGTTTTCTTCAAGAGCACCCTAAAAGATACTTTGACAGCTAAAAATAGTTGTGTTTTATTATGGATGCCCTAAGTGAGACCAGAATCCTTGATTTATACCCCTAAGCGAGACGACGAGCATCCATGATATTTTAATATGAGAGCCCCCTGGGATGAAGTGGGGAAAAATTTTCCATCTCTGAAAATTTCCACTCTTGTAAATGAAACAGTTATGTGTTTAAATGTTTTGTTCTACCAGTTATGATGTTACATGTTATCCTGTTTTCCACAGGTGGTCGTGTGTTTGTGTGTTCATTCTGTGCGTCATTCTTGTGTGAAGATGACCAGTTTGAACATCAAGCCAAATGTCAAGTGTTAGAATCTGAGACATTAAAATGTAAGTTTTCAAATGAGCTGTCCTCTTTCTTCGTAGTTACACTAAACAGTGTGAATGAATGCAGGTCAGGAACATTATCTAGCCTTCAATTTAGGCATTTTTTCAGGTTGCTCAATTGGCATTTTTTTTTAAAAGTTTGCATTGAATGATTTTGTTTTGTATTTCCCACACCCCTGTAACATTTCTAATGTTCCATCCCTTTTAAAGAAGAACAAGATAATTTGTTTCACACAATGTGGTGTATGTTGTTATAAGTTATGCTGTCTCACAGTGCCATTACTCAAGAAAACATGTAAAGTTTTTTGTACAGTTAACTAAGTAACAGCAGTGATCAGTAAGACTGTGACTGCATGTCAGATTTAGGTATTAAAAGTATTCATCTGCTATTTTTAAGGTGGCTCCTGCAACAAGTTGGGACAGTATTCATGTCTTAAGTGCAAGGTAAGTATTGTTTACACCACTTACATGTATTTCACTTCAGACAACTTTGAGGGGGAGGGGGAAGGGGTGGCAGTGGGGATGAGTTAAGTCCATGTAAATAGTAAAGTTTGATTGACTATAGAAAGTCAAAACCCGTTGAAAAATCCCTTTACCCAAGTTGTATTTGATCAGCTAATTTCAGATTTTTTAAATTTAGTTGCTGCACTCCCCTTTTCTCTTTAAGTGTGAATGTTAATTTCCCCATAATTCATGAATCACAAAGTGTTGTTATGCAGTTCCCTTTAAGAACTGAAGACAAAATCTGCAACCTTTTCCATTCTAAAACACCCAAGGGAACACTACATTAATGTAATCAGACACATGTTAAAATAAATGTTAAATATATTTGTGATCAAATGAGTATCAGTTTCTAAAGAAACTGTTGGGCTGGGTCAGTGGACAAGTGAAAGACTTCACTCTTTAGCAGAGGAGCAGAACTTCTGCAGGAGGGATGGTGCAGTGGTGAGAGTGCTCACCTCCCACCAATGTGGTGCGGGTTCGATTCCGGCCTGGTGTCATATGTGGGTTGAGTTCGTTGTTGGTTCTCGCCTTGCTCCGAAGGTTTTTCTCTGGATTCTCCGGTTTTCCTCCCTTCACAAAAAACGACATTTCAAAATTCTATTCGACCAGGATAGGGGACTCCCTTGACAACCAGCTAAGGCTGACGTGGCTTTCTAAATATTGTAATTTATTTATTTATTTATTTATTTATTTATTTATTTTCATCAGCTTGAAGTTATTAAAGGAAAATTACCCACCGAAGCTGACGTTTTGAGCATTGTCCTTTTCTCAGAGCAATCTTATTAACACCAGTATTAAACTGCAGCTTGTGATTTTATGTGGGACAATAAAAACATTTTCCTACACTTTTCTCTCCTCTTTATGCACTGAGAGGAAACTGGACCTCTTGCTTAGTCACAGCACCTTGTATATTTTTCTTAAAGATTTGTTTCTGTGAAGACCATGTGAGAAGAAAGGGGTTAAAGTACACTAGGGGACAACCTATTCCCTGTCCTAAATGCGGATATGAGACAAGAGAAACCAAGGATCTAAGCATGTCTAGTAAGTCAATATTTCTGTTAGTGTACGGTGAGTCCGGATATCAAGTGATTTGCACCGCAGTTATCAGTGTAAGGGTTCAAAACCTTTTCGTTCCCAGCGGACGGTTCTTACATTTACTCTTATTTAAACCTGTCTATAACGGCCACCTCACCACAACGGCAACGGCTACTAAAGCGCGTCCTAACTGCCAAAATAACCACTCGACAACGTCCCGTTAATCAACGACTGGCAAACGGTCATACAAATCCCCATTTTTATTGGAAAACGTCATCAAATTTGATCGATACCGAGCATCGTTGGTCTCTGTTTCTGTTTGGTTTCTGTTTTATTGATATACTTTGTTTGTGTTAGGTATTTCAATGCTACAGTAAGCAGGTTTTGAATATAGAAAGTTGTACCCCCGGAAAAAAAAGTCATGTTACCCTCTACCTCCCCATAACGGCCACCTCCCTAGAACGGCTACTTTCCTCTGTCCCCAAGGTGGCCGTTATGGCGAGGTTCGACTGTAATTCGGATGTATCTTATTTCAGCCCGTAACTACGCGTATTCCCGACAACGAAATACCGTGGACGGTTATGACTATGATGATGATTACGGAGCAAGCGGGTTCAGTTACGGGTCAGGCGGGTTCAGTTACGGGTCCAGCGGGTACTCTTACGGGACCACTAGCCACGCAGATGACGAAGAAGACGATGAAAGTGACAGCGATGAAGACGAGGAAGATGGCGATGAAGAAGACGGGGATGAAGACGATCGTCACGGTACCAACGAAGAAATAGCGGAGGTGGCCGAGAACTTATCTCGACTAAAAGTTCAAGAGTCTTAACCAAAGTGAAAGAAATCTTTCGAAATTATGCGTTACCCAAAGGAAATGCAAAAAACAAAAAACAAAAAACAAAAAACAAAAAACAAAAAGCAAAAAATTCCACAATACGTAGGATGAAGAACTGACTAATTGATACATAACAGTATGATAATTACTGCAGAAACACAAGGGAATTCTGCATTCACGGATATGATATTTTCGAAATAGACTACTATAAAGTATAAAATAAAACAATAATAAATGATCACTTTATTTACGTGTCGAAGTGTTTAGCACTACTGTACTTATTTGGGACACTGAAATAAGCAAACAATTATGATAAATTGAACCAAAACTTGTTAAAAATCCCGACCGACAGGAGGTTGACCAGTTGGCTATTTACAAAGCGTGGAGGAGTTGAATCTGGAACCACCAAACACAAATCCCTCTAGTGGCAGGGAGGTGGATTTGAACCCGGGATCTCCTGATTACAAATCCAGCGCCCTGACCACACGGCCACACCGCCTCGGCAATTTGCATGTCCGCCCCTCCTAATGGTTCTCCTCATTGGCTGAGCACTGCTCCAGGAAATATCACAATACTTAGTACGTTTTCCGTGGTCTATGTTTTTAGGTTCTTAAATTCATGCCTTAATTCTATGATATTAAAATCCTTCACATACGATTGAAATATAATTAAGTTGACTTTAAAATATGAAACGTCAAGTATTACAGTGTTTCCTTCTTTGTTTTGTCCCAAAACGTGTGCACTTGTATTCTGCCCAAATGTGCTTTCCAGAAAAAAACTACAATTTATTTTATTGAGCATGCGCCACGTGCTGCAATAGGTTGTGCCACGTGATTTTTTTGTGTCAAGGGTTGATCACGTGAGGTAAATTAACGTAGCACGTGCAATATATCGAAGTTATTGACTGGTCTGCGGCTGTGTTTGAATTGTTGAACTTTCTCGCCGCTGTGACGCTGGCAAAATAAACATCTTATTTCCGTCATCCAAAAAAATGTTTACAGAGGTCCAGTATGTAGGAAGAATAGAAAATTATTTGCTGTTTTACCGAGAGTGTACAAACAGAAAAGTTAATGCAAAAAAGAAAATCGAGGTGAAAGAAAAAAATACAAACAGAAAGATTTGTTTTCCTCTTGGTTCTCTGGTCTCTTAGACGTGAGACGGCTCACGAATTTAATTAAAAGGCCGAGGAGAAAATCTTATTATTAGTTGGCGGTAATTTCTGAAGAGCATAAACGTGTCACTGGAAATCAGATCACCGGAATAGACTTAATATACAGAATCCAATTTTGAGTCCCAGTTAATATACGTATGTGCGCATTTAAGATTTGAAAAATTTACACATTTTCATTGGTTTTCTATCGTTTGATAACGTCGTTGAGAGTTTTTTAACCTGGATAAAGTTTTTTTTCCCTTCACTGTTTTTTTTTTTGTCTTTTTACGTTTTCATACGTGCAGAAATTGTTAATGAATTTTTACCGATGAAAACAAATAATTTTAAATTTCATGAATAATAAACAATGTCAGTGTAATTTTCGTCGGCTTGTCAGTGCATGACTTAATTTCCAATTTTAGTCTACAAACAAGTTGATGAGGCCACTGTGATATGGCCAATCAAAAATACTCTTGCTTAAGAATTTCATTGCTAATAAAACACAGACGGAACTAGAGCTAAGAAATCTGCCTAACCTGTCAGAATAAAAAAAAAAAAACTTCTAACTTTTTTTTTTAATTTCCACTCGGTTTTTACAGGATCAGAAGCAAGCCAACTGAATTCCCAAGAGGATTGTCTCGTTGGAAAGGTTTTAATGAATAACCAAAACAATAAAATTTTACAGGATTTATTTTTAAAATATCAAGTTTTTAATATTTTTCTAAACATCAAATCCATTTGTCATTAACTTCGGTTGCTTGATACTTTGACAAGCCGAGACAAAGAAAAGACGGCGTGAATTGATGTGAAAATTGTTGAGAAAATCTAAACAGAGGGCCAGATGTCATAAAGTCAACAGTAAAAGATTACAAACGTGCTTAGCGCTGGAGTGAACAAACACCGAACAAAAGAAAAGATTTGATCATTCAGTCTCCTGTGTGGTTTTTTTTAGCAGTTTTTCATCAGGATATATAAATGAAGCGGTTTTAATTCACGAATATCGTGTTAACGTGACCTCGCAACATGCTGTCGTCAGTTATCCATTAGCCAATGTAGCGGGGTTTTTAATCCGGGCAATTACACGTCACAGTTATTGCTCAATACTGTACAACTGTACAAGTAATTTTGATCAGGAGTCCGTGTCTAATCTGTAACACAACGAGGTCTGTAGCAAAACGAATAAACCATTCTTTCGCCTGTATAACACCATGCTTATTAACAACACTACAGTGGATCACACTGGACTTAGTTCTCAAGTTCGTATCCTGGAGGGGGTCGGATTATCGTTCGTTCTTCTGGTCTCCTTGACGTTAAACCTCGCTGTTTGTACAATTATTTGGCGGACGAAAGTGTTACGAAACAAGCCAGCCAATACATTTGTGGCGAATTTGTGTATCGCTAATCTTCTCTTGACCGCCTGTGTGATTCCATTTAGCTTGGTGACCATTATTCAAGACAAACACGCCGCATATTCAAGACTTCTTTGCCAGGTAAGACCAAACTTATACAACCATGTGCTTGAAATTTCAATGCTCGACTCCATCAGTATAGCTACATTTGCAAACGGATTTTCTAGACCAGGGGTTAACACTTTGATGTATTCGTATTGTATGGAGTAAATCGTGATAAAAGAACTTAAAAGTAATTTTCTTGCAACTACCGGGTGTAATTTTGCATCAGTTGTACACATACATAGCTACGAAACAATGTGATTTTGTTACAGTGGCGCTGTTTATTCAAGGGTCGCTTGGTAGTTGATTTGAGCAAAAGCGGTCACTAGTGAAGTTGGCGTTTATGTAGCGCGCAACAATCGTCAAACGCAGGCCCGTAAAATGCTACTGATTTACGACCAATCAAACGTAAAACATGAATTTATCAATGATAGTGGGATAAAGTGACAAAGCCTGGCAATGTCTGGCTTCTGTATTCAGTTAGGTTTAGTTTGCACGGCTGAAATTAGGGTTGAGATCAGTTTAACGTTTTGTCTACTGAGGGAAATATGACCGAGAAGGAACATTGTTTCAAAATCGAGATCCGAGGCCTAGCCAAATCAAGGCAGCTTGTTTCGGTGAAAAATACAATTCCTGATAGGACCACGAGGATCACGAATACCGTGACGGTCTTGCATGGAATAGAAACAAGCATCGGATTTTAGCAGTACATTTTCCAGGAGTAAGAAACGAAGAAAGAAGAAGAAAGAGGCAGATCTTTGAATTTTTAATTTTTGTCCCAAAATTTATCACGGATAGGATATTTTAGAAAAACAAGGGCAACCGTTACCGAAATTTCTCATGTGGAAATATTTTGCGCCATTTTAGCACTTTTAACAAAATGTAAATCCGTGTAAGGCTTTCTTTTAACTAATAGTGCGATATTTCTTTATGTTTTCAGGGAAATGGTTTCATCAGCGTGGTATCGAGTGTTGGAATTGTGATGACGCTTTGCTGCATAAGTTTGGATCGATATATTGCAGTCACCAGGCCAACACGCTACAAGACCATTGTCACGGTCAAACGCGCCTGCTACACCTTGCTCGTGGTCTGGGGACAAGGTTTACTGTACGCCACTTTTCCATTGTTTGGGTGGTCCAAATACGAATATCATCCGGGAACTTTGCACTGTTCTCCAGCCTGGACACAAGACTGTGCACTGTATATCTACCTAGCTGTTGTGGGATTTAATATTCCTATTGCTGTGATGGGTTTTACATATATTCGCATTTTTTTCGTTATTCGAAAACACTCTCGTAGGGTGTCAACCATCAGGCGGACGAAAAAAAAGGCGAAGAAGAACGACTGCAAATTGATTTCGCTGACACAAAGACTGAATGTGAAACCAAGCTTGAACCAAAATTCTGCAAATGAAGTCAAGTTCCCCGTAGAAAAGCTCAAGTCCAAAGAAGAGCAAACAATATTTAGCTCGAACATGGAACTTTCACCATTTGACAGTTGTGCCAAGCAATTCGAATTGAACATTAAAAATGGTGAGCCAAGCGGATTGTATGTGCAAGAAGGAGAAAAAATTGACACCTCCACAGAACTGCCATCTTACAACACGTGTTGTGACGTTTCAAACGCAGGCGAGCAGTCCTCGGCGCCAGTATCGCAAAATACCAGCAGTGAGCCTTCAAGCAGTGGCCAGCAGACCAAGCGTGGCAAAATTCGTTGTGGAGAAATGCTCAGAAACATTTGGCCGCGAAAGCGCAGGCGCGAGCAGCGTCCTCTGTCCAGAGAGTACAAAGTAGCCAAGACTGGAGTTCTGTTATTGCTTCTTTTCATTGTTCTGTGGTTGCCATATATGGTAGTGCACATCTGTTCCGCCAGAGTGCATGCGCCACAGACAGTTATCCGTTTGACAATGTGGCTCGTGTTTATGAACGGTGTTTTGAATCCCGTAGCGTATGCCTTGTGCAACTCCACAGTGAAGACGAAGTTTGAACAAATGTTTTTGACGGTTTTTTCTTTGTGCTGCAAGTGTCGGCGATTGGAGGGAGCGAGAGCCAACTTTCGCATGTCAGAAACTATCTAATAAGTTAAGTGAACGTGAGCACGCATCCTTGTGTATGCGTCAGAGAAAAAAAAATTCTTAAGTTATCTAACACCTTTATCGGTAAAAAAGCAAAAGGATAAGAGATATTTAATATAATCGTAGAAAAAGGCTTAATCTAAAAGTTTTTTCTCTACTCCTGGCGGTTTGTAAAGAAGAATTTTTTTGCACTTTGACGGGATACGAAAAAACATATTATCTTATTCTCCTATGCTGTAACTTCCTGTTGAGTACGAAAATAGGAAATCCTTGCGATTGTTTAATTGAGCGAATGTGTTATTAAGAAGGAGGTATTTTAAGGGAAGCTTGATGATGAGATAAGAACACTTTATTTACTCTCGGTAGCTTTGATCAAAAATAACATTACATTTTTTTTTTTGGCCTTTTTACCCATTAGCTTCTTCGGAAGTTAATATACGTTGTTAAATTTTAAAGTTCTGCAATTTTGTAAATATTATGGAACAATATACTTAAAAGAAGAAGCTGACTTTCGAACATTATATGAATGAGAAATCTGTGTTCTGGATAAAATGTAAGTTAAAAATGGTTCACGTGAGTACAAATTTCAAGGTTTCATTGGTCGACCGACACCTTCTTTCTGGAATCTCCAATCTTAAAGTACAACTTCTCTGTTGAAATGTGAACGCACTAACTTCAGAATCAGTTTGAAAATTCAAATGTCGCACCTTCTTCGTCCACAGATAAATGATGTTTTACCCAAGAAGGGGACAAAAAATATTTCTGAATACGTTATTATAAAAATAAAAATAATTCTTTGTACTAAACGTGAGTAAATAAGCTCTCTATTTGATTGCAATCAATCTTTTGACGTATTTCACCCATCTCTGTTCCAGCACGTAAACGATCCAAGTTATTTATCGGCTAATTTAATCAATGATAACAGTGCAAGATCTCGAGTATTTCTCTGAAATATAGCCTATTAACCTCTTTGAGGCCCACGCGTTTCTGTAACACATTTATTTTACCGCCAACGCAATCTTTTACCAGTTGAGATCTAACTTTGTTTCAAACTGATGTTGCATAAAGAGAACTTCCTTTCTCACACGAGCTTCAACGTTACCCTTTTCATTCCGATCTCAAAATATTAATTCTTACTGCCAGGAAGGGTAGACCATAACGGTTTAGAGACTGAAAAATTTGTGGCTCTTGGTTTTCCAGTCGAATTAAAATTTAGAAATGATAGTTTCTTTGTGCAGGAAGGAAAACCAGAGGACCGGTAGCAAAGACTAGAACCAACATGAAACATAAGCCAAATATGGCACCAGAACCCATTGCACCGACAAGCAGGCAAGCAAGCCAACAAACGAACAGAAGTAATGCTGAAAAAGTATCAGGAAAACAAACGGGTTTGACCTTACACACATGTCGCACGAGCTTTGACTGAATAAAACACATCGCCACGGTTTTCTAAATTATGAATATGCGTGGATAAAAAAAGTAAAATACATCAGTAAACAAGACGTAATAATAATGAAAACACCATTGACACTCCTAGACACCTTTACTGTATCTTGTTGTTATGGTTCCTCCAATAGTGTTAAGGCTCGGTATTTTACATTGTGATCACACACGCCTCTCACAACAAGCTTATTTTCTGTCGAAGGAGGGCCGACAATCAAAAACACCAACTGTAAAACTTCGTCATTGAGGTTATTTCGCCGACAGCTGAATTCAGATTTGTATTTCCATAGAAACAGTCAAAGACAAAGACAATTTTTTTTAGTTCATCGCGGAAAAGGAGGACCAAATCCTCCCGTTTATTAAGTGTTGTGTCTTCTTGTTTAGGCAGACTGCAGGTGCAAACATGACGGCAGGCTCTTCACTTTATCGTGCAAATTCGTTACAGATTTAAAAGCTCGCTTTAGTGTTGCACACAACAACAAAATAATGAAGTAATTGAACGAGTCTGTACAACAGAAACAAAACAGTTACTTTGTTTGTTTTGGAATTACTTCTAGTTTAGTGGGCAAATGGAATAAATTTATGTTAGCCAACTGAGTGCATGTGCAAACTAAATGCATTAACAAAATTCAGTGACATAACTAGCCTTATCTTTCACGATTTCTACCCGCGGCTAATTGGACACTGAAATATTCATGTATGTTTTAGTGATTTCCTCAGGATTTAACACGTTTCGAATTATAAATTTTTCCTAATGACAAGTTATTGTAATCAGACGGACCAATCTCGGAAGCGCATTCGAAAGTTATTGCGCCTGCTAGTGAATTTTGGAAGATTTTTGACAGGAAGTCTTGGCCATAAAGCGATTTGTTCCCGTCATCTACACGAAATGTACACACACTTACTTCGTCGACGAGCTACCGTAAATATTCAACTCCATTTTGTGCTATTTAAACACGATTTTGACGTTTAGAGTGAATTTTGACCGACTGGGTATCGTGTTGAAATGGCGGACCTCAGTGGCAAAGAGGAACAGATAACAGCCCCTTCTTCACACATTACACAAGAAGTGCTGTTAGTTTTCGTTATAGCCGCGTCCATCATCTTGAACTTTTCAGTGGTGTTTGTGATTTGTAGGAACAAACATTTGAGGAAGATAACCACAAATATTTTTATATTAAACCTGGTTATTTCCAACGCTTTAATGGCGATCTTTGTTATGCCGCTTAGTCTAGCGAGCTTCATCAAGCTTGGCTGGAGTATCGATTCTCTGCTCTGTAAGGTACGTTGAAATCATTTATTTATTTTATTTTATTCACCACGTACAGTTTTTTTAAGAAGCTTTAAGACAGAGAGAAACTACGATTGAGATACAGAGAATGTGGTATTTATAATTTATTAATATTTCGGTGAAAAATGGTTGAAGATATATTTCGTGACTTGTTTTATAATTAAGAAATTTCCACAGAAAAACAAAACAAAAAGAAACAAGAATAACTAGAAGTTCTCTTTGTTAAAAAGATGCACGGCTGAGAAAATGTCTTCACTGTGTTGTAACTAACCGAAATTGAACATCTTTGGATTATTATTGTACAGCTTTGTTTAACCTTCTTATTCGCTCAGGCCCGTAGTTCCTATAATACCCCCACTAAGCTTATTATCGGTCGTGGATAATGAAAGAATATAACAATAAGACAAGATATTAATGAAAAACCGAGAAAATATTGTTAAACAATTGAAATTTCAGATTTTGAAGCAGAAATTCCTGATCAATGTTTAATATATTTGCGGCCTTAAAATTATCTCACGAGCGTGCAAATGGAATCTAGTATCTTTTCGACTGAAATTAATTTTACCGGTATTTTAACATCTATGAAAATGATTACTCCTTCATTGCAATATACCTCTGAAAGAAGCAAGGATAATTATATGTGAAAACAGTTGCGTAGAAAAGGCAAATTGATATTTTTGACAATATTGCCTTTAAGAAACCCTAATTTAGTTTTACCAGTGATTCTAATTAAATTTCACGTCAGTCTCACGAACGGTAGGAACGAGAACAGAAAAGGAAAAACAATAATATTGTAAATATCCTTTTTGTGACGAAAAACTGTCCCAGTGGGTTAAACCGGCGAAAAAAATAATTATTTGAAGGACCGGATTAATAGCGCGAAAAATGGTTCATTTTATGCAACAGCGGTGCTTTGTGAATCTATGTTTTCCATTGTTTAATAGATAAAGCACTTTATGACATATCACGCGAAAGGAAATAACTTTATCTGACTGATAGTTTAATATTTATATTATTCTGTTTGACCGACACGTGGTAAAATTGATACTATCACGCACTGTGCATTGTTTCGCCACGTCAGGTAATATTTATATCGGGAACAACGTCAATGGCAATGTCACAGTCACGTTTTTGAAAACTGAGGAAAGATTGAATTTTGTTCTGATGTCGGAATTTAACAAGAAAAATTCGCTAAGGCACTCTCTGCGTTTCTGCTTTAATGACCATCAACTTTAGGTAAACCCAAGAAAGAACAATTGCCTGGTTGGACACTTCTAAAAGCTTGAATAATTCAGTCAAAATTCTCTCATGCAAACACGAACCACCACGATAAGATTGCCTCTTCCTGTACGCATTGCGTACCTATGTTTCTTCATTATCGACTACATTGATACGTCTTTGTTTTCCATATGAGATAAAAGTTGGAAATCACGTTTTCAATCGCCCTTTGGACTAAATCACGTTTTTGTCGAAAACTTTTCCTTAACATTGTGACAAAAACAGGACTAAAACTCCGCCTGAACCTAGATAATGTACTTAATAGGGGAAACAAACCGGCGTTAATTTTAAATTTTTCCCGTTCCCCTTTTCCATATTGCAATTTTTAAATTGGACTCCAGGCATGTTGGCCCAATTTTAGGTCTTTCGTGAATGTAATTCTAATTTATCAAACTCAAGTATTCAGTTCAAAGCAACATATTGCAATATTGCTCGGCACAACATGCATGTTGCAAAATCTTATTACTTTATTGTTACCCTGTTGGCCAAACATGTGCAATATGTTGTATGAAACAAAGTTGTTTTCAAGTTGCATTAACTGTTGCGTGCATTTGGCTGGAGCTCTGGTACTTTGACTCTGTTTCAAGACGCTTTGAGAGTTAAAAATGCCTTCAGTCACATTAGCTGTATTTCTAGACTTGTCGTGAGACAAATCCTAATCATTAAAAACAACTTTAGAATTAAAGTTTAGCTATTTTTCCAGACGTTTTATTGGTCTTGTTCTATTAAAAAAAGACTCTAGGCAATTATACGTATAAGTAAATTGGAAAAATTATAGTAGTGTTCTCTTAAGTGTTAGTGTTGTTAGTGTTCAATTAAGGAAAACCCGGGGGTAGTCCCACATATAGGCTATATAGGTATGTTCTGCTGTGAAGGGTATGGTCTTCAGGCAGTTTAGCCTGAGATAGGGTATAGAACTCAGACAGTTTTGGTCTAACAGAGGGTAGAATTTACCGGGAAAGTGGCCAGTGTATTAATGACTTAGGGTAGGACAGAGTTCTTGGGGTTAAAAAGTAGAAACTGAAACTCGGAAGTGACTTTGTAAGATATTGGTTTAGTTAGCTTATGTTGGACGAACGATAGTGATAAAGTTTCTGCACGAAAAATAGCTGATCATGGTCTAGTATAAAGTAAGGGTTTCAGTGTTTCAGCGGCACACCCCCACCCAAAGAGTAACAGAGTACCTCCCCCGGATGCAAAATGGAATTCTAGTTTCATTTATTGGCTTTTTGCTTCATTTTAGATGAACGGGATGTCCAGCACTGCGTTGTGCCTGGCGTCCATCTCAACCTTGTGTTGTATCAGCGCCGATCGATACTTGGCTGTGGTCAAACCAATGCGCTACAAACACGTGCTGACTCCAAGGAGAGCGTTATGCATGCTAGCACTGGTGTGGCTGGGTTCTCTGTCCCTCTCTTGTCTGCCTTTAATTACGACCTATGAGTACCACCCTGGAACAAACTTCTGTTCGCCAGCATGGCATCGAAGCTGTGGGTTGTACGCATTCATGACCGTTTTTGCATTTGGAGTTCCTTTAATAACTCTTCTCTCCACCTATGGCATGATTTTCGCCTCAATACGCCGGCATACTAAGAGAGTTTCCCACTGGAGGACTTCTACAAACGGCTCAAACGGGAAACGGGACAGCCCGCGCGTAACAGATATCACGGGTCGGGAGTTCGAATCGTTTCTTTCTAACTCAGGTGTCGAAGAAGAGAAAAGCAATTTTAAGAGAGTGAAAGAAGCTTGCACTGATCACAGCGTACCAGATAATTCAATCGGTGATTTAAGAGCTCATGTATGCGAGGCGGAATCGATCAAGGCTAAAGTTTCTGAAAGACATCACGACAAAAAGTTTAGGTCGCATTCAGCGGGATGTCAGCATACTAGAACAGACGAGAATCTTCTGCCGCTTTTTGTGCAAATGAAATCAGCGGCAAAAGCGATAACTAGCGATGAAAGCCCGGATGAGCCGGCTAGACCCAGGTCCTGCTCGGTCAGCGTGCAGTTTTCCATCAACGGATTGGTACCAGGGACAGTGTCTGCGTTTTTCTGTCCAGCAGATAACTCGACGGATCCGGGACAATTAACCAGATCCGTAAGTCTAAGTTATCGCAAGTTACACTCAATCGACCCAAATAATCTGATCTCTTCAGAGCCACACGCTCATTCCGCTGCTGATCAAGTACCACATCAACCTAGCGAGTGCAAAGTCAATAGAATACCTTCACATTCAATCAGCTTAACGGTAACAACTGCTTCAAACCCTGTAAGCCCGGACTTAAATGTTCCATCTTCTTTCTCAATAAATGGATTAACGCCACAAACACAAGATGATCGGTGTATCGGAAAGGTACATTTAATTACGCGACGTTTAGAAAAATCGAAGACCGAGTCAAATTCCAATACCAGTAAAAAGAATTCTAACCATCTACAGCTACCGCCTGTTAAAATTCCTGTTGATCCTGTTTATCCCGTTCAGCTTGGAAAAGCAAGTTTACCAGAACTAGTTCCGCGACCGAAATCTCGCTCTAGATCTCTTAGCTTCGGAACACTGGCAGAGAGGTCTGAGCTGGATTCCACCTCACTCAAAGTACCTGCGGCAAATAAGACAAGCTCACCTCTGTTGAGACTTCGCGCCATTTCTAAGTTTAAGAGCAAACTTCGGGTGAGCTCAATCCCGCGCGAATACAAGATTGCTAAAATCGGGTTCATTCTTGTGTTAGTGTTCTTTTTATCCTGGGGTCCTTACGTGATGGTGCATAATTGCCAACCCTCTTCCGAGACCCCGTTGTGGGTGTACAGGATGGCAATGTGGCTGGTGTACTTGTCATGTGTACTGAACCCTATTGTGTATGCCTTATCAAGTAAACACATAAGAACAGCTTTTAGCAGTCACATGAAATGTTGTAAATTACTTCACAGCAGGAAATCAAAAAATGTCCGTCACAGAGCAGTAACACTAACCTGACTCTGGTAGCCTCAAGTAGTCACTGCAGTGGGTGAGAAGGCGATGAAAAGATCGCGCTATATGAGCACTGATTTATTGGGTTTGCTTCTTTGTTAGCTCGTTGATCTTTATTTGGACGAAAAATCCTCCAATACGGTGACTCAACATAATGTAGTGACTTACGTCGCGCGAGCCAATTCCTCGAATAAAGATATAATCTCAGCGGTTTGTTCTACATGAAAAACAAGTTCGTTTCGCGATAACGTGCGCCGCATTGCTTTAAATACCAGTTTCCTGCGGAGAGAATCCCTTGCCCCCTTTGTCAAAGGAGCTACGTCATGGTTTACGCATCATGAAAAGTTTAGCCTAAATTTTTCAAATTCGTCTTTTGAAATCCGTGTTAATCATCTCCATCCTTAACCATCTTTGTTCCTTTATGGTTTATTATTTAACAAATTGACGTCAGTTTTTTATGCGTCTGTCCTCTTATTGATGATAAATTGCGGCATAACATTGTCAAAGTGGCTGTGGAACCACGAGCCGCAGGCGAGTGGTTCCGCAGTAAACTTTGACAATGGTATGACGAAATTTATCATCAATAAGAGGACAGACGCATAAAAAACTGACGTCAATTTGTTTTTTACCATAACAAGACCCCAAACTGGTCAAATGCCGGGATAAATGAGGCGAAAAGACGCGTAAACTTGCCGTAAACAAAGATAAGTGAATTTTATTCAAAATGACGCGAACATTGTCAATAGATTTTCTCGCTTTTTGATTGGCTACTTAAAAAAGTCCATAAAATCTCATTGGTTAAAAAGTTGACAGTTTGACAGTTGAAATTTGAACTTGAAAGCTTGCATAAATTAAAATTTTATCCGTCTGTACTCTTATTGATGATAAAAATGAGCCAATCAGCGTGCGAGAAATTAGACAGTTATTGTAAAATATCTCTGCTGTTTTTCTATCTTATACAACTACTATTGTCGGGTTACCTGCAATTTAACGGTAATTTTGTACGTGGCCAAAATAACTCAAAATGCCTTGACTGAGCTCGTTTAAATCACAGTCGACTGAATCTATTGACACTGGATGCAAGAGAAAATGATCCATTGACGTCATCAAGTCTGTTAAGTCTGTTGTACTTCCATCTTCAGGGGGTCTGCGGGAAGTTAAGGGGGATCTATACAAAGGCCATTTTCAAAATATTAACATTCTAACTTGGCTACGAGGCTCGGGGGAACAAACCAAAGGAAATTAATGATTCATTCCTCAACCTTGATGTGATTTCTTTTATTTTATTCCCCCAAGCCTCGGAGCCAAATTAGAATCTTAACATATGGAAGATGGCCTATTACCCCCGGGGGGACTCCCATATAAAAAGGGCGGGGTGCTCATCGCAAATTTTTTAAAAGAACCCCTAAGAGGTACAAAGTCCTGTTTTGTGGGCGTGGCTCAAAAGGTTTTTCTCCCCGCGAGGTACCGATTCTAAAACAACACATTATTTCCTGTCATATTTTCCGGGTCAGTGCCCTGAATGATACTGTAAATGCTCCTGCTGTGGTCCTTTGGAGGCTGAACACCCCAAGGGGCACCAAAACCGCTTTTTTAACCCCTGAAAGGTATGTCAAGCACCCCTGTCTTTTTTATATGGGAATCTCCCGGGGGCCTATTTTGACCCATCTTCTCAGGATATTGCTGGCAAATACAAATAAAAGAGCACATTACTATTGAATTTTATAATATTTTATTAAACTGCTTAAAATAAATTAATAAGGAATTACTTATCTCACACATGTACAAAACCTTTGATACAAAATAAGTATACATAGCACCAAATTTTCTGATGACATCAGTCTGGCACAAAACTCTTAAAATTATCATGAATCACACTGATGTGCTATTTTCTTATCCCTCCTTTGTAGAAAACAAATACAAACATATAAAAGTTATAGAAAATGTGTAATACAAGTAACTGGTAGTAATGATTATAGTATGACATACAACTCTCTTTTTATTTGATATCAAATGCTCCTGAAAAAGGCCAGAGTGAAGCATGAGAAAATTTCTCTAGCATTGCGACACTTCCCTACTGAATGAAAAATCCTCAAATAAATACATCAATTTAAAATGAAATTTTCATCATCTTTCACTTCAACTCTGGCATTTGACAGTGTTACTAAATTATACACACCTGATATTTGTTTGATTACCAGATGAATTTCCTATGACCTTTATTACAGACAGACTACTTCAACCAATGCTACCTGAAACAATTATGTGTAAATTGATGAAATATAAAATGGAATCTTCTTGGGTGCTTTTAACTGTAGATTTCTGACAAACTGGTGATCTTAGCACAATAATACCCATACAAGCACAAAAAAATCATTTGTGACCATGTTTATTGTTTTAATCACTCAAACACCAAATGGTCAATTTGCAGGAGAATTTTCCTGGGTGGCTTTGGTTGAGGCCGTCACACTGTAAAAAAATAAACAATTTGGTATCACTGGACAATCTGCCATGGCCTCATTCGAGCCCAGTCATGTAGGTTTTGACAATGATCAAAATCTGATTTCTCATTACAAATATTCATACACCAAGATGACAAGTGGTGAGAACAAACGCCTTGATATGTGTAATGTCTACGATGTATGTACTGATTTGTTCTAGCAGCTTGTTTCCAGTGACTTTCACTCTGAGCTAATTACAGCTATTTTAATCAACTTTGCCAGATCAAAACCTTGACTTTATGTGGCAAGATCCAAGGGTTGTATCGGTAGAGGCAAATAACTGGTGCTGTGCTGACAACCAATGAGCTAGACATGACAACTCTACAAAATTTAATGTAATGCTGTACTTTCTCTTTTCCCTAAGAGACATGTGGAAACAGAGTACTTAAAGCAACACTCAATTTAAGAAGACTTTTCTAAAACTCTTCTAAAGCTAATGTTACAGTGAAAGAAAAGCAACACAAAAAGGTCTCATGAGAGGAAAAAAATATACTTCACCTGCAGAAATTCAAACTTTCAGATTTTCTCTCTGGTGAATACCTGGACCACCATTCAGTCTAGTCGCATATTCTATCTGATTATTACCAAAACAGTACATTGTGCAGTTCCAGAAAATATCCATACTCCACCCACAGAAGGGATTGGAATTTGCTGAGGGGTGGGGGTTCTGTAAGGAATTGGAATTTCCAGAAGGGTGGGGGGTCTTAGAAAATAGTAGTAGTAGTAATAGTATGGATATTTTATGGAACGACACATTGTAAAACAGCCCAACCCTTCACACCAAACTAACTACAGTGCTCTCTGTAGTGAGCTACACTCGATACAATATTTTACACTCTTCTTCAAATGGTGAACATTTCAAGTCTTCCTGAACATCAAGCTGCTCTGGTAACGAGAGAGAGGAGAATGGAACCAAGGCCTTAGCAACCTCTCTCGTGGCACTTTGATTGACTTGCTGTTGACCATCCTCTGTGGTTCAACATTATTCAGACGTTCTGCAGAGGAACAAATGTCTTGTTAGATGACACACGAATACAACTGAACAACTCACTCTCCCGTCCCACTCAGCACTAATAAGGATTGTGACCATCCTTAGGGATATCTTGATGCACAGCCTTTAAAATTCTGAGATAATTTGGAAAATGAAAAATGTAGTAAAATTTCACCACGCCTGAGGCCCTTGTTGAGTTTCTAGTTGTTCAATTCAATTCAATTCAATTCAATTCAATTCAATTGACCATATTCGTATTCTCGGTATTGGACTGGAACTAGCTTGCAGTGGAGGCTCATGTGGGGAATATCATCAAAAAGGGATAAATGCTATTTGTATTTGAAAAGATTCCATGTATCAGCCTCAGTTGCAAGCTAAATCCAGTCCAATAACGAGAATACGAATATGGTCTATTGTTGGAAAGCAAAATGTCTAAATTAGACTTTATCATCTCCACTTCTAATAATGACTAGCTGGCAGCAAACATAAAACCTACCTATCAATATTATTAGAAAGAAACGCTTAGTCGTAAGTTGTTTAGCTTGTTACTAATAACAAACAATTTGCACTGCACACAGCGTGTAGTTGCACCTTTTGCCTGATTCATAATGGCTAATGCCCTCTATGAGATGGACTTGCAGGCAATCCTGGTAGTTGTATTCATCCTCTCAGACTAAATATTTACTTTGATGAATACAACTACATGTACATTTGTACCATGATTCCTGGCAGGCACATATCATAGAGGGAATTGGCCCCCCAGGAAACAGTGAAAAAATTGTGTCATGACATAAAGTACCGACAAGAGTACATTGATGTATATTTAATATATCTAACATAAGTTACTCACCTCTATGTACCAAATAAATACTTGTGTCATGAGGACCGTAAGGATAGTTTGTCAATTTGCAGTTCTGGAAAGAAATGACATGATAAAAGGTAAGCATTGGATAATGTTTCTTCATATTTAGACAAAGTCCATGAATCTTGTCATCTTGAATTTTTCCCAAGCCAGTTCAATTCACAGCCCCTTTTTGTTTTGACTTGATTTCTTTAGCAAAGCAAAGAAAGTTTCAGGCATGCTGCACTAATCTCAGCCGACAGTCTTAAATTTATCATTTGGCACTGCTAAGAAACTGTTGGGCTGTGTTGGCAGGCAAGTAAAATTTGATTCAACTAGAAGTTGACAAAGGCAAATTGTAGTGAGTTTGAGATTTTTCATTTATTGCCAGTTGAGAGTGAAATGCTATCCAAAGGCTAGAATTCATAATGTACTATAACTTTAAAAAACCCTTCGAGACAAATGCATTGTAGATGGAAGAATACCTCCAGAATAAGATTTCTGTTCTTCATATCCTGTGTCCATGGTGGAACATAACGTTGTGGAATTTGAGGATGGTGACGAGACCACACAGGTATGCTAGACAAAAGTACAGAAAACATTTTAGTGTCTGATTTAAGCATAGATATATGAAAACACTCCACATGTAACAAGGTTTAACACACCTAACTAACAAAGGGTGTTGTAAGTACTATATGTAATGTCTGAATTTATGAAAACCGTGTCAAATTTGGGGCAAAACTTTCGTGCCCGCCTGTCGGCGATAGCCGGCAGGGAGGCCTTTGCGGTGCTTGATAAGCCAGGGGGGCTTCCGTCAAGGAGGGTGGGGGAAGATAGCCCTGGGACCTGGCTACCCGCTGATACCAAGCAGGGCTGCCAGGAGCTAACCCTAGGGGGGTGGGGTGGGTCACAGAGGGAGGCACATTCCTCAATTAAAACTGCTCATTTTCTTTGCAGGACAGCCTTGGCCAGTGATGCCCTGCAGTCTTAGGGGCTGGCAGCCAGCCAGCCAGACACAAGCAAGGTGGGTGAGTAGGCTGTGTGTTGACAGAGTG
>Ga0126339_10000502_pt1 | contig 21943 bp, 13 predicted proteins | sample OrbTmetagenome_2_FD_92532 | JGI IMG/M metagenome (GOLD analysis project Ga0126339, IMG submission 92532) | Coral microbial communities from Petempiche,Puerto Morelos, Mexico - Orbicella T R C metagenome | ecosystem: Host-associated > Invertebrates > Cnidaria > Coral | place: Petempiche,Puerto...
ATATTTCCTGTATCATAAAGTTCATAGCGAAGAAAACATTCCCCAGTATTTACCGAAATAGAGGTGAACAAAGTCCATTTATGGTGGAACCCCGTTGATCCGGTCAACAACGAGCCAGAAAATTCTGGCTGTACTTAATGGGCTGGCCATATTCTGGGGGTTCTTTACAATTAAGAAAATAACCGACTGAGCTTTTGATCGGGCCAGAATAAAGTGGCCGTGATAACGAGGTGGCCGTATTAACGAGTTGGCCGTAAGGCGGGCTGTCACTCTAATAAGTTCCTGTCAAAGCAATAAATAATGAAGCCGGGAAGGATTTTTGTTCTTTTTGAGATGCAATCACGGGCAGCTTTATTTAATTATGATTTATTATTGTTATCATTTCTAGCATGGGTGGGCTCGCTGGCGTTCGGTGTTATGTTTTTCATGGGCCCCTTAACCACGGTCCTCTGCGAGCAATTAGGATGCCGGGTAGTCACGTGCCTTGGAGGCATTCTGTCATTTGTGGGTCTTCTAACTACGTCATTCGTCACCAATTTTACTCTGTTGTACATTACCTATGGGCTCCTCTGGGGAGCTGGGACGAGTTTCTGTTACTTCGCCTCTCTAGTAATTTTACCGTCGCATTTCAGAAACTATTTATCATTGGCTTACGGAATTGCCATCGCTGGAGCTGGATTGGGTGTTCCGCCGATGACGTGGGCCATCAATCAACTTATTGCTCATTATGATTGGAGGATAACGATGCGAATTCTCGCTGGAATGTCATTGTTAATGTGTGTTTCGAGTTTGAGCTACAGCAGACTTGAGGATAAGCAAGAACAACGTGTTCAGCTGCAAAAGAAGGACAGACGTAGAAGTTTAGATATTGGCATTCTTTACAAGATTAAATTACGTTTGTTGGAATTTCTCAGTTTAAATCCTTGGAAAAATAAGGCCTTTGCGGTGTGGGCCATTTCCTTGAGTTTCATCGCGTTTGGCAATTTTATACCTTTCGTCTTTTTGGTAAGTATGTTCAGTTTGTTTTCCAAACACTGCGAAGAGAGTTGAAAATACGTCGCGCATCGGAGTATTTTTGACAAACTTCGAGGTGTGTGGCAATGTGGTCAAACACTGTCTTGAGTGTTTGATATATCTTCTCAATCGAAACTAAATCTGAGGAGAGAACGGAGAAATATAATCGTAAAAATCTATGTTAATTAAGATCAGATTTCCAGACACCGTCACGGTCATGACTTGCTTTGTTTACAGTATATGGTGAGTTTGAGAAGCGTGCAACGTTGTTGCAATGTTGCTTTTTATGGAGCGAGAAGCCGAAAATGATCCCTCGGGGTTAAGACTAGAGTTGGATCAGTTGGACTGGTTACATCAGCTACAATTCAAATAATTTGGTAAATTTATTCCATGTTACCTCTTGTTAAAAATAACGTGTTATCATTTAGTCTAATACCACTAGTGATTATCTTCGCTGCAAGAGGAGAGAGTATTCTAAAATAAAATTTCCCTCCCTGGTTTTAATTTGTGGGAACTAAAGAGTATCTCTTATGTTTCAACAGATAAGCATAGCGAACGACATTGGTATACCCAGCTCCAAAAGTGCTTTACTCATTGGTTACCAGGCCTTCACGCAAACAGCTGCCCGAATAGTGTTCGGAAGGCTTGGAAATAGTCCACGAATAGACAGAGTTGCATCTGTTCAAATCATTGGTCTTGTTTTGGCTGTCAACGCGACACTGTTTCCTCTAGCTCGGAGTTATTTGTCTTTAGTTGTGTATGTTGTTGTGTTTGGACTTTTCGATGGATGCTTAGCTGTCATGTTTGGGATGGGAACTCTTTACATTGTTGGGGAGAAGCTCGTAGGGCGTGCCTTTGGAAATCTTTGTTTCGCAGCGGCCATTGGAAATGTCCTGGGGCCACCTGTGGCAGGTTGGTATAATTTGAATGATGTCAGGAGCTTCTTACCAGGAGATCAGAACCATCTCTATCCGTGGACTCGCGTCTCGCGCTATTAGATTTTATATGAGTAGTCTGAGTAGGTTGTTTATAGAAAGTGTTTCTGTTTAGTGACATTCTAATAAAAAGTGGAAACTTTTGGTTGCAGACTTCTCTATCGACGTGTAGTTTTGATACGCAAATAGTTAAATCTCTCGGAAGGTTTTTCACGCAACGTCAATCATCATGGAAGCTCAGAAAAATCTGATCAAGCGAATATTTTCCCTTCTTTGGGCTCGTCACGCAACCTTTCGTTGGGGAAGAGCGCGAGACAAGTCATAAGAAGGCTAGCGGATATCTTAACCTCGTTCCCTGGGTCTCTCTTCTTTCCGCCCCACTGGCGTCTTTTAATGTTTGCGGTAGTCGATGATTTGCTTTGTTTGAGAGTCAGATTTCACATTGACAATGCGTTGTTGTATTGTTATAAGGAATGAAGTAATGATCACAGATTTCAATTTCATTTTCCACAGGCTTGATCTTCGATGTGTTCGGAAAATACGACATAGCATTTTACCTTTCTGGAGCTGTCATGACATGTGGGGTATGTCTTCTGTTTCTAGTGCCGTGGCTGATGCCGACAAAAACAGAACTATGTCAAGAAAAGGTTATGCTTCTGAACGAGACTGATAAATTGACGAAAAAATCAACGAATTACGAGAGAGCTTCACGAACAATTTACAGCTTTCCCACCGAAGCTGCTTTCTTTGCGCGGGCTGCGCACTGCGATCACGTGTTACAGCGTAGCGTTTCCATGGAAATGCTAAACCGAAGTGGTACGTCAACTTTAATGAAGTCGGCAATGTTTCGCGCATGGTCAGCCGCTGCCCAGTTGCACTGCACTGATTCGTTGAATGAATCATCGGGTTATGAAAGCGATTCCAATAGACAGAGCCCTTCTTCGCAGTCTAGCGAAATCGTGGATACGTCAGAGGAAAACAAGCTTAGTTCTGTAACCATAGTAACACCGGCTTTGAGCTTTGACGATCTTGAAGTAGTTGTTCAACAAGAGAAGCTTGTAAAGGGAGGATGGTACACTAGTTCTATGGACATGTTTAGCGTAATGTTTGAAAATTCATTGGAACACGATGTGACTAGTCGTCCAGCTTCAATTATTGATAACACAAGCAGTGGAAAAGACATAACTACTGATGGAAAAATACAAATAACAACACTTTTATCTCAGGCAGAACTTGACTACAACTTGGAACTTTGTCAAGAAACAATTTTATGAAAGGATTTCGCAGGTGAAACACGATTTAATTTAGGGGTACTATCATGGGAATGATATTCAAATTCAAACTTAATTACATATTTTCACTGATGGAAACCTAAATATAATGGGCAAGTTTGGTTAAACATTAGTACGCGAGAGTACTGAAGTTATACAAGGAGGATCTTACGGGTTTTTAAGGCTAAAAGTTGGCTTCTTCACAGCTAACTGTTAATATATATACTTTATGGTTAACAGAATTCTTAGAAATTAATTACAATTGATTTAAAAGGTTAAAAAAAATAATTTGCATAGTTTTAAAAAGTTAAAAATTTATTTTGGTTATTTTAAAACATATTTAATGCTTAGGACCATTCCGAGATGGAACAGTTTATTATCATTCACACCAACTAAACTAGTTTAACTAAATCAGGTTTATGTTTCTCCAATTTGTCAATTGTGCTTTGTAGTAATTTTCAAACCACGTTGCTAATATGTTTTAATCAAACAGGCTTTTACCTTGCTAAGTTGTTGGGTAAGCACGGTACGAGCAACTAATTTTTAACCTTGTTTAGCTAAACCACTTTAAAACAAGTTCAACATGTTGGTGTGAACAAGGTACAAGTCTCCCGTCTTTTCCATGTACTACCGAACCACAAGACAAGGCTACAAAAAGTCTTAACAAGAGACCTTGAGACTTTCACTTTCGTGGCTAAAATTGATTTACCGTTAACAGTTACAAATTTTCTAACTTTTACACCTAACGGCTAACGTTTTGGCCCGTTTTACGGCCATTGAGACCCTCTAAAAGGAGTGATACAATGGGTTACGCATGCAGTGGGTTGTGTTGTCAAATTGAAAATGTCTGGCAAATCATTTTGTCAAATTCTGTCGTCGTGTGTTAGAAAAATTACAAAATACTAATAACCATTTGCTCTTCCTTTCATAATTCAGTTAGTATTTCCATCTTGATGTTCTTAGAGCATTTCTTTCACGAGGGAATGCACTCAGTTAAAAATTTTAGCACTGTATCAACTAAAAATCTAACAAAATCGCCCTGAAAAAGCGTTTTTCTTTTGAGCGTCGAAAACTGATTGATTTTGAACTTACTACGCCATACGATTGGCTTAAAAAACTCGCGCCACTTTTTCATCCAATCAGAAGTAAAACCAAAGCCAGTCGTGCCTCGCTTGCACTCGTTTTCCCGCGCTTCCCGTCAGCTACATGTAATAACTCCGAGTTCTGATTGGTCCACTACATTTTCTGCATCCGTTGTGATTGGTTAGAGCGATTACTTTGGTTTTGATTTTACGACACTCAGTTAAAAACCGCTCTAGTAGTGTCCCTTAGAATTGACTTTTACTTCGTGCCTATTTTAAGGTATCTTTTATAGAGCGGTTTTCAGTTGAGTGTCGTAAAACCAAAACAAACCAATTACTTACCAATCAGACTACTCAGCCAATCTCAAACCGTAGTAAAACCAAAACCAAAACCAAAGTAATTGTCAAATTACATTCGACACTCAAATGAAAACCGCTCTATTCGTTAATCGATATCACTACCACTTCAGTTAATTAAAATGGCTGGATAATTGCACTAACAAATACAATAAATAGATACATTTTCTAGCCGACACTGTCATTGCCCAGGTAGAGAACAAAGTTTCTTGGAAGTATTCTTATGATTAATTGCTTTTCATCACACTTGCTTAATGCGCTCCTGGAAACCTTCACTTCATTTACCTCAGACAGGAGAAATTATTTTGGCAACTTTAGAAAGAGAAGTTGCAAACGACTGTTTTTCGACAGAGGGTAGTCGGAGGGGGAGGGGAACCAAGTTAACAGACAATTTTTTGGAATTATGCACTAAATCAAGTGGCTTTTTATACATCGTATCATCGAATATTTAGCTTTAAAATTATTTGCAGGCAAATTATTTGTTATTTGTTATTGTTACCTGAGTAATTTAATATTTAATTTTTTGTAATAGTTTGAATTGCGTAAGAGTGTGAAACAACGTAACTGCGCGCTTCAAAGAAGCTGGAAATATAGAAGCTATTTTAAGTTTCTAGATAAAATCACCTTATTGTTTCTGTGAAACGTATAGCTGGACTTAATCTTATATTGCATTTACAATCTTTTATAATATTAATGCACTTGTGAGCCCAGGAATCGAATATTTCGGCAATTGCAGGGAATTGGGCAGGAAATAAATCACTTGGAAATGTAGATACCCAGCCTGTTGGTTGATGCTTCTTTGACATAATCAGTAGTCATTAAGTTTCATCTCGTTACACCTCACGGAAACCCGAAAAGACATTTCGTGACGATCTACGCCACGTGCTAACCTAAAGAGGACATCACGTGACTTGCAGATCTTTAAGAAGTAGCTAGAATTTGAATATAAACGCCAGCTGACCAGGGTCGATTATTTAAAAACGGATTAGATTAGACTGATTAGTAACTGTATCGCTTACGCTAATGAGGCAAATATTTTAAACAAAGATTCCCGTATACTTCCACGAATTCCAGGTTGGAATAATCTAGTCAGAGTGCCACCCTTACTCCTGACGTTTGTTTTCCTTTCTATTTCGCAATTATTGATTATGATTTTGTCTCGCGTCACTAGGCAAACGAAGCACGAAAACCGCTGAGACAGTCAGGGTAAAGAAACATAATCAAGGGATTAAAACCACTTTTCTTTTACTAATGGATTTATTTCAAACTGTTAACAAGTCACGGCTGCACGCCGTGACGTTTTTAATTGTATTTTTGTCCGGCCTTTTCCACTTGCGCCATCGCTAAGCCTTTTTCTACTCTGTTGTAATCATCTTTCAATGATCACGTTTAAAGACTGACTGTTGTCATTATCCTTCGGCTGGTGTATCCTCGTGCAATTTACTGTAAGGCATTTCGTTTTCTGACAGGCTAGAATCTGTGGAAGTGCTAGAATCATCTGTTGATGAGGCAGACGAGGGACGTTTGTGGAGAACAAGGCAATTCTCGGGAAGATCTCCAAGATTTACGTATTGGATGGGCTCACTGTTTTGTGCCAAAAGTGGCGCAATATCATCGTGGATCGAAGTCTTTACCATTTCTCCATCTATATTTGAGTCATCGGCTTTTTCGCTTGCGAACATCTCGTCCTCATCATTAATTGATTCCAATTCTTGACAGACAATTCCACATATTGAATTGTCCCTCAGTTTATCTGGAAGCTCGTCAAGCTTAGATTCAGATATCAAATCTGATTCAATCTCGCTGAGAGAATTGCCAGTCGCTGACAAATCTTCATCACTGGGCACATGATGTGTTTCAGTACTCCCACTTTGCTTTAGTTTCAGGGTTCCAAGGTGTTCGTGATCTATCATGGAAACAGGCTCTAGAACTATTTTCTCGACAGTCTGTTTGTCTACCACAGATTTCTGTCTTGATTCACTGTCCTTACCACCAGTCTCATAAGGGAGAGATATTTCTGTGGTGACAGAAACGGACGGGTCTGCTCGCTTACGATGGACTTGTTTGGGCGGAGGAGGAAGTGTGACAGGAATACCCTGACCATTCATCTTAGTGATCATGTCGGCCACGTCAGAAAAGATCTGTAGTGGAGGGAACAGACTCTCCTGATCTGCAGCACAATTATCCTTCTCGTCAGTCTTTGGTTCCCTTGACGCACATGCAGAGTTGCTTTCAAGTTTTGCACTACTATCCGAAGATGATTCACTTTCGGTATCCATCTCAAAAATTAAACCCTCCTCGCTTTGCGAAAAAATTGTCCATTGGCTTCGTTTACTGACTTCTTGATCTGTTTCCAGCTTGGGATTGTCAGAAGTGGTGAATGTCTGTTCCGTAATACCAGTATCAGACTCTTCTGGGAGTCTATGAAAGTTCTTATCCGTGAAATTATTTCGCTGAAGAACAACTTGTTGGTCAATCAAATTTTCAGCACAATAGGGCTCAAAATGCGAGTCACTTGCTTGAGGTGATGAATTCACGTTTGGCGAGACCTGGGTGAAAGACCTACTCTCCGATAAGAACGCTTCCGTTTGTTCGGTTATGCACTGTTCTTTCTCTGTGGTGAATCCCTTTGACTGATACGACCGAGAATGTTCATCATGTGAATCTAATCCACCAGGAATTTCGAATGGATTTTGCGATTCATCTGGCAATCTTTTCGATGGCTGTTGAAATGGGTTGCACTGGGAAAATCCCGTAAGCTCTTTTTGGTCTGATACCAAAAATGAGTTTAATTCTGAGCCCAGTGGGCTTGGACCAAACCTGGTTTCTCGCTGGATGTCTCTTGAATCTGGTCTGTATTCTATCTTTTGTTGGGGCTCGGAAGTAGTAGAAGCGTTAGAAATAACCTCTGGTAAGAGAATACTTGCAGATTCGGGTTGATAGTTATTGCTAATTGTGTCTGGTTTTTGCACGGTTAGACCTACCATCTCTAGTTCGTTTTCCTTTGAATCTGTTGTGTTAAACAATTGCTGGCAAGTATGCACTTCCAGAGGCATTTCACTATTGGAAAGCTCTTCTTGAGGCACTTCTTCAGCCAACTGTTGGGTAATATTTAAAGTTTCCACTTTGCATGAGTCGTTCATTTGGTTCGTTTGTACTTCTGTTAAATTGGAATTCAGGTGTGAATGTTGAAGCGGATTTTGCCTGTAAACGTCTGTGTTTTCATAATTTAAACATGGCTTTTGCGGTAGACACATATCAACTGAGGCCTCCGCCTGCTGACTGGGACTATAATTTTCTGGAGAGTTCATATGTCCTCTGTGGCTTTCATTAATCGTGAATTCCACAATATCAATTGGTTCACTCACGCTGTTTAAGTCACCTATTGATCTGGCGCTATTCGAAACTGAAGAACTGGCTCCGCTTGACTGTTTTGGAGAGAATGCCTCTGTGGATCCACGCAGATCTCTTACACTCCATTCGTTGACAACAAATTCTTGTCCTACCTCTGAGAAAGAGGAACATCTGCTCCGTTGTTGGTTGTCAGTTTCCTGTGAGGGCGAAGGGCTGCAAACGTCCATTACATCGTTCCATTTATTAGAATCGTTAGTATTCACCTGTCCTGTCTCATAAACATTTGAGCGTGAAAGGTTCGCCATAGACACGTCGCTTGGAGTGCAGATTCCAGACACACCTGGGGCTGGTGTGTGCGGAATGTGGATAGGAGTCGGTGCTGTTGTCAGAAACGCACTTGGAGGCGTTTGGCGTGGAGTAGGTGCTGGGGTGTTGAGACAACTTGACCATGCACAAGCGGGTGTAAGTGGTACACTGTGATTTGCAGAATAAAGAGGCGTTAAAGGTAAACTCTGGAGTGCTGGTGAGAATGGGGGACGTTGATCTGGTTGGTCATTATCCCTGTGTTCCTCTTCTTCCTGAATCTGGCGAGCGGCAACAGCTTCAAGTCTTTCACTCAACAGATTAAGTTGGTCAATAATAGCAAGATGTAATCTTTCTTTCCGTTGAGTGGTTGAAACGGCTCTGCAAGAAGAATTATCATCGGCGGCTGCTTCTTTGTCATACTGGTTATCCTGCTCGGCGTCCGATTTTATCTCGGAAAGGAAAGAATTTTCCCCATCCTTATTTGCTTCACTTTCCAAAGCCACTAACTGCCCTGTGCGTGGAACGCTGGGTGGGGGTGGAATACGAACAAGTTCGAGCAGACCATTTACAGATTCATTTTCTACACTTCCCTCGTTCTCCAGCGATATTGCCTCAATTATAGGAGTCCTCACGCTTTGTTCGCTATCTTGAATCGTTCCTGCATCAGGGTCTTTTCTCTCTGTTTTCAGTGTGACATCATCTCCAAGGCCATCTGTGCTTGAAATACTGGCAATGTCACTTTGGTCATTTGATACAGTATCTAGAGGATCGGCTCTCCTTTTGCGATGAATTTCTGGAGGAGGGAGAAGTTTAACTAATTCTATCTCGAGTTCTATATCCCTGTTGTCAACAATCATTGGCCCTGGTGAAGTCTTATTTTCTTCTGCCACTTGTGACGGTTGAGGCTTTGTGAATAAATCAGAAAATTCTGTATCAGCGTGCTCGATTTCCTTTGCTTCCATACCAGTCTGTATGTCAAGAGTTGGGCTACTGGTGGTTGGATACTGATCGCTCGTCACAGACACGTTTTCCTGCTGCTCGCCTCCTTGCAGGATCATGCCATCACCAGATATGTTAATCCCACCCTCATCTACGCCGTGAGGCGACGCTCCAATATTTGGATCCACCAGGGTGGTACATGATTCGCTTGCCTTTGGTAAATCCATGGTTTCTCCGGAAGGAATTTGTAAACCCGAAGAAGAATCGACATTAACTGTCGGCATTTCGGGAAATGACGCCATTGAACCACTGAACATACTTGCTGAGCGAGATTGACTAGGAACGTTAACTTTAGAATTGCCACTGGTGTCCGATGCATTGCGGTGATGACCTGTAACGCCACTGATGTTTGATAAATTGTCAACAGCTTGTCTGTACACTGCCTCTATCTCTGTTGGATTTGCCATTCGCCCATGGACAGGCTCTAGAAAAGTTGCTCTTGGTTCCTCTCGGCGAAAAGTATCGAATCGTTGGTACGAACCTATTTCCATTGGATCTAAGTGAGAAGCAGACAGTCCCGGCTCTGTGACAAACATACCACTCAATGTATCCACCACGCTTGCAGAATGTATGCTGGGAGTAGGCACCAGAGAAGAATCATACACTTCCTGTCTGGTGGGCTCTCGCTTGCTAACCAGGTCTGGACGAATCCTTTGAACGATGTAGATAATGCTCACACCGACGAGAATAAAACAAGAGGAGACAAAGAAAGCGGTGGTGAAGGAATTGGTGGTTTTGTATAGTTCACCTTTGGACAGAACAAAACAGAATAACTAAACTTAATTACGACTAACTGACTAGAAAATGGAAACCCTGAAGGAAAGGGCAATCAAGTCGCGGACATATAAGTCTCCTAGGGTTATTCCCTTCACAACGATCCATAAACGCTAAAAATGTAAATTTGATGATTAAAGGTAATTTTTTTTTTTCTAATTTTTGAATGCCCTTTTTGGTTACATTGGCTTTGTTGATATGGTTAAGGGACCAGGTTTTAATTTTGTTCATACTTCTGTAATAAAGCAAAAAAAAAGTAAAGAAATAAGCTTTACCTAAGACAGGAGGTCCCAAAGTCAAAGGAAAGGCCACCACTCCGTACAAGTTCCCGATTGCCTTAGCCATGAGATCTTTGCCAACAATATCCTGCGTGATAAGTGGAACTGTCACCACGAAACAACCGTCAAAAAATCCAGCTACTAATGTGTAAGCCAGCAGGCCATGATAACTTTTGGCAGCGGTGACACACATAGAAGACAGGCTTAAAATGACTGCTGAGAGAACGAAAATGTACAAACGCCTGACGCGTGGGAGATCCGCCAATCTTCCACACAGGAGTTTACCAAATATGGCTGACACTGAAAGGTACCCAAGCAAAAGAGCCCCTTGGGAGACGGGGATACCCAGTGTTACAGCCATGCGGACCTACAATAGATTTACAGATAACACTCAGTTATTAGTATCAATACAATTGGTATTATCAGCAGAGATCAGTTGGAGCTTAATTAACGAAGCTCTCTTAAGTTAAGATGCATCCTAAGCATTTTTTTTTTAACAAGTCTTTCGTATTCGAGACATCTTAATTTAAAAGGCTTTCGTAAATCTGGCTCCACGACTAGCACTCCTAGATTATTTTTGTAACCCAGTTTTGTAACCCAAAACCCAAGTGGCTAGAAACCATTTACCACTTTTTTTGGAGATATGATTTAAATCCTTAAGTATAACTTCTTCTTGTAGTGCGATCCTGTTAATGTGATTATTAATCTTAGAGTAGTTTTGCTTCTGAAACATCTGAGTATACGTGAATACTAAATATGAAAAATATCTTCTCGAGTGTTCCGTCTCCTTTGTTTTTGTTATAAATTCTGTCGCACACATCATTAGTTAATTAGCAAACGACCGAGATGACGATTTAGTAGTTGTAGCACGTTGCAACCCATTTCGATTTTAAATTGTTTTCTCTGTACAGGTATGACAATATCTTATAGTTTTCATGAAGTCACGTGATAGACGTTTGACCACATTAATTGAACTAGCCGGAATTTTGCTCACCAGATAAGTATAAGGAAAGAAGTACGCGAAGAGAATGAACGACATTGACAACACCCACATCGTAAACGCTCGCTCTCTCCACGGGCGTGGATCTATGAGCCTCTTCAGCCGAAACCAGACGCTCGGTCTTTCGAAGGCTAAGTAATCAACTGGTGGTGGAATGTACGCGCAGCCACACAAGAACGTCAACGCGGAAAATACGCTTAAAACGCGCATTCCTCCGCGCCAACCGTACTTCTCGTCGAGTTCCTGCAGCATGACATTGAAGACAAGCGTTCCAAATCCGGCCCCAGTCATAGTGATACCGTTAGCGAGAGAAATGTTTCTGTTGAAGTAGAACCTCAAGATGAGCAGACCGGAGAAGAACAAGAAGCTTCCTCCAGTCCCCCAAAGCACTCCGAACGTGAAGTACATGCTGGCGATACTGGGCGCGAACGACGTCACAAGCAAAGAGACGGTGGTCAGTACGCTGCCCGCGCATGCCATAACACGGCATCCAAAGTGTTCGCACAAGGCTGTTGTGACGGGTCCAATGACGAAGAGAAACCCATAACCCAACGAGCCAACCCATGCTGTATACAGATAAAAAAAATTGGATAATACTCGTTTAACAGAGACGATACCGAAGACAAGTGCTAATGCTTTTGAGGACATAAGACGGCGTTCTTTTCGACAAACCCTTACGTTCGCCATGTACGTTACCGTTCGCCATCAAAAGGTTCACATGATTCTAATATGAAAGCTGGTTCGTGAAAAGTACTTATACGATAGGAAGAAAAGAAAAGTAGTAAATTACGAAAATTCAAATTAATAATGGACAACTTCGAGTCAAGAACAGAAACTCCTTCAAATCTTTTCGGTGATAAATCATAATATCAATCACGCCTAAAGTGATCTGTAATAAAACTCAAAGCTTACCTGTCGCAGATTCTCCAGATTTAAAATCATTGAGCAATGAAATAAAAAGCGTCCCAAACGACTGTATAGTGCCAAATACAACACACTGAACAAAGAAAGAAGCAAAACACACAACCCAGGCCCATCCGCTGTCCACTTGATACCTTACACCTGCCAGCATGATGTACAAAATTTAAACCCTGCTTTGATTCGTGGCAATGAATGCTGCGTTTTGCCGTTAGAAAACGGCGATGACTCCAATTGACAACTTTTTTTTAACCCATTTTGTGTCAGTCGCCGCAAAAAATTTCGACAAAGTTTATCAGCTAATTATGTCGTAGACGATTTACGGAAATTATGTCGTAGGCCTAATTTGTAATTGGTGTTAGTGACGGAATCGTTCTGATCCTGTGCGCGCGCGCGAGGAACACTGTTAAGACTAGTGGGAGCTGCAGGCTGTTTTGACTGACAAAAAAACACACGCAGATTTAAAATTTACTTGTATCGATTTAACAGCATGTATTGCAAAAGTGTGGCTCTTCAAAATGGACTCCAACAATACGGATTCCTGTAGTTTTTCACCGTTCCTAACACGGCCGAGCCCTAAGACCCTGACTAAGAGTGCGTACTCTTCTAAGACGAAAGGCAAGTGGGAGGATTGATGAATAGGCTAGAATGTTTGAAAACCCGCGGAGAAATTTTCGGAAAATTGAGGGATGAAGGTTGAGAGCTTGTCATGACCAGCTTTTGCTGTTTTTGTCCTGAAACAACTTTAAAACTGACCAATGCGTGCGCCAGTGTCAACAAAACCGGCAAGGGGAACCTTCCAAACCGTTTTTTAGCATCCGCTTAGTTTATCCTGACCCGGGAAATGCTGAATACTTCCTTTTTGGTGAGAGTTGAAAAAGATTTCGATTTCCAAACTACGAGGAAGCTACTCCATAAAAGACATATTGAGTTCTTGTAGTTAAGAAAATCAGGCACGCCTAGCAATCGTGCCCGGCCTAAACGTTTATTTCGATAAAGGTTTTCCTGAGCCGAGATTCACCGTTCGCTGAACATGAATTCTGAGTTTGTCGATCGATAAGATAGGTTTAGGAAGTATGATTTGCAGCCTACGCGAGACGCTAGTCGAAAAGAAAACCTGAGGTACTAAAATAAGACTTCCAGTTTCAATTTCCCTCACTTATAAACATATTTCGCTATATTACAGAATTAAATTAAGAAACATATTGCTGTGTAAAATAATTTTTCCTCATTCCATCCGATTCTTATTAAAATTACCTCAGTTCTCAGTAATCGTCAATAATTTAAATACTTTCTTTAGCTTTAACTATTTTCGATCGGTATTTGCCTCTCTGTTGCAATTTTCCTGTTCATGGTAACTTCTTCCTTGCCATGCCAAGTGAAATAATGAAATGCCCATGAAAGTTCGGATATAAACAGCTTTAAACACTGGGAAGATGTGAGATCGAGAAGACACATCTACCGTGTCGAATCCATGGGTGCGTGGCAGAAGAGGGGACTGATGACGGGGCGACCCAAGGACGGGGGAGGGGTGTACAGGGGGGAATCGGTATGGGAGAACGGAAGATGACCCTCCCTTGGTCCTTTCAGTGAAGCACAAAGGTCCTTGACTGAGGATACAGAACGCCCCGTACAACTGAGTGCGGGGGAAAATATAACGACAACTTATATAACACGTATAACACAAGCCGCACACATTTCTAGTATGGATTCGCCACTATGCCGTATATTTGTGACTAGTTTTGTTAAAAGATTCTTGAATGGCCGCCAGAGGTTTGAAGCTTCGTTAGGATTTTTTTCTTCTGTGCTAAAGGAGTCCGGAAATGTTGCTGCCACAAATTAGTTTCAAGATAAGGCCAAAGTGGCGAGAAATTCACACGCTGTTTGCCGAGATACCTGATCCTTTATACTTTCTGTTGAGATTTTTGTTGAACAAGCCTGGGATTCTTGGCAATTCGTACGTGTTCTACCACGTGCCCATCACGTGGACTTTGTTTTCCCGCGAATTTCTTCAAGTGGTTCTCGACGGTGCTCAAGTTCCTTCTGAACAGGCTCTCATTACTCATGTCAATACACTGTAACGGCGCCAAAATCCTACGTACCCGACCACCCTCGGGTGGCCATGCCAGCCACTGAAGCATTACGGGAATGACCGGTTTGTTCATCGAGGCAGCAAGGCTAAGATCCTTTGTGCAGTTCTCAGAGCAAATGTACTTGGGTGTCACGCAACATACAACAGCTGTAGCCGCTTTGATGTTCCGCTGAATCTGATTAGGCGTGTTCTCGTGATTGGGAGAATGACTTGTTGCGTGACGCTTGTTTGCGTTACTCACGTCTGTCCAACACTGGTAGCCGTGACTCTCCAAGTACTGAACAAGCACTTGCACCTTGTTCTGTACGTCCCAGTGATAACTCAGGAAGAGGTTTGGTCGCGGAGAAATTTCCTCCAAATCTAAACTGCTTTTATCTATAAGGAAAGACATTGCCATCATCAGGAAATACGTTTCCAGCCAGCGAGCAAGACAGTATATAACTTAAAGTAAAAAAAGACATTGTGTGACAATAAAAAATTTCAGCTCAGTTGGGTTGCTAGGTACCCGTTGCCAGGTACCCGTTGCCAGGTAACATGAAGTGTGTCAAGCTAATATTTTGGAAAATTTGCAGCAATTTCGTTTCCAAATTGATGTCGAACAAAATCATGATAAACCACAACGGCTGACTTGTATTACAAGAGGCAGGTATAACGTTAAGTCCTGGGAAGTTCCAGCCTTGATGCCAGGCTCTCTCCTTTGCCTCCCTTGTCGTTGAGGAGAGCCTGGGATTGAGGTTAGCGCTGAGAGAGCAAGAGAGCCTAATACATAAAATGTTGTTATTTTTCTATGTTAAATTTTAACACCTACCAGAAAGCGTTGCAAGAACTCTTAAAGGTTTGAGGCCTTCGACCATCCTGTCCAAGAACTCCTGCTCCAGGATGACGGCAGGCATGTTCCGGAAAGGTTTCAAGTGGTACAACAGTATATCCATACTCTCTTCATAGGAGTTACCCTCAAAATTCACCGAGGGACAGCTCCCCAAAATGGCTTGCATGTTGGGTCGAAGTTTATCCCACGAGTTTGCAGCCATGGCAACCACGAAAGGTTTGCCTAACCAATCAGCGAAAAGAACTTCATTGTAGACAAAAAGTGACGTGGCCGCAGCGGTGGAGAGGAGGATGATCACGTGACTACACGCGGCCAGATGCGCAGAATTGAGCTGCAAGAACTCTTCTCTAGATTGGCCGAGTCGCTCGTGCTTGAACACCTGTGCGAAAAAATACGAAAACGCCAGTTTGCATTTCACAGTTTTAGATGTTTAAATGCCCATTCGCGTAGTACAGTCGCTTTTCGCGACAAAAAGTTTCTTTTAGAACAAAGAAATCAGAACTTTACATAGGATATTGCTTCTCTGCCTGGTTGGGAGCTAACTCCATAACATTTTAACCTCCTCCCAGTATTTGTATTCTGTTGCTTCGACAATTTGTCAGCAACCAACACTCTGGAGTGGAGAGGGTCACTGTAAGGATAAAGTGTTTTGCCCAAATACGGCAACACAGTGAACTCGGCCACAGCAGAAACCTGGATTTCTCGTCTTTTTTGTTTTTTTTTTTCGAAATTAAACCACAGTTTTCCAGTTTTTCCTTAATTTTTTATTACTTTCTGCACATAAATTTCACTGGCCTTACCAATGAAGAGCTGAGAGGTTCTTTATCATTTTAAAATACCTCTTCATAGATTAACGTTCCATGATATTAACGCGTGTTTTTAAAAGATCGCGTCACTTTTCGTTGTGTTAATTTCATGAGGCGTTAGTTAACAGTGGCAAGTTCTACAATTTCCGCGACCCTATAAATTGCTAAAATGTAAACATAAATTCCTAAATTTTGTTCTAACGTGGCTATTGCATGATCCAATAACAAGTTTGTTTGTTAGGTACATTTTACGCTTCTCCTTGCTCGAACGATTTTACTCTCTTCCGTTTTCCTGAGTTCTTTGTTCGGTTCCTTTTTACCGTTGATCCTCCAGCAAGAAATATTAATAAACCTCTTATACAGGCATTTCAGCAATGCTTAATCACACGTTATTCGCGAAAAGTCGAACATAATCAAAGTTGCTGCTTCACAGCCCCTCTTTCCAACCTTGAACTGTGTGCGAGGGCTGTCCGCGAGTTAAGTTTACGAGCGTGGAGCGTGACATCACGCGCGTCTTCGAGAAAACGCACAATAGAGGAGGGCTGTCAAATTGTCTCGATAAACAGGCTTAAGTTCTTGAGACAGTGAAGACTTTTAATTAAAATACTAGTAAAGCAGCCTATTTCTCTCTGTTTGTGTCTTAAAAATGGGCTTAATTTTAAATTCGCACCTTTGTTGTGCGTAGGAGTGATATTAATGCGGGTTTACGCGATATTGGAAAGTACGTACAAATTGTTTTCAATTCATAGAAAACAATAAAATAATCTCCCTAATGAGCAGTGGAAACTATATTTGTACCCTAAATTATTCCAACACAAATCCATTGACATGTTAATTAGTTAATAAATAATACAATAGCGTGACTGTTAAATCGCTAATTGAGAATTCAAATTTGATATTTTTACCTGGAGGTTCTTCTGTACTAAATCCGCTCGCAGGTTATGATAAAACCGGACATCATTTGGATCACAAATAACGTAGACAGAATCTTCTTTGACTTTGCCTTTTTTACACTTCAAAAACCAGTTTTCCCTGAATTGTACTTGATCTTCTTGAATTTTCCTGACTTGCTGTACAAGTTTCCGCCGCGCCACTCGACTGTCAACATTTAAATAGGTTTCCATGTCCGTTTCACTCATGGAAACCAACAAGTAGCCGTCGATTTCGTTCTCCTCGAAGCTGAGCGCGCAGTGTGCTTGCATTTTCAGCGAAGCCAGCCAAGCCTGCACATCGGTTATATTCCACGAAGACACTGGCTTTTGTCTGTCTAGTTTTAAAATGTCTGGTTCACTTGGAGGAGACGGAATGCGTAGCCCGAAAAGGGGGGCATATCGCTCCAGAGTTTCGCTAAAAGAGCCCACGACCAACGAGGAAAGTTCAGCCACGCTAGAAGCAACATGATGACTCAGGTCGAGAACTCGCTCCTCCAGCTGCTTGTAGTCTTGAGGGAGCTTGCCGCGGTTATATTTTATACAGAACAATTTTACAGGCTTTTCAACTTCGTCGTCGTTGTCATGATCAATAGCGCGTTCTTCGTCCCGATCGAGTAAAATTCTTCCCTCGTGGTGACAAACTCTGGAGTTGAAGTAGGCCTCAGATAAAAACATAATAGATGCGCGGCACTTTTCAGCAATCTCCAATCTCTGCTGGAAACAGAATGGACTTTCTGTGGGTAATCCGTCGTCTTTATCGAACCAAATATCGTCGCAAAATCCGATGTTTTTCAACTCTTTGATGGTGTATGAGATGAAACGCTTCTCAATAAAACTCGCCTCTGGCGCATACGATACAAATATAGCCCTTTTCTTTGCTTTCCGCGGACTGACCGATTTTGTCGGGGACGTAGGTTGGGATCCCTCATTCGAAGTACTCGTGTTATCGGAGTTACTTTCTCCACTATACTCTTTGCCATCTGATGTCGATTTCGGGATTTGAAGTCGTTCGAGTTGCGCATCGTCGTCTGTTTGATCCCCATTCCCTCCATTTCTGCCATCTTGGCCGTCTGAATCGTTGTTGTTTTCTTCAACGCAATCTACACCGTCTCTATTCTCTGTCAAATGCGTATGGTCTTTCGTAGTAGGGTCATGGGATATTGGAACAATCGTATTGTCAACATTAGCACTACTTTTAACCTCATCAGCTTCGAGGGCCTCATCGCCGACGTCTGGCGATTCTCCGGCTGTCTTCTCCTCGTCCATTCTTCTTTTTAAATTGCGGTCGACCAAACTTATAAACACAGCATGTCAGGACAAAGGTTTCCACGCGTTTGCTTACATCTTCTTTGCCTTGGATCATGCAAACAAATCCGCTCTCCAAGCATAATATATGCAGCCAATGCGAGCGAAGCAGCATGTGTTAATTGGCCGCGTTCCCTTGGCAACTGCTCAAAGTTCGACAGTGTGACAAAAAGAGGGAGGGACAAACTTTTACACGAGACTGAAAAGACGGAAAAGACCCCTTTTAACTTGATTGTGTGGAAATTAATAACCTGCTAATGGCGAAAGGCTCTTGTCTTTCTTGACTCTGAGAAGTGAGAGGTGAGTCAAGTGACACCTGGCAGAAGATGTCAGTACTAGCTGCATATAGACAGGAAAAAGGATTTCATGTCAGGTTGCAGCTTAGTACACCTGCTATCTCATCAATACTGTAAGAACTTACGGTTAAACAATGACCTCCGTAGAAGGTCTTGATACTTCAGCGTACTAGAGCTAAAAATAATAATCAGCGAGGCTAAACACCACAGGAAATTGAGCGACGGTGAATGTAAAGAGGATCGTTCGTACTCGCGAGCTCTCTCACAAAGAAAAGAATGATAAACGGTTGTAGGCAGATTAATCTTAAGTTTTCACTCTATAGTTCAGGTCATTTCTCGGCGATGGAACAACATTTTGAAAAAAGCCGCTTTAAGAAAGCGCCGTATTTATTTATTTTTAGAACTAACTTTTACTCTCAACCAAGTGACTCTTTGGCGCAACGGCTGTGAGTTGTCTGCGTCGTGCATGAGTGGTGTTGTGGCTTGATCTATCGGTGCAAAGAAGATGCTTTCAAGAGAAAAAACAAAGCTGTAAGCTGTCAGAGTTCTGTTTAGCCTGCAAGCAAACGAAAAGAAAATAAAAGCAGGCGAAATCATCCAGGCTAGATCTGATTTGCTAAGAATCTCGCGATGTGCGGCTGAAATGAGTAACGGCGTCACGTCACGGGCTCCGCGCATGGGGAAGGTTAGCCTGATTCTCAGACGTCCGAGGTCGTTCGCGGCCCCTTCGGTGAGCGAAGGGGCCGAGAACGACCTCGGACGTCTGAGAATCAGGCTAGGGAAGGGTATGATCGTAGGCTACGCTTGTCTCATTTTCCCTGGGGAGAAATAAAATAAGCGACTAATACCTCTTATGTTACTTCTCAGTTAACTTTTGCGAAATCTTGGAATGATGATGCTCCAATAATTTCAAAAAAATATATCAACAAAAACTTGAAAGAAAACCCCGGCAATACCGTGAACAGATATATTTGAAGACTGGTGAAAAAAGGTCCACAGCTGGACCTTACCTCAGTTTCTGCAGCATGAAGTGACAAGAAGTATTTGTACTCTCTCTGAATGGGATCGATGCTAGTCCTTCGCGTCAAAGCGAGCCTAGTACGTACCGTGGGAGATCGAGCAAAGTGTCTCCACCGCGCAACCACACGTGAAGATTGGTACTGAGGCGTAAAATGCCGCTGCCAATATATCGTGGACTCGCGACATTGCCAGTCGGCCATGATGTGGCGCGAATCGCTTTAGTGCCATGTGAATTGGTGTTTGTGCTTCCTTGTTTTTTGCGTTATCTTTCGGTATTTTAAGCACAATGAATCTCGAGGAAGAAGTTTTCAAGATTGGCAAGCAGCTGGAAAAGATAGTCGGCCAAGAAGGAGCGGTGAGTCGAGCATTTGTTGTCGAGTGTCATTCAATTTGCCGGCCGGTATCACCACGGAATAAACATTACAAAAGGCCCATTCACTAGCTCCGTACATGCACTTGAACTTATGTATTTCCCGCAAAACTGTTACAAGAAAGTTCCCGAGGTAGTTTACTCCAAGAGTATATATGTTTCAGTGTGAGTTTGTACAAATATAATAACTTTTCTCCAGAAGGTAAACATATGGATCTTCCAGCTGAGTATATACTGACCTTCGATTTCTTTGCACGCAAAACGCTAAAACGAAATGAAGCGTCTATTTCCAAGCTAATGTTAGCTATTAAGCTTACCTGGCTCACTGACTGCCCTGAATTTCTTTTGAAATTAACTCCAGGGTTGCCACAGGTGAGAAAATGCTTAGGGGAAAAACATTCTTCAAGGTCAGGGGAAAGTCAGGGAATTTTACTTCGAGTTAAATTGACATTTTGAAGAAAAGTCAGGGAAAATTGAAATAATTTAACATGGCTGATGTAACGTCATTGAGGGCTGGAAGAAACATTTGGGGTCACTGTGATCTCATTGATATTTTTCCTCAATGAAGAAGGAAAATTTTTTGAAAACTTACAAGTCTTCATGAATGGGAAAAAAGGACATCTGTAAGCTGAGGCCAGAAGCCACCACTAGATCTGACATTTTGTATTTATTTTTATCACGGAAAAGTCAGGAAAAAGTCAGTGAATTTTTGAAAAGTGAGGCCTGTGGCAACCAGGTTTATTGATCAGATGTTTATTTGTACATTGTACTTTGTATTCTTCTTTCCTGAGAATGTGTTTATTTCTTAGGAGAAAGTACAACTTGATCACTGTGTAAATGAAAGAACAATGAGAAGTCATATGTTGAGCATTTTTTTTTTTTTTTCATGTATGATCTTTTTTTTTTCTTTTGAGTTTTCATTTATTAGCACTGATTTGTGTTACTCAATCAAACTGCTATTATCTCTTCAATTTTCAAGCATGTAAATGACGTTTGCTGATGATACCAAATTGGCAGAGTGTTCAGTTATGTTTCTGAAAAACCAAACTTTTTTAATCTTGCATCAGCATTTGTTGAACTTTTGACCATTCTGGTTGGTACGGTAAAAATATTTTCTTGGTTAGTGAAAAAAAGTTGTCATTTGTCACTGGGTTAGTATGCTTAAAAGTTGGTCTTGAGTTCTGTTGAGGCACAAAACATTCGCAAAACTGAAATAATTTTTTTTTTCATGTTTCTGGCATCCTATGCAGATGAGTAAGAATGGCACTGATAAGGAACCTATACTCTAGGAACAAGTTTCACATTTTTGTTGTCTCCATTGTGTTGATCTCTCCAGATGGATTCTGACAGTGCAGTGGATCTTTTAAAAATGCTTAAAGATCTTCCCATTACTCTGGAAGTACTGCAGAAAACAAGAATAGGTATGTCTGTCAACACTCTGAGAAAGAAAAGTGAAAATTCAGACCTGCAAACCCAAGCCAAGTCACTCATAAAATCCTGGAAGAAACTCTTACCTGGTAAGATGAGTATATTTTTCAAGTGAAAATAATTATCTTAACTTAACAGGCTGCTCTGTAAGAGAAAATTTAAAAAACTTACTTGCCCTGTTGAACACCATCACTAGGGCTGTCATCAAGGGCCATAACCCATAATGCTTGTTCTGGCTGAGTATGCTTGGGCCCTTGATGCAACAGGTGAAACTACCTGTTGATAGAATTCACCCACCAAGTAACAAGTGTTTTACTAGTGTTGAGAATAAGGCTACATGCGACTCAAAACTTAATGACAACCCTGATCAGAAAGGACTTGTTTGTCTAAAATAACAAGTGAAGCTTTTTACAACTTGAAGATTTCTTTGATTGCTGACTTAACAAGGTGGAGATGCTTTCTTGTTCTACTTTCGTGAAAATCTTTAATATATAGATTTAGCCAAGCCTAAAAGCGGAGCTCCTGATTGCAATAACTGACGATAAAGGAAAGAGAGAATTATTTTTTCTTGGATCAG
>Ga0126339_10000503_pt1 | contig 21941 bp, 9 predicted proteins | sample OrbTmetagenome_2_FD_92532 | JGI IMG/M metagenome (GOLD analysis project Ga0126339, IMG submission 92532) | Coral microbial communities from Petempiche,Puerto Morelos, Mexico - Orbicella T R C metagenome | ecosystem: Host-associated > Invertebrates > Cnidaria > Coral | place: Petempiche,Puerto...
CACTCATCAGCGGCATCCTTTAGTTCCTTATCTGCTTTGGTAAAGTTCGAGCCACAGTCACTTCGAATCTCTTTAGGGCATCCTTGGAGGTTAATGAATCTCCTCAGTGCGTTAATCATGGAGTCTGTATTCAGGCTATGTGCGACTTCGACGTGTATGGCACGGACAGTTAAACATGTAAATAGGCAACTCCAACGTTTAACTCGACTTCTTCCTTGCTTCACCTCTAAAGGCCCAAATGAGTCCACACCGACATATGTGAAGGGAGGTTCATGTGGAGTAACTCTATCTTGTGGCAACTTGGCCTTGAGCTGCTCTCCGGTAAGCGCATTCCTCCTCTAGCAATCGAGACATTTCTTCAACGTGCGACGCACTGCAGAACGTCCTTTCACAATCCAGAACCTTTCCCTAAGGGATGAGAGGACGCTTTCTTGACCGAGGTGACCCACTTTGCTGTGGTGATCAACTAGTGTAACACGCGAGTGGTGATTTGACCGAGGACCAACACTGGCACCTTTCAAATATACATTAGACATAGTTTAGGATTACTAGACCGACATGGCGAGTGTGGCACATCGTAAAACCCACGAAGATGCACGAAAAGAAAGAAAAATTACTTGTAGTAGAATCTTTAATCAATGTACTGTTTTATTTGGTAGAATGCTACCTGAGAAACGGAAGTGTAAAGATTTAATTAAGGGCCAAAAGTGGCATCTTTGAAAAACCCAATAAGCATTGTTTAGGATCCCAAAGGCGTAAACTCGAGTGTGGCACATCGCTAAACCCGCGAAGACGCACGAATGGAAAGAATAACGACTCGTGGGAAAATCTCCAATCAACGCACTGTCCAATTCGAAAGGATTCCAACCGAGAATCGGACGTTTGAAAACTTAAATGAGGCCGATAATTACCGTGTTTAAAAATCCTCTTAAGAATAGTTTAGGGTTCAGAGACCAAAACCGCGACTGTGAACCATTACTAAACGCGCAAAGACGTGCAAGAAGAAAGGAATGACGAGGGCAAGAATTTCCAACTAACGCAATGTCAAATTCATTAGAATTCTACTGGTGAAACACATTTTTGGAGACTGAATGGAGGGTCAAAACTGGTATCTTTCAAAAGCCCATAAGGTGTAGATTGGAATTCTAAAAGCTCCAATGTCGCCAATGTGGTACATCGCTAAACGCGTAAATGCGCGCAAAAAGAAATAAAAATGACTTTGGCGAGAATCACCAACACAAGGACTCTCCAACTCGATAGAATGCCAAGCGTAAAAGAAAGGTGTTAAGATTTGATGGTGGGCTAAAAGTAACATTTTTTTACCCATTAACCATAGTTTAAGATTGCGAGATCCAAAACGCAAGTGTGGCACGTGGCTAAGCACGCGAAGAAGCACCAAACGAAAAAAAACAGTCATTGGCTAAAATCTCTAACCTGTTTACTGACCAATTCGTTAAAATTCTACTAAAAAACACATGTGTAGTAATTTAACCGAGAACCAGAAATGGCAACTTTAAAAACCCAGTAAGCATAGTTTAGGATCCCAAGACCGAAAACGCGTGTGTGACACATCGGTAAGCGCGCGAAAAAAGGCCAAAAAAAAAGGAAAATGTCATTGCCAAGAATCTTTAACAAACTTACTGACCAATTCATCAGACTTCTGTGGGTATAAGACACAAATGGTGATTTGACGGAGAGTCAAAACTGGCATCTTTGAAAAACCCATTAAGCATAGATTAGCAAACCGAGAGCAAAGTCGCGTCTGTGGCACATCGGTAAAGGCGTAAAGGCGCGCAAGAAGAAATAAAAATGACATTAGCGAGAATCTCCAACACAAGGACTCTCCAACTCGAGAGAAAGCCACGCGTGAAAGACAGGTGTGGAGATTTAATGGAGGGCCAAAAGTAACATTTTTACCCATTAACCATAGTTAAGAATTGCGAGATCCAGAACACAACTGTGGCACATCGCTAAGCACGCGAAGAAGCACCAAACGAAAAACAACTTTCATTGGCTAGAATGTCTAACCTGCTCACTGGCTAATTCATTAGAATTTTACTTGGGAAACACATGTGTAGTAATTTGACCAAAGGCCAAAAATGGCGTCTTTCAAAACCCAGGAAGCATAGTTTAGGATTCCAAGAACGAAAACGTAAGTGTGGCACATCGGTAAGCACGCGAAAAAGCGCCAAAAGAAAAAAAAGGTCATTGGCAAAAATCTTCAACCAACTAACCGACCAATTCATCAGAATTCTATGGGTATAGCACACTAGTAGTGATTCGAAGAAGGTTCAAAACTGGCATCTTTCAAAAACCCATTGAGCACGGATTAGGATACCGAGAGCGAAATCGCGAATGTGGCACATCGGTAAACGCATAAAGGCGCGCAAGAAGAAATAATAATGACATTAACAAGAATCTCCAACACAAGGACCGTGCAACTCGATAAAATGCCACGCATAAAAGACAGGTGTGAGATTTAATGCAGGGCCAAAAGTAGCATTTTTTACCGATTAACCATAGTTTAGGATTGCGAGATCCAAAACGCAAGTGTGGGATATCGCTAAGCACGCTAAGAAGCACCAAACGAAAAAGAACTGTCACTGGCTACAATCTCTAATCCGCTTACTGACCAATTCGTTAGAATTTTACTTAGGAAACACATGTGTAGTAATTTGACCGTGGGCCAAAAATGGCATCTCTCAAAACCCAGGAAGCATAGTTTAGGTTTCCAAGAACGAAAACCCGTGTGTGGGACATTGGTAAGCGCGCGAAAAAGCGCCAAAAGAAACAAAATATCATTCGCGGAAGTCTTCAACCAACTCACTGATTAATTCATTAGAATTCTATGGGTTTAACACACAAGTGGTGATTTCACGGAGGGTCAAAACTGGCATCTTTCAAAAACCCATTGAGCATGGATTAGAATACCGAGAGCGAAATCGTGACTGTGGGACATCGGTAAAGGTGTAAAGGCGCGCAAGAAGTAATAAAAATAATATTGGCAAGAATCTCCAACAAATGGACTCTCCAACTCGATAGAATGCCACGCGTGAAACACAGGTGTGGAGATTTAATAGAGGGCCAAAAGTAACATATTTTTTACCCATTAACCATAGTTTAGGATTGCGAGATCTAAAACGCTAATGTGCCACATCGCTAAGCACGCGAAGAAGCACCAAAAGAAAAAAACTGTCATTGGCTAGAATCTCTAATCCGCTTACTGACCAATTTGTTAGAATTCTACTTGGGAAACACGTGTAGTAATTTGACCGAGAGCCAAAAATGGCATCTCCCAAAACCCAGGAAGCATAGTTTAGGATTCTAAGACCGAAACCGTAAGTGTGGCACATCGGTAAGCGCGCGAAAAAGCGCTAAAAGAAAGAAAAATATTATTCGCGGAAGTATTCAAGCAACCCGCTGACCAATTCATCAGAATTCTATGGGTTTAACACACAAGTGGTGATTTGAGAAACACAAAGACTCTCCAAGTCAATTAAATTAACGCGTGAAAGACAGGTCTGGAGATTTGATGGACGGCCAAAACTGTCATATTTTTTACCCATTAACCATAGTTTGGGATTGCAAGATTCAAAACGCAAGTGTGGCATATCCTTAAGCACGCCAAGAAGCACCAAAGGAAAAACATGCTATTGGCTAGATTCTCTAACTCGCTTACTGACCAATTCGTTAGAATTCTAGTTGGGAAACACATGTTTAGTGATTTGACCAAGGGCCAAAAATGGCATCTTTCAAAACCCAGGAAGCATAGTTTAGGATTCCAAGACCGAGAACGTGAGTGTGGCACATAGAGAGGCGCGCGAAAAAGCGCCAAAAGACAGAAACGTGTCATTGGCGAGAATCGTCAACCGACTTACTGACCAAATCATTAGAATTCTATGGGTGTAGCACACGAATGGTGATTTGGCGGAGGGTCAAAACTGGCATCTTTCAAAGACCCATTAAGCATCGATTAGGATACCGAGAGCAAAATCGCGACTGTGGCACATCGGTAAAGGCGTAAAGGCGCGCAAGAAGAAATAAAATTGACATTGGCGAGAATCTCCAACACAAGGACTGTCTAACTCGATAGAATGCCAGGCGTGAAAGACAGGTGTGGAGATTTGATGGAGGGCCAAAACTGACATATTTTTTACCCATCAACCATAGTTTAGGATTGCGAGATCCAAAACGCAAGTGTGGCACATCGCTAAGCGCGCGAAGAAGCACCAAACAAAAAAACTGTCATTGGCTAGAATCTCTAATCCGCATACTGACCAATTCGTTAGAATTCTAGTTGGGAAACACATGTGTAGTAATTTGACCGAGGGTCAAAAAGGCATCTTTTAAAACCCAGTAAGCATAGTTTAGGATTCCAAGAACGAAAACGTAAGTGTGGCACATCGGTAAGCACGCGAAAAAGCGCCAAAAGAAAGAAAAATGTCATTGGCGAGAATCGTCAACCAACCTACTGACCAATTTATTAGAATTCTATGGGTATAACACACGAATGGTGATTTGACGGAGGGTCAAAACTGGCATCTTTTAAAAACCCATTGAGCATACATTAGGATACCGAGAGCGTAATCGCGACCGTGGCACATCGGTAAAGGCGTAAAGGCGCGCAAGAAGAAATAAAAATGACATTGGAGAGAATCTCCAACACAAAGACCGTCCAAGTCGATAGAATGCCACGCGTGAAAGACAGGTGTGGAGATTTGATGGAGGGCCAAGACTGACATATTTTTTTACCCATTAACCATAGTTTAGGATTGCGAGAAGCAAAACGCAAGTGTCGCACATCGCTAAGCACGCGAAGAAGCGCTAAAAGGAAAAAATGTCATTGGCGAGCATCTCTAACCCACTTACTGACCAATTCGTTAGAATTCTACTTGCGAAGTACACGTGTAGTGATTTGATCGAGGGCCAAAACTGGCATCTTTTAAAGAGCCATTAAACATAGTTTAGGATTCCGAGACCAAAAACGCGACTGTGGCACATCGGTAAACGCGCTAGGATGCGCGAGAAAAAGCAAAAATGATATGAGTGAGATTCAGTTATTGAATTCGGCTTTTGTATGATTTGAAGAGTTATCAGATCACATCGATATGCACAATTTTTCACATCATAATTAGCCTCAGTTAACTAATTTTTAAATATACCTATTACTAGTATCTTTCTTTATGGCAAAATATTGATTTGTGCACTAGGTGCCTAGATATATACTGTATATAATATATCTAATTATTGACTCGTAAGTGTAATTATCGCTTAATCTGGCTGTGCCTGTGCTGATACTCGCCGCATCTTACGATATAATACCAGCCTTTGGTGCTTAAAACACCACTCCGCACTATCCTAAACAGAAGGTACTGCCGTATTAATTAACTGCTAATTGATCTACCTGTCTTTAGCTTACGATGGGGCATATCCAGTAGTGTGTAACATACTTTATATACGATAAAGCAACAGCACCAGTACCTTTATGGTAGCATTCGTATGCCACATATTTGTTCTTGTTTCAAAAACTGCGTCTTCGAAAACGTACTCTGCATCACCCTCTTTTGAACACATGGCAGCGATAATTTTCCTTCCCTAAAAAGGCAAGATGCTTGATAGTTCAGTGGAAGAGCAGAAAGTTGTTTCAAAATCAATGCCTGTAGACTTTAAACGCATGACCAACAGTATTGGTGTTTATGTTGAACGCCGCCCGGTTAACTCAATTGGTTAAGCGGCGGTCTGCCGAGCAGGAGGTCGTGGGTTCAAACCCCGACCGAACCAACACTATTATGGTCTTAAAATAACTGAGAAGAATGTGCTACCTTTGTTGTGACATGTACAAATGGATAGACATTTCAGTCTTCTAGGATAAAGACAAAAAACCGTAGGCCCCATCTCAAAGCTCTTTCAATGTTCTGACCCTTGCGCTAAATAGAAGAACCCACACTTCTGTTCGTAAAGAGTAGGGGGCGTAGACCTCGGTGGTGTGGCACAACTTTTCATGGGCTGGTTGGGTAATGATGGGGTTGATATCAATGGGGACGTTAATCCTGTTTCATCCTGTCACCGTGTTGACTAACCGTGGCGAATTCAATAAAGGGGTAACGACCGCTGCTGAAAGTATAAACAAAACCATAACAACAATAATCATTAATTGTTCAGATATTAAAAGAAGTACGTTGTTCTCATTGATTAATGTGTTAGAGCTTGTATGGACGAGAAATATCGCCTTGGCCTATGAGTCGCTCTTGCATATTATAGTTTAAGATATTGAAGACCGACTTTTTCTTTCGTTAAAGGAGTTGCTGCCTTGTTTCGTGTCAAAGGTAGTGCAAAGTTGGTGCAACGTTTCCACTGTTTCGTGTGAAAGGTACTGCAAAGTTGTTGTCGAATATGTCTTACAGCTGTCAAAGGTGTTATACGCCTAAAGAGAAAAGCATTAGACTACCACCCTTGGCTTTCGGCTCGTGGGCCGGCTTGCGCTTTTTAGTTGTACAGCAAATGCTCCAAAACACGTAAAAACCTTCCAATCTTAAGGATTGGAAGGTTTTTACGTGTTTTGGAGCATTTGATTCTGATAAAAACTAATCATAATCATAATCATCATCATAATCATCATTTTTCAATAATAATATCCCTGTAACACCTGAAGGGTACTAAAAACGCAACCTTAAAACGATTGTGATCATTTTGCTTTTAGAATTTAGCTCCTTGCCTGCGCACTAATGACACTTATCATTCCATTTCAACATAGAAATCTTGCAAACGACCGCCATACAATTGACTGCGTAAATATTTCATAATACGCCGAACTTGTTAATGAAATTCGAAACATTTGGAAGATTCCAGGGCCTCTACAAAGCGTTTGATCTCAATAACACGACTAAAGCGGTGTTTTTCTCAGCGGATTAAATGTTTCTGCTGTATACAGATCGAAGTCCCTATTCATTCCGACTTGATCGTAACGCCACTGGTTTTTGGGCAATTTCTTCTGGGTATTTGCAACTGGCAAAGGAGATCTGAGATCGACTCTTTGTCATTAAAGAATCAGCGCTTAATATCATCCATGCAGATTGACTTTTCCCACCATTTTAAAAGAAATGATGCTGGAAAAAGTTACCTTTTCAGACAGGCTCATGCCCCTAGCGGTAGATGCCCGTTGCTCTGGGTAGCCACTGTTTTTTCCTGGTAAAGGTTTTCGAGTTCATCAACTTTTCTTATTGGCCGATATGGGTCATCTTTTATCAGCCACTCGATCCAGGTGATGACAGATGGATGGTTAAGGGAAGAATGTGCGAGGGAGGGGAAGATGGGTAAGATGAAAAGCTTTGGGACATAAATTATTTCTATGGGCAAGCGCTTCTTATAATTTTCTTCTTATAATTTTCTCTTCTCTTTCTTCTTCGTATAATTTTCATATCAATTCCTCAAGTTTCCTGCCCGGCGAGAAACCAAGAAAGATTAGAAAACAAACTGCGCCTGAAGAGGAAGACATGACTCAGAGCAAATTGATATATAAGCATAAAGGCCGTGTTTGATGAATTCTTTCAGTTTTTAAAAAAGAAAATACGCATAACACAGGTCTCAAAAGTAGATTGAACTAAAATCTTAAGAGTAGCCACACGTATCGTACAGGTTGTTGACATGTTAGGTGCGCCATGGTCTGATTACTCCCACAAGATTTTAGACGTATAATTTTCGATGTCTTTAACCCTAAAAGGTTTGTCGCGAGTGGAGATAATGTAGTGATAAAAGAATCAGTTTATTTAAAAATATGTCTGTTCCCACCTTCACATAAAAAACTTTAAAGCAACCGTCGTTTTCAATCCGCGGCAGAAAGGTCCTTTCAATTATTGCTGCTTCTTAACAGGGCTACCGCATCTTGACTGAAGTTGCAAATCGTTAGCGCATGCTCGAGACTAGCTGTATCCAAGGATGTTTACACAGTCCTTTGAAACATCCCCACCAATTTGATAGCTTTTTTCAGAAAATTGTCTTTAAATACTTAAATTAATTCAAGACCAAAGGCCAGTAGCAAAACCTTATCAATGTCCATATTTTTCCTTAATTCGAGAGCAATAATTTCATTCATAGTTAGTTTGAAAGCAATATTCCTAACCATATATACCTGGCCTATTGCTATCCTGAACACATATTTCAGGCTGACAACGATGTATATTACATATGCACACAATTTGGTCAAAAGTGACTGCTGGTCAAAATCACGCTGCGCGTAAGGCGGTCTCGGCTACTTTTTCAGTCTTAAAATGAAGTGGCACTAAATTTTGGCCTAGAACCTCAAAACCGAAAACCAAGGCCATCACGAGTTACTTTACAGTTCCCGGGACTGGAAAATATCCTCTAACTTCTTGGAAATCGACCCAAAGATGCTCAAAATCACACTGTCCGTAAGGCGGTCCCCGCTACTTTTTCAGTCCTAAAATAAAAAGTGGCTATATTTTGGCCTAGAAGCTCGAAACTAAGCGTGCGTGCGTTTTACCTCTGTCCATTTCGCTAAAAACTAAGGCCATCACGAGTCAGTTTAGAGTCACCGGGACTGGAAAATATCCTTTAAGTTTCTAGAAATCGACCCAAAGTTGGTCAAAATCACGCTACGCGTGACGTGGTCTCGCCTACTTTTTCAGTCTTAAAATGAAGTGGGGCTATATTTTGGCCTAGAAGCTCGAAACCGACCGTGCGATCGTTTTACCTCTGTCCATTTCACAGAAAACCAAGGCCATCACGGGTTAGTTTAGAGCTCCCGGGACTGAAAAAAATCCCCTAAGTTCGTGAAAATCGATCCAAAGTTGGTCAAAATCACGCTGCGCGTAAGGCGGTCTTGGCTACTTTTCAGTCTTAAAATAAAGTGGGGCTACATTTTGGCCTAGACGGTCGAAACTGAGCGTGCGATCGTTTTACCTCTATCCATTTCACTACAAACCGAAACCATCACGATTTAGTTTAGAGTCCCCGGGACTGGAAAATAACCCCGCAAGTTCCTGGAAATAGACGCAAAGTTGGTGAAAATAACGCAGTACATAAGGCGGTCTCGGTTACTTTTTCAGTCTTAAAATAAAGTGAGGCTATATTTTGGCCTAGAAGCTAGAAACCGAGAGTGCAATCATTTAACCCTGTCCAATTCACAGAAAACCAAGGCCATTACGAGTTAGTTTAGAGTCCCTGGGACTGGAAAATCTACCCCAAGTTTCGGGAAATCGACCCAAAGTAGGTCCAAATCACGATTCGCTTAAGGCGGTCTCGGCTACTCTTTTAGTCTTAAAATGAAGTGGGGCTATATTTTGGCCTAGAAGCTCGAAACCGAGCGTTCAATTATTTTTCCTCTGTCAATTTCACTAAAAACCAAGGCCATCAAGAGTTAGTTTAGAGTCCCTGGGACTAGAAAATCTCCCCGAAGGTCCGGGAAATCGACCCAAAGTTGGTCAAAATCACCATGCGTGTAAGGCGCTCCCGGCTACTCTTTTAGTCTTAAAATGAAATGGGACTATATTTCGGCCTAGACGCTCGAAACAGACCGTTCAATTACTTTTCCTCTGTCCATTTCACTGAAAACCAAAGCCATCACGAGTTAGTTTAAAGTCCCTGGGACTGGAAAATCTACCCCAACTTCCAGGAAATCGACCCAAAGTTGGTCAAAATGACGATGCTCGTAAGGCGGTGTCGGCTACTCTTTCAGTCCTAAAATGAAAAGCGGCTATATTTTGGCCTAGAAGCTCGAAACCCATCGTTCAATTATTTTTCCTCTGTCCTTTTCTTTGAGAACCAAGGCCATCACGAGTTAGTTGAAGATCTCCCCCAAGTTCCGGGAAATCGTCACGAAGTTGGTCAAAATCACAACGCGCGTAAGGCGGTCTTCGCTACTCTTTAAGTCTTAAAATGAAGTAGGGCTTTATTTCGGCTTAGAAGCTTCAAACTGAGAGTTTACTTATTTTTCCTCTGTCCATTTCACTGAAAACCAAGGCCGTCACGAGTTAGTTTACATTCCCTGGAACTAGAAATTCTCCCTTAAGTTCTGGGAAATCGACCCGAAGTTTGTTAAAACCACGATGCGCGTAAGGCGGTGTCGGCTACTCTTTCAGTCTTAAAATGAAATGGGGCTATATTTCGACCTAGAAGCTCGAAACCGAGCGTTTAATTATTTTTCCTCTGTCCATTTCGGTGAAAACCAAGGCCATCACGACTTAGTTTAGAGTCCCTGGGAATGGAAAATCTCCCCCAAGTTCCGGATAATCGAACCGAAGTAGGTAAAAATCACGCTGTGCGTAAGGCGGACTCGGCTACTCTTTTAGTCTTAAGATAAAGTGGGGCTCTATTTCGGCCTAGAAGCTCAAAACCGAGCGTTCAATTATCCTTCCTCTGTCCATTTCACTGAAAACCAAGGCCATCACGAGTTAGTCTAGAGTTCCTGGGATTAGAAAACCTCCCCCAAGTTCCGAGAAATCGACCCGAAGCGCGTCAAAATCACGATGCGGTTCAGGCGGTCTTAGCTACTCTTTCAGTCTTAAAATTAAGTGGGGTTATATTTCGGCCTAGAAACTCGAAACCGAACGTTCAATTATTTTCCTCTGCTCATTTTACTAAAACCAAGGCCATCACGAGTTAGTTTACAGTCCCTGGGACTGGAATATCTCCCCCAAGTTCCGGGAAATCAAACCCAAGCTGGTCAATATCACGATGCGAATATGGCGGTTTCGGCTACTCTTTTAGCCTTAAAATGAAGTAAGGCCATATTTCGCCCTAGAAGCTCGAAACCGAGCGTTAAATTATCTTTCCTTTGGCCATTTCACTGTAAACCAAGGCCATCACGGGTTAGTTTAGAGTCCCTGGGACTGGAAAATCTCCCCTAAGTTTCGGGAAATCGAGCCAAGGCTGGTCAAAATCACGCTGCGCGTAAGGCGGTCTCGGCTACTCCTTCAGGCTTAAGGTAATTCCTCTGAAAGAAAAGTGACAATAGATTTTTGTTCAAACTTTGTCCACTGAATATTTGTCATACGATAGCTTCAATTTTGAAATAAAAAAGGGGGCTGCCCATGCTCATTAAGGAGCAGTGAGGCATTCAAAATGCCCCATTTTGGCATTATTTAATGCTTATTATAAGAACGCATTCCCAGTAATTGTAACATCTTTGTAAGCCCGGACTCGTAAGAACACGCATTAAACTACAGTCAATACATTGTGTCGGACCACAAATAAACGTTTAATTTTGATTCAGACAGAAAGCTAAATCCTTGATTAAAAATTTGAACCAAATTTCTTGGCATGGTTACCGACTGCAAAATAGAAAAGACCACAGTGTATTTGCTATTTCTCTTATTTATTCAATTTTCAGCAATAGAAATTAGATCAGTCTTTTCTCACGCAAAGCTTATGATTAGTCGATTACAACGACTGGAAAAAAAATTGGGGTGCCCAGGCTCGTTGGTGAGCTAGAGCCATTTTTCAACTGAAAGAGCTCAATATCAAGGCAAATCCGTCATGTTTTCAATATGCGCGTGCACAAGCGCGCGCTTATGACGCCATAAATTATGCGCAATAAGGATGCGCAATGCAAATGTGAGGAATGACCTTAAATTGAAGTGGGGCCATATTTCGGCCTAGAAGCTCGAAACCGATTGTTCAATTATTTTTACTCTGTCCATTTCACAGAAAACCAAGGCCATTACGAGTTAGTTTAGAGTCCCTGAAACTGGAAAATCTTCCCCAAGTTCCCGAAGTCGAACCGAAGCTGATTCAAATCACGTTCGGGGTAAGGCGCTCCCGGCTACTCTTTTCGTCTTAAAATAAAGTGGGGCTATATTTCGGCCTAGAAGCTCGAAACCGAATGTTCAATTATTTTTCCTCTGTCCATTTCACTGAAAACCAAGGCAATCACCAGTTAGTTTAGAGTCCCTAGGACTGGAAAATCTCCCCCAACTTCCGGGAAGTCGACCCAAAGTTGGTCAAAATCGCGATGTGCTTAAGGCGGTCTCGGCTACTTTTTCAGTCCTAAAATGAAAAGGGGCTAGATTTCGACCTAGAAGCTCGAAATCGAGCGTACAATAAGTTTTCCTCTGTCCATTTCACTTAAAACCGAGGCCATCATGAGTTGGTTTAGAGTCCCTGGGATTGCAAGAGCTCCCCCAAGTTCCGGGAAATCGACTCGAAGTTGGTTAAAATGACTTTCCGCGTAAGGCGGTCTCGGCTACTCTTTCAGTCTCAATATGAAGTGGGGCTATATTTCGGCCTACAAGCTCGAAACCGAGCGTGCGATTGTTTTACCTCTGTCCATTTCACTGAAAACCAAGGCCATCACGAGTCAGTTTAGAGTCCCCAGGACTGCAAAATATCCCCCAAGTTCCTGGAAATCGACCCAAGGTTGGTCAAAATGACGCTGCACGTAAGGCGGTCTTAAATACTTTTTCAGTCTTAAAATAAAGTGAGGCTATATTTCGGCCAAGATGCTCGAAACCGAGCATGGGATCGTTTTACCTCTGTCCATTTCACCGAAAACCAAGGCCATCACGAGTTAGTTTAGAGTTCCCGGGACTGGAAAATATTCCCCCAGTTCCTCGAAATCGACCCAAGGTTGGTCAAAATCACGCTGCGTGTAAGACGGTCTTAGCTACTTTTTCAGTCTTAAAATAAAGTAGGGCTGTATTTCGGCCTTGAGGTTCGAAACCGAGCGTGCGATCGTTTTACCTCTCTCCATTGCACCAAAAACTAAGGCAATCACGAGTTAGTTTAGAGTCTTCTGGACTGGAAAATATCCCCCCAGTTCCTCGAAATCGACCCAAAGTTGGTCAAAATCACTCTGCGCGTAAGGTGTTCTCGGCTACTTTTTCAGTTTTAAATTGAAGTGCGGCTATATTGCGGCCTAGAAGCTCGAAACCGATCGGGCGATTGTTTTTCCTCTGTCCATTTCACTGAAAAGCAAGGCCATCAGAAGTTGTTTTAGAGTCCCTGGGACTGGAAAATATCCTCCAAGTTCCTGTAAATCGACCCAACGTGGTTCTCCCAAGTTGCTAAAGATCGACCCAAAGTTGGTCAAAATTACGTTGAGCGTAAGGCGGTCTCAGCTACTTTTTCAGTCTTAAAATGAAGTGGGGCTATATTTCGGCCTAGAAGCTTGAAACCGACCACGGAGTGGTTTTTACTCTGTCCAATCCTCTTAAAAGCAAGGCCATCAGGAGTTAGTTTAGAGTCCCCTGGACTGGAAAATATCCCCCAAGTTTCTGGAAATGGACCCAAAGTTGGTCAAAATCACGCTGCGCGTAAGGCGGTCTCGGTTACTTTTTCAGTTTTAAAATGAAGTGCGGCTATATTTCGGTCTAGAGTCCCTAAATCTGGGAAATATCGCCCAAGTTCCTGGAAATCGGCCGAAAGTTGGTCAAAATTACGATGCGCATAGGGCGGTCTCGGCTACTTTTTCAGTCTTAAAATTAAGCGGAGCAATATTTTGGCCTAGAAGCTCAAAACCGACCGTTTCATTATTTTTCCTCTGTCCATTTCACTGCAAACCGAAGCCTTCTGGAATTAGTTTAGAGTCCCTAGGGCTGGGAAATATCGCCCAAGTTCCAGGAAATCGACCCAAAGTTGGTCAAAATTACGATATACGTAAGGCGGTCTCGGCTACTTTTTTAGTCTTAAAATTAAGTGAGGCTATATTGTGGCCTAGAAGTTAGAAACCGAGCGTTCAATTATTTTTTCTCTGTCCATTTCACTGCAAACCAAAGTCTTCTGGAATTAGTTTAGAGTCCCTAGGGCTGGGAAATATCGCCCAAGTTCCTGGAAATCGGTCCAAAGTTGGTCAAAATCACGATGCGCGTAAGGCAGTCTTTAAAGATGCTCTGTTTAGCCCCCCACACTCCCCCACCCTCAAATCTACACACGTGTATTTCACTTGTGGAAGTATATCGATTTGGACAGTGCTTGGGTTAGATATTTTTTTCCCATTTCAATTTTCTTTTCTCCCGCGTGTTGTCGCACGTTAGGCGAGGCGGCACACTCGCGTTTTAGATTGGGAATCCCAAACTTTGCTAACTTCGCTTTTTAAAGATGCTAATTTTAGCCCTCTTCCAAATCTTCAACGTGTATTTCACTTGTGGAAGTCTATCGATTTCAGCAGTGCTTGGGTGGATATTTTCAACCATGTCAACTTAGTTTTTACTTGTCTTTTCTCGCGCATTTAGCTATGCGGCACACTTAAACTTTTGGTGTCGGCATCTATAACTAAGCTCACTGGCCTTATTAAAGATGCTAGTTTTGGCCCTCTCTTAAATTTACACATGTGTACTTTTTACTTCTGGGAGTCTTCCAATTTCGACAGTGGTTGGGTAAGGGATTCTCGCCCATAAAAAATGTGTTTTCTCTCGTAAGTTCTTGCGCGCTTAGAGATACGCCACACTCTCGTTTTTGGTGTGGGGATCCCAAAGTATGCTTACGCAGCTCTTTAAAAATGTTAGATTTGGCCCTCCCCCAAATCTACACCCGTGTATTTCACTTGTGGAACTCTGTCGCTTTCGACAATGCCTCAGTTAAAGATTCTCTCCCATTTATATCTTTTTTCTCTCCCGTGTTTTCGCGCGTTTAGAGATGCGCCACACTCGCGTTTTTGATATGGGGATCCCGAACTATCCTTACGGGGCTCTTTAAAAATGCTACTTTTAGCCCTCCACCAAATCTACACAAACGTATTTCACTTGTGGAAGTCTATCGATTTGGACAGTGCCTAGGTTGGAGATTCTCGCCCATATAAACTTTCTTTTCTCTCGCAAGTTCTCGCGCGTTTAAAGATGCGTCAAACTCGCGTTTTAGGTGAGGGATTCCGACAAGTGCTTACCTAACTTTTTAAAGATGAAACTTTTAGCCCTCCCGCAAATCTATACACGTGTTTTTCAGTTGTGGAAGTCTATCGATTTAAACAGTGTTTGGGTTGGAGATTTTCGCCCATTACCACTTTCTTTTCTCTCGTAAGTTCTCGCGCGTTTAGAGATGCACTACACTCGCGTTTAAGGTGCTGGGATCCCAACCAATGCTTACCTAACTTTTTAAAGATGTTACTTTTAACCCCGGCCAAATCTACACACATGTGTTTCACTTGTGGAAGTCTATCGATTTAAACAGTGTTTGAGTTTAAGATTCTCGTCCATATAAACTTTATTTTCTCTTGTAAGTTCTCGCGCGTTTTGGGATCCGCCACACTCGTATATTAGGTGCGGAAGTTCCAACCAATGCTTACCTAACTTTTCAAAAATGCTACTTTTAGCCCTCGCCCAAATTTACATACATGTGTTTCACTTGTGGAAGTCTATCGATTTGGACAGTGCTTCTGAGAGAGATTATCGTACATATTAACTTTCTTTTCTCTAGTAAGTTCTCGCGCGTTTAGAGATGCGCCACACTCGCGGTTTTGGTGTCGGGATCTCAAACTACGCTTACTGGACTTTTTGAAGCTGCTAGATTTGGCCCTTTCTCAAATCTACGCACGAGTATTTCACTTGTAGTAGTCTGTCGCTTTGGACAATGTTGGGTTGGAGGTTCTCGCCAATTTTTATAGTTTTTCTCTTGCGTGTTTTCGCGCGTTCAGAGATGCGCCACACTCGCGGTTTTGGTTTCAGGATCTCAAACTAGTCTACTGGACTTTTTAAAGATGCTACATCTGACCCTTTCTCAAATCTACACACGCGTATATCACTTGTGGTAGTCTGTCACTTTGGACAATGCTTGGGTCGGAGATTCTCGCCAATTTATATTTTTTCTCTCTCCCGTGTTTTCGCGCGTTTAGAGACGCGCCACACTCGCGATTTTGATGTCGGCATCTCAAGCTATGCTAATTGAACTTTTTGAAGCTGCTATACTTAGCCTTTTCTTAAATCTACACACATATATTTCACTTTTGAAAGTATATCGATTTGGACTGCGTTTAGGTTGGAGATTCTCGCCCATATCAACTTTCTTTTTCCTCGTAAATTCTCATGTGTTTAGAGATGCGCAACCCTCGCGTTTTAGGTGCGGGGATCCCAATTAATGCTTATCTAACTTCTTGAGGATGCTACTTTTAGCCTTCCCCCAAATCTTCACACGTGTATTCCACTTGTGGAAGTCTACCGATTTGGATAGAGTTTGGATTGGAGATTTTCGCCGATATCAACTTTCTTTTCTCTCGTAAGTTCTCGCGCATTTAGACATGCGCCACACTCACGGCTTTGGTGTCCGGATCTCAAACTATGCTTACTGGACTTTTTAGAGAAGCTAGATTTGGCCCTTTCTCAAATTTACATACGTGTATTTCACTTCTGGAAGTCTATCGATTTGGACAGTCTTTGGGTGAGAGACTCTCGCCCATATCAACTTTCTTTTCTCTCGTAAGTTCTTGCGCGTTTAGAGATACGCCACACTCGCGGCTTTGTATCGGAATCTTAAACTATACTTACTTAACGTTTTACAGATGCTAGATTTGGCCCTCTCTCAAACCTACACCCGTGTATTTCACTTGTGGTAGACTGTCGCTTTAGACAATGCTTGGGTTGGAGATTCTCGCCCAGTTATATGTTTTTTTTCTCGCTTGTTTTCGCGCGTTTAAAGATGCGCTACACTCGCGATTTCAGTGTCAGCATCTCAAACTATGCTTACTGGAGTTTTTGAAGATGCTAGATTTGGCCCTTTCTCAAATCAACACACGTGTATTTATCTTTTGGAACTCTTTTTATTTAGACGGTGTTTCGGTTCAAGATTCTTGCCCATATCAACTTTCTTTTCTCTCGTAAGTTCTTGCGCGTTTAGAGATGCGCCACACTTGCGTTTTAGGTGCGGAAATCCCAACCAATGCTTACCTAACTTTTAAAGGGTGCTACTTTTATCCCTCCCCCAAATCTACACACATGTATTTTATTTGTAAAAGTCTATCGATTTGGACAGTGCTTGGGTTAGAGATTCTCGCCCATATCAACTTTCTTTTCTCTCGTAAGTTTTCGCGCGCTTAAAGATACGCCACACTCGCGTTTTAGCTGCGGGGATCCCAACCAATGCTTACCTAACTTTTAAAAGTGCTACTATTAGCGCTTGCCCAAATCTACGCACGTGTGTTACACTTGTGGAAGTTTTTCGATTTGCACAGTGTTTGAGTTTGACATTCTAACCCATATCAACTTTCTTTTCTCTCGTAAGTTCTCGCGCGTTTAGGGGTGCGCAACACTCGTGTTTTAGATGCGGGGATCTCAAACAATGCCTGCCTAACTTTTTAAAGATGCTATTTTTAGTTCTCCTTCAAATCTACACACCTGTATTTTACTTGTGAAAGTCTATCGATTTGGACAGTGCTTCGGTGAAAGATTCTCGCCCATATCAACTTTCTTTTCTCTAGTAAGTTCTCGCGCGTTAGAGATGTACCACACTCGAGGTTATGCTGTCGGGATCTTAAACTATGCTTACTGGACTTTTTAAAGATGCTAGATTGGCCTTTTCTCCAATCTATACACGTATATTTCACTTGTGGTAGTCTTTCGCTTTGGAAAATGCTTCGGTTTGAAATTCGCGCCAATTTATATTTTTTTCTATCACGTGTTTTCGCGCGTTTAGAGATGCGCCACACTCGCGATTTCGGTGTCAGCATCTCAAACTATGCCTACTGCACTTTTTAAGATGCTAGATTTGGCCCTTTCCCAAATCTACACACGTGTATTTCAATTGTGTAAGTCTATCGATTTGAACAGTGTTTGGGTTGGCGATTTTCCCCATATCAACTTTCTTTTCTCTCGTAAGTTCTCGCGCGTTTAAGAGATGCGCCACACTGGCGTTTTAGGTGCGGGGATCCCAACCAATGCCTACTTAACTTTTTACAGATGCTACTTTTGGCCCTCCTCAAAATATACACACCTGTATTTCACTTGTGGAAGTCTATCCATGTGGACAGTCTTTCAGTTTGAGATTCTCGCCCATATCAACTTTCTTTTCTCTCGTAGGTTCTCGCGCGCTTAGGGACGCGCCACACTCGCGTTTTCGGTACGGGGATCCCAACCAATGCTTACATAACTTTTTAAAGATGCTACTATTAGCGCTCCGCCAATTCTAAACACGTGTGTTTCACTTGTGAAAGTCAATTTTAAACAGTATTTGAGTCTTAGATTCTCGCCCATATCAACTTTCCTTTCTATCGTATGTTCTCGTGCGTTTGGGGATGCGCCACTCTCGCATTTTAGGTGCGGAGATCCCAACCAATGCTTACCTAACTTTTCATAGATGCAATTTTCAGCCTTCCCTCAAACCTACAAACGCGTTTTTCACCCTTGGAACTTTATCGATTTGGACAGTGTTTGGGTTGCAGATTTTCCCCCATATCAAATTTCTTTTCTTTCGTAAGTTCTCGCATCTTTAGAGATGCGCCCCACTCCGCCCATATCAACTTTCTTTTCTCTTGTAAGTTCTCGCACGTTTAGGGATGCCCCACACTCGTTCTTTAGATGCGGGAATCCCAACTAATGCTTACCTAACTTTTTAAAGATATTACTTTTAGCACTTCCCCAAATCTTTACACGTGTATTTCACTTGTGGATGGGTGAGAGATTCTCGCCCATATCAAATTTCTTTTATCTAGTACGTTCTCGTGCGTTAGAGATGCGCCACACTCGAGGTTTTGGTGTCCGGATCTCAAACTATGCTTACTGGACTTTTTAAAGATGCTAGATTTTGCCCTTTCTGAAGTCTACACACGTGTATTTCACTTGTGGTAGTCTGTTGCTTTGGACAATGCCTAGGTTGGAAATTGTCGCCAATTTATATTTTTTTCTCTCCCGTGTTTCCGTGCGCTTAGAGATGCGCCATATTCGCGATTTTGGTGTCGGTATCTCAAACTATGCTTACTGGACTTTTTCAAGGTGCTAGATTTAGCCCTCTCTCAAATCTACACACGTGTATGTCAATTGTGGAAGTCTATCGATTTAGACAGTGTTTAGGTTGGATATTCTCGCCCATATCAACTTTCTTTTCCCTAGTAAGTTGTCGCGCGTTTAGAGATGCCTCACACTCGCAGTTTTGGTTTGGGGATCTCAAAGTATGCTTACTGGACTTTTTAGAGATGCTAGATTTGGCCCTTTCTCAAATCTACACACGTGTATTTCACTTGTGGTAATCTGTCGCTTTAGACAATGCTTGGGTTGGAGATTCTCGCCCATTTATATTTTTTCTCTTGCGTTTTTTCGCGCGTTTAGAGATGCGCAAGGTCATTTGAAAATCGCTCTATAAATTGTTCTTGTTATCATCATAATTGTAAAACTTTGCCCTTTGACCCAGCCTATCATCAACATTTTGTTTTTTATCACCGTCTGGAAAATAATCAGAGAGGTTTTCATTATTGAGTCGGCTGAACTGTGTCTTTTAAAAAGGGTCCATTTCGGTTTTTATTGTCATTTTTAATACTTATCTTTTTTTACAATTGTGGCGTTGTGAACTTTTTAGCGCGCCCCAGAAATCTTTTATCGTTATTATTGTAGCAAATGGGTTTTAGATAGTGACAAGAATTTACCTGGCTACATTTCGGCCAGCATGCACATAACCAAACTTTCGATTATTTTTCCCTTATCGATTACACTGAAGGACAAGGTGGTCTGGAGTTAGTTTGAAGTCCATGGGACTCGGAAATATCGTCCAAGCTCTTGGGAATCAAGTTTAAGTAGGTCAAAATCAAAGTTTGCGCAGCCCGGTCTTTGCTTATTGCAGTAGACTACGAATAGTCCCCCTTTCGCTTAGTTCGTCGTGTGTGACGCAAAAGAAAACCGCGAGAAAAAAATGGTCGTGCAAAATCCTAAGGGCCAGAAATTACTCTTGGGAAATTACTGCTAGAGTAATTTCGCGCGGTCTTTTTACCTCGAGTTTTATTTACGGTCACGCTCGACGAACTAAACGAAAGAGGAACACTCGTAGTCTCTATTTGCAGTCGGACTGACGAGTGGATTCTATCCTTCGCTTGGGATAAAATTTGAGTAAAGACTGTTACAACGATTAACTTGTTTAAAATATGGGTAAAAATATAAAGTCTACTTTGTTAAGTGTCTCCATCAGTTTCAAATTGATAATTGGGCTCCGTTAAGAAATTAAAGAACCCGTCGTTGCCTTAATGAGCATCTGATATAGCCATGACTGAATAGTACGTTTTTATTTTCTGGGTACTCTGTAGGTTTACTGCATCAAAATAAATTGCTGTTTTGGAAGACGGGAGTATCTATGAAAGAATTTCTTTGGTAACTTTACTCGTCATTAGCATGGTATTCGAAGTCGCCAATATTTAGATAATAAGTCAAATTATTCTCGCATTTTGATTAGTTCTTACTTATAATCAATTGGAGGACAGACGCCTAAATGATGTCATTATTTATTTCTTTGTTATATAAAACAAATAGATTGTCTGTTCAGTAATAGATCAGCGAAGACATAAAAATGTGGCAAGAACATCAGGCACTTTTTTCAGTGTTCTTACCACATTTTGAGGTTATCTGTGATCCATTACTGAACAGACGTTCGGCAATTTGGATTAGCACGCAGAAATTTCTGAAAAGTGTAAGGATACAATAGAAATATTTGTTTGCACTCTTAACATACGCCCTGGATGAAAGAAGGAAACATATTCACCATTTTTATTTTCAAATAAAAAATTAAAGTTATACCGTTTTTGCCAAAAAAGTGGTATCACGGATTGTTATCATTTTTTTCTCATCCTACTCAAAACAATAAAACGCTGAGTAAATACAGGTATTGCAATGGTTCTCGTTAAGCTACCCAATTCCAAAAGGATGTGGATGTAATAGATTTTTCCTTTGCATGCAAATAACAAAACATGATGCGCACTAACCAATTATCGTCTTTTGCATTTTAAACAGGTTTAACACAAAATAAGTACCCCTTGACAAGTAACACAAGTTCATTAATTATAAATGCATTCTACATGAGTACATGTAGATGTCTTTCATGGTTGGAAGGAGTGTCTCTTAGCACTGTTATCGCTGCTATTGGTCAACTGCATCAGCAGGTGGTAGTCTCAGGTGAGTCTCACTAATCTACACATTGTTATTAATGACACTGTAATTGATCAGAAACCAGAGATAACGCTCTTAGGGGTTACCTTAGACGATCAACTATCATTTTAGAGTCATGTAAGCAATGTTTGTAGAAAAACCTCCTGTCAAACTGGTGTTCTTCTGAGATTACGTAACCTCATTCCGACATCAGCTAAATTACACATTATCAAATTTGCTATACTACCTCATCTCACATACTGTCAGACTGTCTTGCATTTTTGTCGTTCTTCTGACGCCAGAAAACTAGAACGAATTCAGGAACGGGCACTACGAGCTGTTTATTGTGACAATAAATCGACGTATGACGAACTCTTGCAAAGAGCGAAGCTACCAACACTTCATACGCGACGATTGCAAGCCATTGCAACCATAATGTATAAAGTCAAAAATGGTCTGGCGCGTCCTTACATTGCGGAATTATTTGTTGTTACCCATTCTCAGTATCACCTTAGCAATTCTGATTTCATCATACCCAGATTTCGGACTGTTGCTCATGGCAAACATAGCCTGACTTATTTAGGCCCTGTCATTTGGTCCAAACTCGACATATCTATTCGATCTTCTGAATCATTGCACACTTTTAAAAAGCGCATCAAATTGGTTGATTTCACAAGCCTGCTGGACAGTGCTTGTAGAGACTTTTTTTTTATGTAAAAGCTAACACTTGATCTTACTGCATGACTCATTGTTTGTTTTATATATATATTTTAAAACACTTACATACGCACATGTATATCATATTTTATTAACTATTAGATGAGTAATCGTAGTTAGGTGTCCCCAATTAGTATACATTGTATGCTAGCGGCTATCTTTAAAACAGGGAACGGGGAATCGGGGAATGGGAATGGGGAACGGGGAACGGGGAACGGGGAA
>Ga0126339_10000504_pt1 | contig 21940 bp, 20 predicted proteins | sample OrbTmetagenome_2_FD_92532 | JGI IMG/M metagenome (GOLD analysis project Ga0126339, IMG submission 92532) | Coral microbial communities from Petempiche,Puerto Morelos, Mexico - Orbicella T R C metagenome | ecosystem: Host-associated > Invertebrates > Cnidaria > Coral | place: Petempiche,Puerto...
CAACGCCTTCACCCGGGGCCTGACCAACGCGGAGTGGCGCGATCTGTCCGGCAATCCGCGCGCGCCCCTGCGCAACAAGGCCCTCGTCGGGCAGTACGCCCCCGGCTCGACGTTCAAGATGGTGGTGGCGCTGGCAGCGCTGGAAAGTGGCGTGGTCCGCCCGGAGCAGACCGTCTATTGCCCGGGTCATATGACGCTGGGCAATCATCGCTTCCACTGCTGGCGACGCGGCGGTCATGGCCATATGAACGTCACCACCGCCATCGAGCAGTCCTGCGATGTCTACTTCTACGAAATCTCCCGACGCGTGGGCATGGACCGCATCGCCGCCATGGCCAACTCGCTGGGGCTGGGCCAGTCCCTGGGACTGGAACTGCCCGGGGAGGCGACCGGCCTGATTCCCACCAAGGCCTGGAAGTCCGCGACCCTGGGCCAACCCTGGGTCCAGGGCGAGACCCTGGTGGCCAGCATCGGCCAGGGCTACGTGTTGGCCACGCCGCTGCAACTGGCGGTGATGACGGCGCGCATCGCCAACGATGGCATCGCCGTCACCCCCACCCTGTGCCGCCAGACCAACGTGGATGGCCGTCTGGTGCCGCGATCGGCGCCGCAGTTCGATCATGTGGGCCTGTCCAAGGCGTCCCTGTCGCTGGTCAAGACCGCCATGTGGCGCGTGGTCAACGGTGATCGCGGCACGGCGCGCGGCTCGGCCATCACCGAAGAGGGCTGGTCCATGGCCGGCAAGACCGGCACGTCCCAGGTGCGGCGAATCTCACTCAGGGAGCGCGAGACCGGCGTGCGCAAGAACGAGGACCTGCCGTGGGAGTTTCGCGACCACGCGCTGTTCGTCTGCTACGCGCCCGCCGACGCGCCGCGTTACGCCATCGCGGTCATCGTGGAGCATGCCGGCGGTGGCTCGCGTCATGCAGCCCCCATCGCCCACGACGTGATGCTGGAAACACTGCGCCTGGACCCCTCGCGCCGCCGCACCGACGAGGAGGTCGCCGGCATCCGCGAACCGCAAGTCCGGACTCAGGAAGACGCCGACCCCTTGGCCGAGTCACGGGCCCAATCACGGGCCGAATCACGGGCGGCCATCCCCACAGCACCGACGTACTGATCGTCATTTGATCGCCATCGAGGCTCTGGCATGCTTTTACCCTGCCCCATTCTCACCGACGGAACCGCCCCATGATCGGCGAGAGCCTGATGCATGCCCGCCTGCGGCGCGGCGAAATGAGCCTCGGCGAGAAGCTCTGGCAGGTGAGTTGGTCGTTCGTGATCCTGATCTCCCTGCTCGCCGGCATCGGCGTGCTGATGCTCTATTCCGCCGCCAACGGCAGCATGGACCCGTGGGCGTCCCGCCATATTGTTCGCTTCGGCGTCGGCCTGACCCTGCTGCTGGCGGTGGCCATGATCGACGTGCGCCAATGGATGCGTTACGCCTATTGGCTGTACATCCTGGCTTTCGTGCTGCTCCTGGCCGTCGAGGTCAAGGGCACGGTGGGCATGGGGGCACAACGCTGGATCGACCTGGGCTTCTTCCAAGTGCAGCCTTCGGAGCTGATGAAGGTGACGCTGGTGTTGGCGCTGGCCCGGTTCTTCCACGGCGCCGACCTGTCCGATGTCGGCCGACCCCTGTTCCTGCTGGTACCGACCCTGATGGTGCTGGTGCCTGTGGCCCTGGTCCTCAAGCAACCGGATCTCGGCACGGCGTTGATGATGCTGGCCGGCGGCGGGGTGCTGTTCTTCGTGGCCGGGGTGCGGTTGTGGAAGTTCGGTGTGGTCATCGTCGCCGGGCTCTCCGCGGTCCCGGTCGCCTGGCAGTTCCTGCATGACTACCAGAAACAGCGGGTGCTCACCTTCCTGGACCCCGAACGAGACCCGCTGGGCGCCGGCTACCATATCCTTCAGTCGAAGATCGCCTTGGGGTCCGGCGGCCTGTGGGGCAAGGGCTTCCTGGGGGGGACCCAAAGCCACCTGAACTTCCTGCCCGAGAAGCAGACCGACTTCATCTTTGTGATGCTGGCCGAGGAGTTCGGCATGCTGGCCGGTATGGGCCTGTTGTTGCTCTACGTGCTGGTGTTGGTTTACGGCATCGCCATCGCGCTCAGGGCGCGCAACCACTTCGGCCGCCTCGTGGCCATCGGCGTGACCGTGACCTTCTTCCTGTATGTGTTCATCAACATCGCCATGGTCATGGGCCTCATTCCAGTGGTGGGCGTGCCCCTTCCCCTGGTGAGTTACGGCGGAACCGCCATGCTCACGCTCATGATCGCCTTTGGTCTGTTGATGAGTGTCTGGGTGCATCGCGACGTCCAGATCGGCCGCCGGGGCGCCTTCGAGGAGGGATAGCACCTATGATCCCTGCTCGGCCGCCTGCCCGCCCGGTGACGAAGCACCGTCGTGGCCGCGGGGAACGATGCAGGCGTGGACGGTGTTGCGCCCGGCCCTCTTGGCCTCGTACATAGCCTTGTCGGCCGCTCCATACAGGTGCTCCAGGCAGGCGATGGTGGGCGGGCCGAGACACGCCACGCCCACCGAAACGGTCACATGGCCGCTCACCGGGCTGGTCGCGTGCGGGATCGCGCAGCCTTCAATGGCGGCCCGGATGCGTTCAGCCACGTGAACCGCTCCGCTGATGTCCTGGGTCGTCACCAGGCAGCAGAATTCCTCGCCACCGATGCGGAAGACCAAGTCCCCCTTGCGGGCGGCGGTCTCGCGCAGCACGGCGGCCAGGCGGATCAGCACAGTGTCCCCAGAGTCATGACCATAGGAGTCGTTATACTTCTTAAAGTAATCCACGTCGATCATGAGAAGGCATAGCGACGCACCACTTCGCAAGGCCGACTCAACAAGAGGAGAAGCCACCTCATCGAAGTATCGACGGTTGTAAAGACCCGTCAGACCATCATGCAGGGCTTGGTCACGCATTATCAATCTTTGTTTTTGTGTCTTTTTCCATAAAATGGTGACCATACCAAATAAAAAAAACAGAAGAGATAGGAGCGCTATGATGATAACAGATAGAGAAAATATCCAACTCTTTGTTTCATTTGCTTTTTTCTTAACATAGGTATCGTTGCGCAGGAAAAGATAGGTCATTGCGTCCTCAGCCACGAAGGACAACGCTTCCGCATCCCGCGTTTCCTCCGACGTCAATGGCGCGGTTGCCAACAAGGCCAACAGGTCCACGAGGGCCTTGTCGAAGATGTCGACCTGTTGGGTGACAAAGTCCAGAAACGCCGGGTCAAGATGATCCACCCTGGAGCTGGACAGGATGACCTCCCGCCGCAAGCGCAAGAGCCGCAGGTTACTCAGAAGGTCCTCGGGCACCGGGTGCTCCGGATCGTCCAGAAACGTGCGCACATCGTTCATGTAGTATGTCGTCAGATCGGTGGAGCGAACGACATCTTCCGCCGATCGATTGAAAACGTTGTATAGGCGATTGGGTAAATCGACCAAGCCAACCCACACAAGAACAACGATACATATCGATCCGATCAGATAGGGGATTCCGAAGACCCACCATCCCCATTGTCGGCTAGTTGGCTTTCCTGATGCTGACAATGTTCCAAATCCACTTCGCCGACGATGCCGTCCCCGCACCAACGTCCTCCGCGTTGTGTGTCCAGATCAACCGAAACGGACCCCGCCCGTCCGCGGCAAGGGGCTCTGCCTCGAAGCGTGTGGCGAACAGGACCGTATCCAAGCCTTCTTCTTCCGCGGGCACCAGAAGAACACTGTAGCTGTCCGACGCTCGAAGGATCACCCGAGGCGCGTCATCCAGGCCCAAGTCGCGCAGCAGATCCGCCAGGCGAACCCCGGTATACATCCCGTCCATACCGGCGGGGTCGGCCTCGAGAGCAAACCGCACCAGAGGTAGCCGTTCAATGTCCGCCAGGGACAGGCTGGACCGCCCCGGCACGCCGATCACCGACAGGACATGGTCCACGGTGACCTCTGGGAGAGACGTGGTGACGGGTTCAAGGTCTCCCGCGCGCGCCACCCCCAGAGAAACCATCAAGGTCAGCGCCAACACGGCCATCGGACGCGCGGCACGTGAACCGTAACGTATCCATAAACGCTGCCATGGTGTCACGGCGTGCCCCCCCGGCCGTCGCGTCACCGATCGACGGGCACAGTCCAGATTGCGTGACCTTGGCCTCATCGAACGATCTCGGGAATGGTCCTCTGTCTAACCCGGGGGGTCAATCCCTTTGCGTCGGGATGCAGGGTTTTGTGTGCCACGCGCGGCGGCCCGCGCGCGCCGTTCTATCCTTCCAGAGCCGCCCACATCTCTCGGTCTCTCTGGGCCGTCCAGACGCGGGGCCGGCGGATCCCGCGCGCCTCGTCCCAGGCGCGGGTGACGTCGAAGGGCATACAATGCTCGTAGATCACCCAGTCACCATACCTGGGGTCCATGCGCTCCCGGCAGCGGCGATAGATGGTCTTCAGGTCCTGATTCAGGGCCACACCTTCCTTCGCCGTTTCGAACAGATCGGTGACAAAGGCCTCGGTCATATCCATGGCCGCCGCGCAGTCCTGGGCGGTCATCAACGCATCGCCACGGCCCGGCACGAGCCGGTTGGGCTTCATCGCCCGCAGACGCCGCAAGGTCTCCGGCCAGTCGGCCAGATGGGCGTCACCGGTGTAGGGCGTGGCGTTGTACTCCACCAAGTCTCCGGAGAACAAAATGCGCTCCCCGGGCAGCCAGGCGATGGTGTCACCCTGGGTGTGGCCCTTGCCCGGGTGCAGGATCTCGACGCGCCTGTTGCCCAGGTCGATGGTCACATGGTCATCGAAAACGATGGTCGGCCACGTCAGCCCGGGAATGGACTCGATCCCCTGGAACAGACGGGGGAAGCGGCCGGCCTCGCTGTCGTAGTCCTCCTGGCCACGTTCCACGATCATCTCGGCCGTGCCCCGGCTGGCAATGATCGCCTGCGGCTGATAGGCCGAAGCGCCCAGCACCCGCACCGCATGGTAGTGGGTGAGCAGCACGTACTTAACGGGTTTGTCGGTCACCGCGCGGATGGCTTCCAGCACCCGGCCCGCCATCAGCGGCGTCGCCTGGGTGTCGATGACCATCACACCGTCATCGCCGACGATCACGCCAGTGTTGGGGTCGCCCTCGGCCGTGTAGGCGTAGGCCCCGCCCCCCAGCGGCGTGAAGGAGACGGTCTTCTCGCCAAGGTCACCAGTGGATGCAAACGTGGCGGGCTGATCGGACATGCGCCTTCTCCTGTGCACAGCGGGATCGCGGTGATCAGGACACTAGCAGCAATTTGGTTTCATATGAAACTTTTTCCGAGATACGCTTGCCGCATCGCTCTACATCAGCCGCAGGGTGTCGTTCACCCCGCGCGGCACCAGAAGATAATATCGCCCTGGCCTCTTCATGCGTCCGGCCACGTGAAAGGCCGCCTCTCCGGCCCCCCAGAAAACATCACCACGCACCACACCCTTGATGGCGGACCCCGTGTCCTGGGCCACCATCAGCCGGCGCAACGGCCGCCCGTCCGGATCGACGGTGTCAAGCCAGACCAGCGCCCCCAGGGGAATGACAGCCGGGTCCACCGCCAGACTGCGCAACGGCTCCAACGGCAGGCCCATGGCACCAATGGGACCGTCTCCCGTGATCTCGCGGAAAAAGATGTAGCGCGGGTTCTCGCGCATCAGCGCCCGTCCCGCCTCGGGATTGGCGCGCAGCCAGTCCCGGATGGCCGGCATGGAGCCACCGTAGGCCAACCCCCTCTCGCGCACCAACCGGCCGATGCCGACAAAAGGCTGACCGTTGTTGGCGGCATAGCCGATGCGCGTTTGTCCACCATCGGCCAGGCTGACCTGCCCAGAGCCCTGGATATGCAGGATGTGCAAGTCGACGGGGTCGTCGGCCCAGAACAACACCGGCGCCACACCCTCCAACGCCCCGTCCTCAATGGCCGCGCGATCGTGGTAGGGCATGGTCTCCCCATCGACCAGGCGCCAGCCTTTCCCCTCCACGGTCACCAGATCGTCAGGCACACCATGCACCGGCACCTGGTAGGGTCCGCCCCGCTCCCGAGATGCGCGGATGTGCGCCTCGTAATACCCGGTGAACAACCCTTGTCCTTGTCCCCGATCGGGAAGCACGGCCAAGCCTTGAAAGGTGCCCTCCAGGAAGGCTCGGAACGCGCGGGAATCGTCCGGTGACACCATGGCCAAGCGACGGCAAGCGGTCTGCCAGACAGCCACCGACCCGGCCACATCAACCGCATGACTGTCTCCGCGCGCCAAGGGGGACGCCGGGTCACGCTTGAGCAAGACACCACAGGTGCGCGCCAACGCCGCGCGCGCCTCGATCAGGCGATCCTCGGTCCAGCCTGGCAAGCTGGTGATGGAGACAGGGGTGTATACCGGAACAGGCGGCGGCGCTGCGCGGCGTGGCGCGCAGGACACAGCCAAGGCCATCCCCAGGGCGGCCGTCATAAACAGTCCGACACTCAGAGACAAGCGCCACCGGCGGCGTCCTTGCATCAGCAGCGCCCAGGCCTGATCCCGGATGGTCGGCGGCACCGGTCGACGGACCCATCCGCCGCCGTCCTCTCGCGGTGGATCCTTGCGCGGATCCGGGCGCGCCCCCATCACCTCGGAGCCTCAGTCGTCCTCGGGGGTCCGGGTCGCGACCAGTGCCCAGTTGGGGTCGCCCAAGGTTGTATCGCGCGCGAAGGTCCACAGGTCGGTGACCTTGGCAATGTGATCGGGATCGCCATCGACGACCTTGCCGTCCCGGCCCCGCACGACATTAATCTGCTCGGTCACGAAGGCCACCGTGACATTGGCCACCGGGCCCTCCATCCGCCCATCCTGAAGGGCGATGGACTTGAAGCCCAGGATCTCGGTTTCCATGGTCTCCCCGGCGGTCTCGCGCTCGTCGATCGCCGCGGCGAAGTTCCGGTACACTTCGCTCGCCAACAACGGCTGAAGGGTCGGCTTGTCGCCGTTGGCGAAGGCGGTGACGATCATCTCGAACGCCCCGCGCGCCCCGGCCAGGAAGGACTCGGTGTCGAAGTCAGGATCGGCGCGCATCACAGCGTCCATGCCGGCCACCGCCGACGCGCGCCCCCAGGACGGCGCCGGCCCGGTGGCCGACGCATCGTCGTCGTCGCCAACACCCTCACCACGTCGCCGGCCCGGAAGATCGACCACGTTGTCGTCACGCCGTTGCGCACGATCAGCCTGAGCCTCGTATGGCGTCCGACGCGGCTTTTCGTTGCCGGTGCGGCGACCGAGCACGCTCCGCAGGCGCAACACCAGGAACGCCGCGATCATGGCGAAGAAGATAATGTCGAGGAACTGGAAACTGTCGTCCATGGTGGATCGAAACTCGCCGCCGGGTCCCGGACTCGCGGCCGGGACGTGAAAGGATGGCTGGATCACCGACGGTGCCGGGATCGCAACACAGACCGGGTCGGATCGCCGCGCGGCTGTCGCCGACGTCAAACCGCCCGCGCCCGCCGACTGGAGCCTCCAGCCGAAGCCCCCCAGCCGAAGTCTCCACGCCAATCCACCGTCTACCCCAATGGCCACCGCTCCGGGCTGGACCGGCGCCGGCCGGCTGGGATACACAGGTCGTCCCCGACCGGCAAGACCCGACTCGCTCATCCCAGTCTGAGGGACGGACGAATGGGGATCAACCCACCAGATCACCGCCGGCCCTGTCTCGTCTCGTCGTGCCTGGACGCGACGGTGACCCGCGGCCAAAGGCCGCCGATGCCCGATTAGATAGGCGGCGGCCGGTCCCGGGGCAAGGCGAAACCCCCACCCTCCAGTCCGGAAATCACACCGCCATGGCCTTTTTCCTTCTGCTCGCCTTCATCGGCATGCCCATTCTGGAAATCGCCGTCCTGCTGCAGGTCGGCGGCCTGATCGGCCTCGTGCCAACCTTGGCCCTGGTGGTGCTGACCGCCGTAATCGGCACCGTGATGCTGCGCGCCCAAGGACTGTCGACGTTCAACCGGGCGCGGGCCAGCCTGGACCGGGGTGAGCCGCCGGTGCGCGCGGTCTTCGACGGTGCTTGCCTGCTTGTGGGCGGCGCGCTGCTCCTGACCCCTGGGTTCGTCACCGACACCCTGGGCTTCTTGCTGCTGCTGCCGCCGGTGCGCGACGGCCTGTTGACCGTGCTCAAGCGCACCAGCCACGTTCAGATGCAAGCCGGCGGCTTCGGCGCCACCCCGCCCGGTGATGGTTGGCCCGGCCCCGGCACGCCGCCAGGCGGGCCATCCCCCGATGGCGCCCGGGATCCCGGCATGGTGATCGAGGGCGACTTCGAGGAGGTGAGCCCGGAGGACGTCGGGCCGGCGCGCCCGAGCCGATGGGGCACGGGTCAGCGCCCCAAGGACGACTCCGAGCGCGACACGTAAGACCGCTGGCGGAGCCGGGGCCTCGGTTGTCAGGATCCCGGGAACATGCTAGGCCACCACTCCAAGGCCGCGCCAACTGTGGCCGCGTGGCGAGTGCCCTGATCCAGAAAAGAGACACTGTCTGCGGTGTTTCTTTTGTATGGATCGAAAGCGTACTCAATTCAAAGTGTTGTGTAGCGATGTAGGCCGTGCAGGAAGACTCTCTTGACGGCGTTGCTGCACGCGGTGTCATTTCGGGAGACCAGCATGAGCGACGACAAGACCGCCAGCGGCAACGGTGCGCCGGGCGCGCAGGACAGTTCCGGAGCACAGCAGCCAACCCGGCCGCCTCTGCTCATCAGCGCTCAGTACGTCCGCGACCTGTCCTTTGAGTCCCCGCACGCGCCGGGCATCTTCACCGAGCTTCGCCAGCCCCCGGAGATCTCGGTCAACGTCGACGTTCAGGCCAGCGCCCTCAACGAGCAGCAAGGCGCCTATGAGGTGCGGTTAAAGGTCAATGCCGAGGGCAAAGTGGGCGATAAGACGGCCTTCATCACCGAACTGGACTACGGTGCCGTGGTGATGATCAACGCGCCCGCCGAGCAGGTCTCGCCGCTGCTGCTGATCGAAGCGCCGCGTCACATCTTCCCCTTCGCGCGCAATGTGCTGGCCGACGTCACCCGGGACGGCGGCTTCCCGCCGGTGGTGCTGCAACCGCTGGACTTCGTCGAGTTGTTCCGCCGCCGCGTGGCCGCCATGCAGCAGGCCCGCCAGCAGCAGCCGCAGAAGCCGAGCGCGGACGACCCGGCGCAGGGCACGGCTTAGTACTGCGACGCCGTCGACGGAGTCTTCGGAGACGGTATCGGGCACTGAACACTGTTTCGCTTTTCGCGCACAAGAGGGCCTGGAGTGCGCGGGAGGCCCTCAGGGGCGCGGTGCCTTTTCAGGACCGGGCCCCGCCGTGCCACACCGGGACGGGCGCGCGAAAATCCCTCAAAAAAGCCCGTTGACAGGCCCCGGACGGATGGGTAGAAAGCCGGCCTCCGCAACGGAGCCGGTCCCGACGCCCACCCCAATGCCCAGGTGGCGGAATTGGTAGACGCGCAGGTTTCAGGTACCTGTGGCCGAAAGGCCGTGGAAGTTCGAGTCTTCTCCTGGGCACCATCCAAACGCGGCGGCCAGCCATGGCCGCCCCGCGAGGACGAAGCGGCGGCGTCAGGCTGCGGGTAAACCGGTCACGGCCTGTGGCTGAAGAGATCGGCGAGACCGCGTTCTCAGAGGGTGCCATTGCCCGGCGGATGGTATTTTCGGTCGCCGATCGTTTTTTGTATGGGGTCGTCGTTGCCCCCGGTATTCAAATCCGGCGGTGGGGTACCGGGCCCCTCAAGCCCCGGATGCCCAGGTGGCGGAATTGGTAGACGCGCAGGTTTCAGGTACCTGTGGCCGAAAGGCCGTGGAAGTTCGAGTCTTCTCCTGGGCACCATCCATCGTTATGTCGTGAGCGTGTGGTCCACAAGCCATCGCAGCATCTACGCGGCCCCACTATGGACTCCTCCGGCATCGACATTGTGTCGTCCGATCACCGTCCCTCGATCGACCTTCTGGAAGACGTCTTGCCGCCCCTCAGCCACCGGATGGCCTCGTCTCGATCGTGGAAAACGCGCACCTCGCTGGACAAGTATTTTTCGGCGAAGAGTTTCGGCAACTGCGCGGACACCCGCTCCGCCTTCGCCGAGAAGACCACCGCCGCGCGCGACTGGCGGCGCAGCAGGTCGATATTGCTGCGAAATATCGCCAAATCCTCCAGAAACGCCCGGTCAATGTGATCAACGCTGGCCATGCGACCGTCCCACAGGACGTCCACGTTGGGCGGCCATTCATTACTATTGACCATGACGCCCAACGCATCGATCACGTCTTCCAGGGCAAATGCCCCCAATAGGATGACTTCCAGGAAGCCACCCTCTTCATGGTACAGGAACTCCACCGGCATCCGTTCGCTCCCTCCAAACGATGCGCGGTCGGCACCCTAGGTTTCTGAAGGTGCACAAGCAACGGCTTTGTCGAAGAGCCGGTGGCGTCTTGCTCGATGTATCAGTGTAGTCGTGACACTTCCTTTACGGAAACACGGGCCGCCACGCGGATACATCGGGGCACCCGCGCGCTGTCATGACTTTTTATCATGGATGCGAGGATCTCACGCGACGACGCCGCCAAGGGAGTCTTCCTTGACGGCGTCGTTGGACAACAGCTTGGGTTGTGTACGCGAAGCCCCTGCCAAGCCTTGGCGGTTTCGCACGGCCAGTGCCGCGTATACCTTCTGATCGTCAGCCTTGCGCGGCGACACGATGCGGGGCCGGCGCCGGCGGTTCCCAGCGCAGCACCGGGTGCCGTGCGGCGCGGGTCTCGTCCAGGCGACGGCGGGGCGTATGGCGCGGCGCCTCGGTGAAGAAGGCGCTGTCCCCGGCCCGTGCCTTCTCGGCCAGGGCCAGCACCGCGTCGCAGAACACATCCAGGCTGGCCTTGCTCTCGGTCTCGGTCGGTTCCATGAGCATCGCCCCATGCACCACAAGCGGGAAGTACATGGTCATGGGATGGAAACCCTCGTCGATCATGGCCTTGGCAAAGTCCAACGTGGAAACGCCGGTGCCTTTCAGGAACCGATCATCGAACAGGGCTTCATGCATGCAGGGGCCATCCTCGTAGGAGGGTGTCAGCCCCTCGCTCAGGCGAGCCAGGAGATAGTTGGCGTTGAGCACGGCGTCGCCCGATGCCTGACGCAGGCCGTCCTTGCCCATGCTCATCAGGTAGGCCAGCGCGCGCACGAACACGCCGAACTGCCCGTGGAAGCCCTTCATGCGGCCGAAGGGGTGCTGATCGCCCTCGGCATGTTCCACCAGGCGCCAGCCCCCGCCATCGCGGACGACGTGGGGCAGCGGCGCGAACGGCGCCAGGGCGGCGCTGAGCACCGTGGGGCCGGCCCCCGGGCCGCCGCCCCCATGGGGCGTGGAGAAGGTCTTGTGCACATTGATGTGCATGGCATCGGCGCCCAGATCGGCGATGCGTACGCGGCCAACGATGGCGTTGTAGTTGGCGCCATCCATGTAGACGAACGCACCCGCGTCATGCACCGCCTGGGACAACGCGACGATATCGGTCTCGAACAGCCCGCAGGTATTGGGGTTGGTGATCATCACGGCGGCGACACCATCGTCCAGCGCCGCCTTGAAGGCCGCCAGGTCCACCCGGCCCCGCTCATCCCCCGGGATACCGCGCACCTTGAACCCGCACTGTGCGGCGGTGGCCGGATTGGTGCCGTGGGCCGAGTCGGGCACCAGGACGACGCGGCGGTCACCGTCGCCGCGCGCATCCAGGGCGGCGCGGATGGCCTGCATGCCGCACAGTTCCCCGTGGGCGCCGGCGGCCGGTGACAGCGCCACCGCCTCCATGCCGGTCAGGCTCAGCAGCCAAGCGGACAGGGCGTCCATCACCGCCAACGCGCCCTGTACGGTGCTCTGGGGCTGGAACGGATGCAGGTCGGCGAACCCGGGCAGCCGCGCCATGCGCTCGTTGAGGCGGGGATTGTGCTTCATGGTGCAGGACCCGAGCGGATAGATCCCCGAATCGATGGCGTAGTTCTTCTGCGACAGGCGGGTGTAGTGGCGCACCACCTCGGGCTCGCTCAAGCCGGGCAGGCCGATCGGCCCCTGGCGCATCAAGCCACCCAGGCGGTCCGGCCGATCGTCCGGCACCGGCAGGTCGACCCCGCTCTTGCCGGGATCGCCCTGTTCGAAAATCAAGGGCTCCTCGATGCGCAGGCCTCGGTTGCCGGTCACGGTGGGGGTACCCATGATGCGCGCGGTGGGGCCGGTCATCGCAAAGCCTCCGTCAGGGCCGCCATAAGGGCGTCCATGTCCTCGTCGGTGTTGGTCTCGGTGGCGCAGATCAGCAGACCATCGGCCAGTTCCGGAAACGTCGGCCAGAAGCGGGACAACGGCACTCCGGCGAGGATCCCCTGTTCCGCCAACCCGTCGACCACGTCGGCGGCATCACGCCCAGGCAGACGCACGAGCACCTCGTTGAAGAACGTGGGCGTGACCACGGTCAGCCCCGGCACGCGCTCCAACCGCTCCACCAAGGCCACGGCCCGCTGATGGTTCAGGCGCGCCAGCCTCGTGAAGCCGGCCTCGCCCAGCAGGGTCATGTGGATGGTCCAGGCCAAGGCGATCAGGCCACTGTTGGTGCAGATGTTGGAGGTAGCCTTCTCGCGCCGAATGTGTTGCTCGCGCGTGGACAGGGTCAGCACCCAGCCGCGCCGGCCATCCTGGTCCACCGTCTCGCCGGACAGACGACCCGGCATATGGCGGACGAACTTCTGCCGCGTGGCGAACAGGCCCACGCCTGGGCCACCGAAGACCAAGGGGCTGCCGATGGCATGACCCTCGGCCACCACGATGTCGGCCCCCATGGCGCCCGGCGGGGTGACCAGGCCCAGGGACACGGGTTCGGCCACCGCCACAACCAGCAACGCGCCGACGGCATGGCATTCCTGGGCCAAGGCCGTAAGATCGGCCAGGCGCCCAAAGACGTCCGGATTCTGGACGATCACACAGGCGGTGTCCTTGGTCACCCGGCCCACACGATCCTCGATGCCCATCGGGTCCGGCGCCAGGCGCTCCACAGTAACGTCGGTGTAGCGCAGGAAGGTCTCGGTCACCGCGCCATAATGCGGATGCAGCCCGCCCGAAAGCAGCACGTGCTTGCGCCGCGTGATGCGGCAGGCCATGGCGGCGGCCTCGGCGGTCCCGGTGGCGGCGTCGTACATGGAGGCGTTGGCCACCTCCATCCCGGTGATCAGGGCCACCTGGGTCTGGAACTCATAGAGATATTGCAGGGTGCCCTGGCTGACCTCGGGCTGATAGGGCGTATAGGCGGTCAGGAACTCGCCTCGCTGGATCAGGTGATCCACCGCCGCCGGCACGTGATGACGATAGGCCCCGGCACCGAGAAAACTCGGCACCGACCCGGCGGCCACGTTGCGCGCGGCCAGCGCCGAAAGTCGCCGTTCCACCGCCAACTCGGTCCCATGGTCGGGCAGGTCGTCGAAGCGCGCGGCGGCCAGCACCTCGGCCGGCACATCACGAAACAGGTCATCGATCGACGATGCACCAATGCGGGCCAACATGGCCTGTCGGTCGCCGTCGGTCAGGGGGAGATAACGCATCGGGCTAGGTCCTCCGGAAGGGCACCGGCGTGAAACGGATCGGAAGAAGGGGGTGACAGTGGGCGACAGCCCGCGAGCCTGCGCCCGAACGAACGCCGGACGACGCCAGGACAGGACGGCGGGCCGGCACGGCCCCCGGGCGCGGACACATGGGCCGTCTGGGTCGATCTAGTCCAGATCCGCCACGTAAGCGTCATAGGCCCCCTGGTCCATCAACGCCTCCAGTTCGGAGGGATCGGCCAGCGTCAGGCGGAAGAACCAGCCGTCCCCCAAGGGATCGGTGTTCACGGCCCCCGGGGCATCGGCCAGCGCCGCGTTCCCCTCGGTCACGGTGCCGCCCACGGGTGCATAGACCTCGCTGGCGGCCTTGACCGACTCCACAACTGCCGCCTCGTCACCCTTGGCCAACGCGCGGCCGGCCTCGGGCACCTCGACAAAGACAACATCACCCAACTGTTTCTGGGCGTAGTCCGTAATGCCGACCGTGGCGACGACGTCCTCGACAGACACCCATTCATGATCCTCGGTGAAGTAGAGCGTGCTCATGATCCGTGTTCCCCCTCTGAAAAACATCTCGTCTTGGTGGGTCCGGACGGTCGGCGCCTTGTCGCGCAAGAGACCGCTCCGGCGACCCGGCTCTCATCCCCGAACCTGACGGGGTTGCGTGAACGGCAGGGCGACGACCTGGGCCGGCACCGCCCGGCCGCGCACCATCAGGGTCAGCGGCGTGCCCGGCTCGGACAGGGCCGTTGGCACATAGCCCATGGCCACGGGACCACCCACGGTGGGACCGAAGCCCCCACTGGTGATCTCCCCAACCACCGTCCCATCGCTGTCCTGGATTTCGGTATGCGCGCGGGCCGGCATGCGCCCGTCCGGCCGGATCCCCACCCGACGGCGCAACGCACCCTCCCGCAGTTGCGCCAGGATCACCGCGTCCCCCGGAAAGCCGCCGGTTTCGCGCCGCGCCTTGCCGATGGTCCAGGTCAGGTCGGCCTCGACGGGTGTGGTGGTGGTGTCGATGTCCGACCCGTAGAGACAGAGCCCAGCCTCCAGGCGCAACGAATCGCGCGCCCCCAGACCGGCCGGCGCCACGCCGGGCTGCTCCAGCAGCCAGCGCGCCAGACGATCGGCCGCCCAGGCGGGCACGCTGATCTCGAAGCCGTCCTCTCCGGTGTAACCGGAGCGGCTGATCAGCCCCGTCACGCCATCCATCAGCCGCACCTGGCGCACGTCCAGGAACCGCATGGCGGCCACCTCCGGCGCCAGTTCGGCCAGCACCGTCACCGCCTTCGGCCCCTGCAAGGCCAACAGCGCGTGGTCCTCCAGCACGGTGACGGTGACGCCCGCGTCCGCCAGGCCGGCGCGCAGGTGCGCGATGTCCTCTGCCTTGCGCGCGGCATTGACCACCAGGAACAGATCATCGCCAGTGTTGGACACGATCAGGTCGTCAAGGATGCCGCCGTCGTCGGTGGTCAGCAGGGTGTAGCGCTGGCGCCCGGGCTTAAGATTGGTGATCGCCCCGCACACCAAGCGTTCCAGCGCGCGCGCGGGATCGGTCCCGGTCAGGCGCGCCTGACCCATGTGAGAGACATCGAACAGGCCGGCGCGCTCGCGCGTGTAGGTATGCTCGGCCAGCACGCCGGCCTGATACTGCACCGGCATGGCATACCCCGCGAAGGGCACCATGCGCGCGCCAAGGTCGCGATGAAGAGAATCCAGCGGGGTCTTGCGCAGACTCGCGGAGGTCGTGTCGGGGTCCGCCATGGGTCGGTTCCTTTCCAGCAGGATCCGGCCAAGGCCGGATCGGAACAGGGGCGTTGGCGACCGCAATGGCGATCCCCTGCCCCCCTCTGTCTTGGAACCTGAAAGATTGACCGTCACGATCCTCCGGCGGGGCCTCTCGACCTTGCCCAGGGAAGACGGAGACCCGGCGGATGGTTCTCCAGGGGACGGCTTTCATCTTCGGTGAGGCGCGCCCCGGCCATCGCCAGTGCTCGCCCGCTTTCCAGAGTCCCGACAGCCACGCGGTCCTGGGTGCCTGAGAGTTTCCGGGGGCGGTTGCTCCTTCGGCGCCGATCCGCGCCCAAAGGTCTCCCCAGAGCATGGACCGGACTCTCCCACGTGGCCGGCACGGGTGTATGGTCTGTCTTTCAGAATAGGCAGGATGCGGCCCAGGTCAACCGCTCTGCGTCGGATCGGACCCGCGCTGACCCGGCCACGAGACGGCGGCCAAGCCTCCAACAAGCGGGATGCACGCGACCATGGCCTCATTGTTCCTTGGACCGATCCACGCATTGTCGCCACAGTCTGTGGTGGTCTTGGACCCCACCGGGGTGGTTTTGGCGGCCAACCCGGCGGCGGCACGGCGCCTGGATGTGGAGGACGAGACCACTTTAAGGGGGCAAGACTACTTCGTCCGTCTGCCACCCCCCCTCGCCCAGGCCCGGCGTGCGCGCATGACCGCCCTGTTGAAGACAGGGGCACCGACGACCGAGGGTCGTGTCAGTACCGTGGAACGCGTGCCGGACCCCAACGCGGGGATCCGGCTTGTGCGCTGCACCATGGCCCTGATGATCCCGGATCGCGGCGCACCAAACCCGCCGGCTGGTTCGAAATCGCCCTGGGTGGGGGTGTTCGAGGACGACGCCCTCACCCTCGCCGTGGCCCCCAGCGGATCGGACGCGGTCTTCGTGCCGCCACCGCCCCCCGCGCCGACCAACGACCGACGTCTGGAGGCACGCTTTCGCAATGCCTTCGACCAAGCCCCTCACGGCATGGCCCTGCTCGACACCGAGGGGCGCTGGCGGCGGGTCAATCACGCCTTGACCGTCATCCTCGACCGCCCGGCCGAAGCCCTGGTGGGGCACTCGCTGCTTTCGGTCACTCACCCGGAAGACTGGGCTGCGGACCTGGAATGGCTGGATGCCGCCCTGGGCGGCGACGAAACCCCCTATGACCGGGAGAAGCGCTACCTCCGCCCCAACGGCACCATTGTCTGGGCGCGGGTCACCGGCGCGTTGATGCGCGGCGAGGACGGTACCCCCCGCGAGGTGGTCGCGCAGATCCTGGACATCACCCCCAAGCGGCGGATGGAAGAGGCCCTGCGCGCCAGCGAAAGCCGTTTCAGAGAAACCTTCTGCGCCGCCGCTCACGGCATGGCCATCATCGACCTCAACAGCCGCTTCCAGGAGGTCAACCCGGCCCTGTGTCGCATCCTCAATCGCACCGAGACGGAACTGCTGGCCCTGGACATGCCAGCAGTCACCCACCCGGAGGATCATGGCATCGATCTGGAGGCCATGCGGCGTTTGCTCGGCGGCGAGACACGGGTGTTCACGGCCGAGAAGCGATACCTGCGCAAGGGCGGCGGCGTGGTGCATGCCCACCTGGCCCTGGCCCTGGCCCGCGATGGTCACGGCCGGCCGCATCATGTCATCGCCCATGTCCAGGACATCACCCGCCAGGTCGAAGCCGAGATGCGCCTTCACCAGGCCGTGGAAACCGCCGAGCAGGCGCTGCTGGCCAAGACCCGCTTCCTGGCGGCGGCCAGTCACGACCTACGCCAGCCGCTGCAGGCGCTAAACCTGTTCGTCTCGGTGCTGGCCGGGCGGATCGAGGACCCGTCGACACGCGCCATCATCCACAAGATCGAACGATCGCTGGCGGCCCTGGCGGACCTGCTCAACACGTTGCTGGACGTCTCGCGACTGGAGGCCGGCGCCATCCTGCCCGAACCCCGCGCCTGCGACGGCGCCGCCCTGCTGCTGCGGCTGGCCGAGGAGCTGGAACCGGTGGCCCGCGAGCGGGACCTATGCCTGCGCGTGATCACCCCCGCCGTCACCCTGCACACCGACCCGCACCTGCTGGAGATCATCCTGCGCAACCTGATCGGCAACGCCATCAAGTACACCGATCCTGGCGGTCGCATCCTGTTGGGCGGGCGGCGCCAGGGCCGCTTCCTGCGTCTGGATGTCGTCGACACCGGTCACGGCATCGCCGACGACCAGCTGGCCCTGATCTTTCACGATTTCCATCGGGTCTCGGACGAGCGCCGCGCCGACCCCGGCGGTGGCCTGGGCCTCGGCCTCGGCATTGTAACCCGGGTAGCCCTGCTGCTGGGGGTGGAGGTGACCGTGGCCTCGACGCCGGGACGCGGCTCGCGGTTCTCGGTGCGCGTGCCCCGCCAGGAAACGGAGGCCGCCACCGAGCGCGCCACGGCGCGATCCCCCGGCGGGGCGATGGACGGCGCCGGCGCCCCGTCCGTGGAGGCCGCCGCAAGGACAGGCCCCACGCCCCACCTGGTGATCGTCGACGACGCCGTCACGGTACGCGACAGCCTCGCCCTGCTGCTGGAGGGCTGGGGATTCAGGGTCACGGCGTTTTCGAGCCTGGTGGAACTGACCGAGGCCCTGTTGACCGATTCCCTCACCTGCCCCGATGCGATGGTCGTCGACTTCCACCTGCCCAGTCACCGTACGGGGGTGGAGGCCGTGGCCCTCGCCCGGGGGCATTTCCGCACGCCCATCCCGGCGCTGATCCTGAGCGGCGACGCCCAGACCCGGCGCCTGCACGACGCGAACCGAGGCCGCCTGCCGGTACTGCAAAAGCCGGTGCCGCCCGACCGCCTCCGCGTCAAGCTGGCCGAGCTGCTGCGCACCCGCCCAGGCACCCCACCACCAAGGTGACGGGTGTGTAGGACCTGGCGGGCGGTTGCGCACGCCCCACCCCCGGCCTACTGTAGGCGCGGCGCCATCCACACCAAGGCACACGGCACGGAAGGAGGTTTTCCTATGTCCGACCCCCTGGACGACATCGTCCACACCTACTTCGAGGATCTGTCGGTCGGCCAGGCCGCCACCCTTGGCAAAACCATCACCGAGGCCGACCTGCTGCTGTTCGCCGGCGTCTCCGGCGACACCAACCCGGCGCACATGGACGAGGAGTACGCCGCCGGCACCCGGTTCAAGGGCCGCATTGCCCACGGCATGCTCACGGGGGCGCTGATCTCGGCGCTGTTCGGCACCAAGCTCCCCGGGCCAGGCTGCATCTACAAGAGCCAGGCGCTGCGCTTCAAGGCGCCGGTGCGTATCGGGGATACCGTGCGCGTGAAGGCCGAGGTGATCGACCTGGACGCCAACAAGAAATCCGCTGTGTTCCGCACCACCGCCACCGTCGGCGGCAAGCTGGTGGTCGATGGCGAGGCCACCCTCATGGTACCGTCGCGCGACTGACACCGGGCGGTCGGCGCCCATGACACGCAAGGAACCAGGCGGGGCTCGAGCCATCTTGCCGGCCGCCCTGTTGGGCGTCGGGTTGGTGGCCTTGGTGGCGCTGTGGCATGTTGCGCCCCTTGGCGACGCCCTGACACCCGAGACGCTGGCGGCGACGATTTAGGTCGCCCGACACACCCCCCTGGCGCCGCTGGTGGCCACGTTGGCCGTGTTCCTGAGTAGCCTGATGCTGGCGCCGATCCTGCTCCTGACCACCGCCACCGCCCTGGTGCTGGGTCCGGTCACCGGCTTTCTCTGCGCCTTGACCGGGGCGATGGCCAGCGCCGTCGTCGGCTTCGCGCTCGGCCGGGCGCTGGGCCGCCGTCCCGTGCAGCGGCTGGCACACCGGTGGCGTCGGGCGGACCGGGTGTTGGGCGCGTTGCATGGCCACGGCCTCAAGACAGTGGTCATCTCGCGGGTACTGCCGGTGCTGCTGTATGGCCTGGTGAGCATCGCCTGTGGCGCCACCGGCATGCGCTGGCGCCCCTACCTCTGGGGCACCCTGATCGGCATGACGCCGGTGATCGCCGCCGCCAGCCTGTTCGGCGAGGGGCTGAGCCAGATGATGCGTGCCGGCACCGTGTCGCAGGCGGTGCCGATCGCCGCCGGTCTGGTGGCGGTGGTACTGTTGGCTCGGCTGGGCTGGGCCTGGCTGGCGCGCGAACGCTGATGCTGTCGTTCGGTTCGGCCAGCCGCAAGACCGCGACAGGAAAGGCTCCAAGCAACTCGAGTTCATCTTCCATTCGCCGGCCGCAGACACCGTCCAGGTGCCGAAGCCGGTTCGGAATGACTTCGAACACATCCACCGCGACCCGTACGACGGCACGCCGCTTGAAGAATGGGCGTACTGGCGCGCGCGGCGTCTTAAAGGCCAGGCCGTGCCGGTGTTCTACCTGGCGGAAGGATCGGGACACGGCATCCGGGCGATGGGCCTGGCGATGATGTTCCGCCTGGCCAACCGGTGGGCCACGCGCGACCTTGCCCGGCAAGACGGCGACGGACCCGATGTCGCCGACCTGCTGTTCGGCTTCGTCGCGGACAAAGAGGACGAAGACGCGACGTCGCTGCGCGGCCGGGTGCAGATCGAACCGGCGCGTCTGGTCCAGCGGGGGCACCAGGAGCAACGGCGCACCGAAATCCTGCTGGCGCCCAAGCCGGGCTACTACCCGGCCTATGTGGCACAGACCCACCTGAAGACAGGAACGCCCACGGACGCGCCGGAGGTCGCCGAAGGAACCTATCAGTCCGCCGGCAAGGATCGCCCCTACAACGCCTCTACGACCTACACGGACGACGACGCGCGGATCCGGGGCTGGAAGCGCTATCCTGTCAGCCGCGCCGTCCGCTCATCGCCGCCGCCCGCGCTGAAGGACGGCCGCGTCGTCAAGGACGCCAGCCAGAAAGTCTACAACACCTTCGACCCGCACGGCCCCGGCACCCACTTCCGCGCAACGATGCATGTCCACAACCTGAAACGCCAAGAGTTGGGGGCACTGCTCTGGGCCATCACCTTCGGCGGCCGGTCCGGTACCCACCGCCACAGCCTGGGCATGGCCAAGCCGCTGGGATATGGCTGTGTCAAGGTGTCCCTCGACATGGCCTCGATCGACCTCGACAGCGTCGACGGCGCCGACTGGAACGGCGCCACCGCCGCCGGCCTCTTCAGTGACTGCATGACGGCGTTCGAGGCCTACATGGACCGCGCCGTCTCCGGTTGGGCGCAGGAGCCACAGATCCGCCACTTGCTGGCCATGGCCGACCCGGCCCGGGGCGATGCACTGGCCGCCGTAGCGCTCGACCAGGGTGGATCGCCTCCCATTTAACCCGCCCCGGGGGATCAAATGGGAGGCGTGAATCCGCCCTACCTCTTTGATTTGGAGCAGATCGTGACCCATCGGACACATGATGTGATCCGATGGGTCTCGATCTGCTCCGGGGCCAGGCTGCCGGGCATCCAGTCGAGCAGGATGGCTTCCGGGGCGCACCGATCCACGGCGGCGGCGGCGAGGCGAAGGTCGGTGTACGGCGACACCGCATAGCCTTCCGCACAGAAGGCGTCGGTCAGGTCCAGGCGCAGGACACGCGGCAAGCCGATGATAAAGAGGCGGGGCCGGATAGCGGGCGCGGTCGTCATGGTCAGCAGGGGTTATCGATCAAGGCCCGCGCAGTGTAGGGCGCCCACTTGCAAACGCGAAAAATAGTCTGGACGACCGGCTGGATGAGACCGGACCCCGCGCCGCGCACCCGTGCCCGCTGTCCCTTGTCCCGTGTCCCGTGCGGGACGATCTGCTAGACTGTTGATGGACTGCGGAAAAAGGCTGACCATGAGCATCAGACTGGAAAGCACCGTCGCACAGGTCGCCGAGGCGCTGGCCAAGGCCGGGGCCTCGGCGGATCAGCGTGTTGTGGTGACCGTCCTGGACGACGACGAGGCCGCCAAGCTGGCTGCGTTGCGCCGCCTGATCGACGACGGGCTCGCCAGCGGCCCCACCATGGACGGGGCGGCGGTCTTCGCCCGTCTGCGCCGCATGCTTGCCGAAACGCATCCAGATCTGAACGATGGCGCGGCTTGAGGTCTCGCCTGTGGCGGTGGCGGATCTTCAGGACATCCTGGTTTTCATTGCTCGCGACAACCCAGACCGCGCGCTCTCGTTCGTCAACGGTATCGAAAACGCCTGCCACACCTGGGCCGAGACTCCCCATGCGGGCCGGGATCGCTCTGACCTTCACGACGGCCTGCGCAGCTTTCCCCATGGGGCCTACGTCGTGTTCTATCGCCCGTTACCGGATGGGCTTCTTGTTGTCCGCGTGGTCCATGCCGCCCGCGATATTGCGCGGCTTTTCTAGGGCCTGCTGACAATCATCGACCTGCGATGATGGCTGCGACAAGGTACCAGTTTGCAGTGTAGCTGCTATCGGTCTTGTCGTACCGTGTTGCGATGCCCCGGAACGCCTTGATCTTGGCGAAGTAGTTCTCGACCAGGTGGCGCCAGCGGTACATCGCGCAGTCGCAGAGACTTGGGTGTTTTCGGCCGGCCTTGGAGGGGATCACGGCCGAG
>Ga0126339_10000505_pt1 | contig 21932 bp, 19 predicted proteins | sample OrbTmetagenome_2_FD_92532 | JGI IMG/M metagenome (GOLD analysis project Ga0126339, IMG submission 92532) | Coral microbial communities from Petempiche,Puerto Morelos, Mexico - Orbicella T R C metagenome | ecosystem: Host-associated > Invertebrates > Cnidaria > Coral | place: Petempiche,Puerto...
ATTAGCCGCTTGTGCGTGGGGTTTTTTTTTTTTTTTTTTTTTTTCCACTCTGGAGAGCGGATGAAAAATATGCGGATTCGCCGCCGAATTGGCCGGATGCGTGTGGACGGAAGCCGTATCTGGAAAGAAAAAGTTGCGGAATCAAAAATGTCCGGATACGTGTGGAAGGGGCCTCAGTTACTCTCGAAACCTATTGTTAATGAATTCAGTCCAGGACAATGACAAATAATTTACTAGCATTTTTTTTTACACGATCAGCATGGTTTATTTTTAGAAGAGTTTTTGACCATTGTTATCCAGCCGCGTATTTTTGTTTTTTTAATTCTTAATTCACTGGCACGCAGAAGCAAACAAGAACATTACAGCTAAGTGATACTTTGATTGCTGCCTTATGATTTCATCAAAGTGGGTTTTGGCTTTGTCATTAGTGTATTGAATCTATAAACAAAGTAAGCAGATTAATGATAAAAAGTAATAATAAATTACGCATCCTCGAGGAAAAAAAATCCTTGTATGTTGTGTTTGGTCGTTGTTTATGGCGATTGTGTGCTGGATACCCGAATTGAACGTGGGCATCTCTTTGTCAGTAGTTATTGATGTGTTCAGATTCTTTCATAGTCGTTGAGAGATGGCAAACGTGATTTTGTTTTCATAACAAGTCTGCCACGTCAGTGTTAAGAACATTCGATCTGTGGGAGTTATAAACACCACCATAAATCTACAAATACTAAATTAACTTCCAGGTCACATTCAAGTCGTAAGAAAACGACCTCACTACACCTCAAGTTAACGGGAAAATAAAATTTATCAACTAACAAATACAAAAATAGCTTGATATGAATTCAAGAAAGAAAATAAGTCTTTTTCGCATGCATGACTTGTTTATGTTATTTCAACACAGGAAGTTATTACTGCTACGATATTGCAGCATAAATGCGCTAAAAATGTCAGTAGCTTTTTATTCATGTCTGCATTATAAGTGAAGAAGATATTAGGACATTTGCAGCGTTCCTTTATTTTTCTTTTTTCAGGGACATTATTGAGAACACTGAAGAGCTATGTTTGTTAGGCTTGTCTGGATCAGTCGTCCCGTATCAAGGAATTAAAGGCTCCTTCAAATTGAAGAAGAAATCAGTTCGTTTACGCTCTTTATTTCCAAAACAAAATTGAGAACTGCCGAAACAGCATCATATATCCCGTTGTAGTACCAAACGAAGCTGAAAATTATGCAACATACTGCTAATAAAATAACATAAAATAAAATGACATAATAAATTCAGTTTTTCAGAAGTTGTTATGTCTAGTGCTAACCTCGTTCGTAAACTCGAAATGCTATGAAAACCGCAAATGCAAATGCGAACAGTTAAGCGGCCGAACAAGTAACTTTCTACGGAGGAAATTGACGCTTAACTACCAAACGGTTATTTGAAACTACACTTTTTTTTTCTTTCTTTCTCATTAAACGAAGTTCTCACGAATCCAAAACGTGGAGAGGTAATTTTAAACCTGTGGTGGATAAAAATTTTCTTTACATAATAATGAACACACGCAATGAAAGTGTGATAACAATAACGAGAATCCATGAGTTGGTGAATGGAGACAAATACTTTTTTTGTTTCATTGACAACTAATAACTTGAATAACAAAACATAATTGTTTTTTTTTTCTTCTGGCAAAAAACACTTCCACAGGTTTATATTTTATTTCGGAAGTCCCTGACTGAGCTATTCCAAAAAAAATTGTCAATGCTAACCACATAGCAAAATACAAGTGAAACTTTGGTGTGCGGCCTTCATAATTGCTTTCTTCGAATATCTGACAGACATTTAGTTCGGAAAAATGTGTCGATGGCGTAACCAAAAACAAATTGGTTCAGTGAATTGTTCTAAAATGGATGATTTTAGTCGAGATCAACAACCCGAAATGAGCATTATTTTTGTTTTATCTCTTTGAATTAGCCTTTTGTATTAGGTAAATACAATGCTTTTGAACGCACAAGCGTTTGGCGTCAGTCGAGTCTATCTTATTGTCTCTCTCTTTAAGTTTTTTTTTTTTTTTTTTTGAGTCACAGTTAAGGAGAAGGAACGTGGGAAGTAGTGCTTTTATCTAGATACTACATCTACCTGAAATTCGGCCTTACCGTTGAGGCAACTTGTCTCAACGAATTTATTGCGCATTAATCTAATTACGTTTTGTTTTGGTTAGAAGAATGATTATATTTTCGCGGCTTACCCCGTCGGAAGTTGTGACCTTTCTGCCTTAGATATTGAGTTAAACGCTGAGTTTATTTATTGTTCACATGCGAGACGTGAGAAGACGCTCTTATTTACAACCAAGTTGAAAGTGAACTGAAGAAAAGAAGGAATTTTATAAACTTAAATTCCTAAGTTTACCGCAGAAAAGTTTATTTAGTTATTTCAACAGAAGATGTTTATACTGCTGAGAAGTTGACCTGTGCTTGGTGCGTTAAAGATAAAACTCAACACGTTCGATTTTCGAGAAAACGCTCTGAATAAATATGAGTTACCCGACAGGTCACCATTCATCGTTGAGATTTTATCCGAAACCACAAGAGAAAATTGGAGTCAACGAACGAAGAAAACTGTTCTCAGTTTATCCAATCTAAGGTCAAAATGTTTCTGTGTGCGGTCCTTGTTCTTTCTCTGGGCAGCTCATTAATCGCTCAGGATTTGTTTCTATCTCCTTTGGACGAAGCAAGGAGCACGCTGCTGTCTTATTCCTCCGGTTCCTCGATCGCAACTACTTCAAAGCCGGCTGCTGTAAAACCGGCTGTAGCTCACGGTAGGTTTCCTAAATCAATTCCACCCTTCTGTTTCTTCTGTTTGTTCGACGACTAATCGAATTGTTGCGAGCAATGTTAGTAAGGAAAATGATTAAAGCCTAAACAAGCTTTGACGGTTGGCCCTTAGCACAGTTAAAAAAAATTGAAGCCGTTGATACCGCAAATCGTAGATTAAAGACAAATAGACCTAAAGTAATCCGTCTTAATGGTTATGAAGTGGTTCGGGTTTAATTTTAGCTGTGAACTATGCAATTTATAACACGACGCGTGAGGTATATTTTCTCATACATATTTTGGCCGCGTTTTGGCGTTTTCGGGGGAAACTTTCGGAATATTTGACACACTTATGTGCTTGAATCAGTGGAGCTTTCCTATTATAGCGTTTTCTTTATGGCCGAGAAGGTAAAATTGCCGAACTCATGGATTTCGATTTTTTTTTTTTAGGGGGGTCTTGGGGATGGTCCTCTAGAAGAAGACGAAGAAGCAGCAAACCAGCGACAACTTCAAAACCAAAAGCCGCTAAACCTTCCAATAAATTTCTTGGCGCTGTCGACGAAATCGAAAAGGCCCTCTATGAAGCCCAAGCTGCTGGGAGTTACTACAGTCATACGGCAGCCAAATTACAACGAATCAAGAAAAACGTCAAACTCGCCACTCAGAAGCGGAGCTACCAATTTTTTCGCCAGTCAATTGGCCATGGTTTGTTCACGGCAATGGAACTTGACAGAACAAAGAGTCGCAAAAAGAGACAATCGACAAGCCAAGCAAGGCAGTTTCTGGATGCCATCAAAAAAGAGCTGGGAGATGCTGTTTTTGAGACTTTCATGGGTGTCCACGGAGATGTGACATTGATGTTTGCCATTGATGACACTGGAAGCATGGCAGGCGAGATACAAGCAGCCAAGGACATCGCAACGTCCATTGTCAAACATCCCAGAGACGAAGTTGTCGACTTTATTTTGTCGCCTTTCAATGACCCAGGTACCCTAAAATAATTAGGTGACATTGCATTATGTTGTTTTGTAGCTTCTGTCACAGTCATCGATTTGACAATACTGGCGTTCTAACGATTCTTTCTTCCCTTGATCCGCTCTTCCTTTGATTCCCTCATCTCTTATATCCTTCTTCCCTTGATCCTCCCTTTCCGTGATCCCCCTTTCTTTGATTTCCTCTTCCCTTAACTTTTCCCTTTATCCACCTCCCCTTGTTCCCTTCTTCCAATGATTCCCTCTTCCCTTGATAACCTCTTCACTTGAACTCTCCCCCCTTCCTTGTTTCCCTTTTTCCCTTGATTCCCCTTTCCCCTGATCCTCCTTTCTTTTTATCCCCCCTCCCCTTGATTCTCTCTTCCCTTAACTATCATTCTCTTAATCCATTTGCCTTGATCCCCTCTTCCCTTGATCCCCCTTTCCCTTGATCCCCTCCTCTCTTGATCTCCCTTTGATCTTAAGTTCCCGTAGTCCTTTCTTCCCTTGATCCGCTCTTCTTTGATTCATTCTTCTCAAATATCATTCTTCCCTTGATCGGGATCGGTGATTGGGAGTGGCTAATTAAGTGTACACATATACATTTGATCCTCCCCTTACTTGATCCCCGCTTCTCCTGATTTCCTCTTCCCTTAATTCCTTTTTCTTTTATCCCCTTTCCCTTCATCCCTCCTCGAATGATTCCCCTTTCCCTCGATACCCTCTACCCTTGATCCCCTTTCCCCTTCATTTTTTTGTTTCCTGGATCCCCTCTTCCTTTGAACACCTCTTCTCTTGACCCCCCTTCCCTTAATCCCCCTTCCATTGATTTACATTTCTCTTGATCCCCCTTCCCTTGATTCCTTCTTCCTTTGATTCCCCTTCCTAGATTCCACCCTTCATTGATCCCCTTTTAGCTTGATTCCCCTCTCCTTGATCCCCCTTCCCTTAATCCCCTTATCCCTTAACCCTTCTTCCCTTGATTTTCCCTTCCCTTTATTCCCTGTTCCCTTGATCTCGCCCTTCCCTTGATGCCCTCTGTTCCTGCCCCCCCCCTTTATTGATCCCCTCTTCCCTTGATCACCCCTTTCCTTCATTCCCTCTTCCTTTGATCCCCTCTTAGCTTGATCCCTCTTTCCTTGATCCCCTATTCCCTCCATCCCCTCTTCCTTTCATCTCCCATTTCCTCGATTCCCTCTTTTTTGATACCCCTTGATGCCCTATGACTCCCTCTTACCTTAATTCCCTCTTCTCTTTATCCATTGTTCCCTTGATGCCTTCTTTTCTCCTTCCCCTAAAACTCTTCTATAGATTCCGCCTTCGCCTGATGCCCCTTTCCCGTTATCGATTCTTTCCTTTATTCCCCCTTTCCTCTATTTCTTTTACCCTTGATCCACTTTTCCCTTGATCGCCTCTTCCCTTTGTCCCATTTCCGTTAATTCCCTATTCTCTTTATACCCATTCCCTTGATTCCCTATTTTCTTGATCCCCCCTCCCTTTATCCCCTCTTTTTTCTTAATTTCCCCTTTTACTTTGAACCCTCTCCCCATGATTCCCTCTTTGCACGATCTCCTCTTCCCCTGATCCCCCTTCCCTTGATTCCCTCTTCGTTTGATGCCCCTTTATCCTCTCTTCCCTTGATCCCTCATTTCCTTGATTTTCTTTTCCTTGATCCCCTTATCCCATCATGGCCTCTTCCCTTTATCCCCCTTTCTCTTGATTCCCTATTCTCTTGATCTCCCTTCCCTTATTCCTTCTTCGTTTGATGCCCCTTCCCTCGATTCCGTCTTTCCTTTATCACTCCTTCCCTTGTTCTCCCCTTCCTATGTTTCCCTCCACCCTTGATTCCCTCTTCCCTAGATTCTATCTTCCCGTAATTTTTCTTTCATTAATTCCATTAATTCTGATCCCCTCTTCCCTTAACCCGACTTCTATTTATCCCCCATTGTCCCTCCCTCTTCCCGCGATCGCCTGTTTTATCGATCTTTTCTTCCTGTGATTCCCCATTTCCTTGAATCTCTCTTTCGTTGGTCCCCTCTTCTTTTGATCCCCTTTTTCTTTGATACCCTCTTCCATTGATTCCCTCTTCCTTTGATCCCCTGTTCCATTGATCCGCTCCTCCCTTGATCCCCCTTTCCTTGATTCCCTATTTACGTAGTTCCCTATTCCCTTGATCCCCTTCCCTTGATCCCCTCTTTCCTTGATCCCGTCTTCCCAGTCAGGCTACATGTTGTTTCGCGAGTTTCTCTCGATTCCTCTCCCAGTTGAACAAACAGACGTTCAAGGAAAGACATTTGAACAAAAGTTTGAAGTTTTTTTCTTTTTTCCGGTTAAACAGGCACTGGTCCCGTGGTTTACAAGGATCCTTTGCAGGGAGACCAGTTCGTTACCGAAATCAACAAACTAAGAGCACATGGTGGAGGAGACTGTCCAGAGTTGACCTTTAAGGGGATCCTGGACGCCATGAACTCCAGTCCTCTGCCCGGTTCCCCGCTCTATGTCTTTACAGATGCTTCCGCCAAAGATGACACTCCAGAAAATATCGCTGAGGCTGTTACATTTGCTCAGGCAACGGGGCTGACCATAAACTTTTTCACGACGGGATTACGCCTATGTGGAAAGTCTTCTTACAAGCCGTTTGAAGACCTAGCTAGAGAAACCTGTGGTCAAATGCTTTATCTCCCCTCTAGCTCAAAGCTAAATCCTCTCCTCCATAACTGGGATTTCGCTGACAGGAACAACATGCCTCTGCGGTGGAGGTGGTGCCAACAGCAGTGGTAAAAGGAAGAGAAGTACAACCAGAGAGTATACAATCCCTGTCGACGACTCAATCGAAAAGATCATTGTAACAGTAACCACGGAAAACACGGGCCACAAAATCACCTTAAAGGATCCTTTGAGGCACGTTGTTTCCTCGGGAAAAATTCTTTTTCCTCGAGGGGCTTTGTATGAAATTAATGGCCCTAGGCCTGGATCGTGGAAATTGAGTATCTCTGGTACAGGGAAGCACACGTACCTGGTCAAAGGATCCAGCAAAACAAACATCGACTTTGACTTCTTCTTTGTGATGATTCCAAGCTATGGAAGAAATAGGAAGCCGATACCTGTTTCTCACCCTCTACTTGGTATGTACATGCATCGCAACCACTGTTCCCCTTCCCTTAAATGCGACCCCTTCCTACATAAGGGAGTTTTGGTTCAGTGTTTTTTTTTTGTGGCGATTTCCGCCACGATTTCGTCGCGTTCGGTTAGCGTTGCAACTTCAAAATCACGCGTCGTAACAAAATCGCTAAAGGTTCAAGGCATTTGACAAAAATATCACCATTCTCGTCCGTAGGATGTGTATACACATACTGTGATACCAAACCAGGATTCATTTCATCATGATTCACTTAAATTTAAAACTGAGAAATATCGATATATCTATATATCTATAAGCAACATGAGCACTGTCCATTGGGATTTTTCACCAGATGACACCGGCCAATTTTTCTACGTTACCAATTCTCAATGTTTTTTCTTTTTTAAGTTTATATGGCCACTGTCTGTTAGTTTGCTATCAGAACTGACAACTTAAAAAGAAACAAAACAACAAAAAACTGTCAAAGTAATCATCATCTTCCCCTTTTCCTTAGGTGACACTGCGCATGTCGTTTTGATAGTCACGGAAGCAGAAAAAATCGATGGATCGTCTCTTACCATCGCCCTTCTGAGCATGGATGGAAAGCTTCTTGGTACAGCCCCTGTTAAACCTGTTGGAACTAGTGGAGCCCATTTCTCGGCTTCGTTCACTCCCCCGTCTGTCCCTTTCAAACTTATGTTGAAAGGAAAGACGAAGAAAGGCAACCAGTTTGAACGCAACTCTCACAGTGTCGCTAAACCGAGCAACGTGCTGATCCGAGTGGCGTACGCCAAAGAAGAATACACAGTTCCAGTAAAGGGAAATGGATTTGTGATGTTTATCGTCCACAACAATGGTCCAACTGAAGTCTTTGACATCGATGTCAAGGACACGGAGAAGTTCCAGCCAACGCTTACCCGCTCCACCATCACAGTTCGTAAAGGTCGAACCAGTTTCTTTTCCGTCAGCTTCAAAGCAAAGAGCCCAGCGTACCCAGGTGGCACTAATGCAGTGCTGGTAACTGTAACTGGAAAAACATCAAAGACCACGGCTGGCCATGTTGTGACTTTGATGGTGACTTAAACTGCATTGCCTGTGAATGCTCTGACTGCGAAAAGAAATTGGAATGGATAATGGACTCTGACTTTGAACACTGATCAGTTTTTATTTTATTTTATTTGTTGTTTTTGCTTTTGGCTATTTCTCATGCTTTGCTTGCTTAAATGTAGCCCGTTCCAAGCTTTAATGAAGTTCCAAGTGGACCGCCTTTTAGGGTGAAGGAATATAGTGCAGGATAAACTCGAAGATTATCTGGGAAGAAATGTCCACTTCTGTGCCATCTGGTCTAAAAGTTTTCAATAGGCTACTCAGAGAAATTTTGTCAGTTATTTTATTTTTGCGTAAAATGGGGTAAGATAAGTACTCATTATAAACTGTGGGCGAAATTAAACAATTATAAACGATAACTTGTTTCACCTGAGAGCCAATCGAATTGGTAATAAGCAATCTTTTTCATCCAGAAGAGATGTGTCAGCAGACAATAGACCTTCACTAAAATTTGCAGTAACAAAATCAGACAAGTTTGAGAATATTTCCTGATTAACCAGTCTTTAAAGATCAAGTTTTGCAACTAAGTGGAAACACTCAAAGAAAGTAACGAACTTGGCAACTCTTCAACAAGCAAATATTGATTGGGAATCAGTCGCTATTTTTAGTAATAGCTTAATTCGTGTCAGGAGCTGATGATTCGATAATGGTTAACATGAAGGCTGAAACTGGCTAGTTTATTATATATTTTTACGATATTGAAATGTTGTGTGGTGACGGGATATTTTGGAAATTTGTACTTGGATTTTTTTTAATCTTATAACGTGTATTAATGAAACAGGTTTTACTGACAGGGATAAAATGGTGTAAATTAGGGATTGCTTGGGCTCCTCGCGTTTTTATTTGCTTAATTTGGTTTATGAATAAAGTTCAAGGGAGTTAAGAACGTAGTAGAGTATTTTATACCTAACTTGCTAAGCGATCTTTGTGCTAAATGCCTGATTTTAATTCTGAAATCTGCAGCATGAAGTGGCAGGTGGCATCGCTTATCCTTGAGTTTCTTTTCCATATTTCGCAGTTATAAAAGATCGTTACTTTCCCAGACAGTCCATGCATAACTTTACATTTACGCTGTGTTACGCAATAGCGTAATATATTAAAATGCTCACGGCTCCCCGGGAGCTTGGGAGACCTCTGGTGGCGCTTTACCGTTTCGTATTTACCAAGGCCATATTTTGTTGCTACTTCATTTAAGCCTCCACCGTCTGTAAGTCACCTTTCATGGGTATCCAGCTTCTATGACGTTCAAATGCTGTATCGGAATCGAGACGATATAAAGACGCCAATGACCGCTTTAAAAGTAGCAACAGACATTTTGATTCTCCCTGTGGCCTGAAGCACACAGCCTTCAGTTGTGGATCATGCAAAACGAATATCAAGGACTAAAACCTTTGATCTGTCTGTCGTTATGTCATTTGTAGGTTAAATTTTCCGGTATACTGTACGTATTTATCAGTTGTTAGTTAACCCCATCCAGACCCTCCTGCGCTACCTTTAACTCGTACTCGAAACTGTTGAATGAACGTAACTGAGATGGATGCTTTAGTACATGAAGACACGAAACTGAGCGATAAGTGTAATCGTATCTAATTACTTCTGACCAAACAGGACTTTTTCGTTCATCTGATGGACGTAGAAAACAGAGAAAAAGATTGCGTCCGCGCAGTTTTTCCCCGCCCTCCACTATCGATTCCTTCGTCTCCATTCCCTTTGAACGCCCGCCACGCAGGCTAAATCAGATCAAACAGTTTAAATCAATTCTGACCAATCAGGATTTTTACGTCCATCTGGTCGACGCAGAAAGCAGAGAAAACAAAAGCCACAGTTCGAAATCTCACTCCAGTTTAATGTTAACATAAGCTAACCGCGATCTCTATGGGGTAGTCCAAACATTGAATCGTTTTTAGAATCAACTGGGTCACGAGAAATTCATTCATCGCATCAATTGGGTAGTTAGGGGAAAGGGGAAGGTCAATGTGTTTGCAGGTCCAATTACGGCTGTCTCTATTTCAGATTGAAGTGAATTAATAAAATAAAGGATGAAGAATTTCTAATTCCCTTTTAGCAACAGAAAAATGAATTTGCAGCCGTTTACACATGACTCGTCCATTTCAAGACGTAATCAGGATTATTGGCACTGGGTTTTTAAGTCAGATTCTGCCTCCACCACTCATCCGGACACACATCGTGATTAAACTGGGCGCGTTGGACATCCTATCCACCACGCCATTTATTCAATGTCCAGAGATGTCACAAAGATTCGAAAACTAACTGCACTAAAGCCGGTCACGAAACCCACATTGAAAAAAAAAAAGAAGATAAATAAATAAGCAGGTGGAAATAAATGGGGAACATGCGCCCCCGACCAAGAAAGTGTTGCTACTCTTGGGGTTTTAGGGTATCCTGTGAATGATACCTTAGAAACATTAAATGACAGCACTAAGGAATCATGCCAAATCGGAAAATAATATTCGTGCATGACGAAGAAAACGAAAAACGAACTTTGCAATGGTACACGGTGAAGGCTGACCCGAGAATGTCACACCCTCCTAACGGCAAATAATTTCAAACTCTATTCCCGCTATACATTACATGTACACTTGGCACCTCCAACCCGCCCTCAACCCTCTGCCTCCTGACGGAAAAATAGTAATTTATGCTAATTCAAGATAATCACAAATGAGATTTATTACCAAAGGGGATAAATAATTTTTTGCGACCTGCCCCGTGATTAGTTTCCCGGATGGTGCTACATCCGGGACTAGAGTAGATTTAGATTTAAGCATTTAAGCATTTGAGCATCAGGTTGCAGGCCTCCTTCCTAGAAGCTTCGGTGCAGGGCAAGCTTTTCCCATCGACTTCATCCCTCCCATTTTTGGAGTATTAGCGGTGGTACATTATAACAGACGTAGTGTCACGTAGGGCGTGTTTGTCCTCACCTTTGCTGGAAAAAGGTACTCGTTTCCAGTTCTGTTGTAATTTGAGATGATTTTGCAATAAACGGCCACTTAACTGAGTGGCCAAATTATGGCAAAGATCTGTGTCAGTTTAGTTTCCTTCCCAGTAAACCGAGCTTAGCCTTAGGAAGGCACACTGTGAAATATAATCCATAGTAACGGAGCAGGGGGCATAAATTACAATATTTTTGTTTTGTGAACAGGTTGCGTGGAATGGCTACAAGGATGAAGACCCTCGCCTAAAGGGACGGTTGTCAGGACAGGAGTTCAGGCGATACAAGAGTCAGAGCGTTGTAGTGAAGGGTTACAACATGTTCAAAGTTGGAAGAAACGCAACCATGCATCATTAGGTAGGTTGTGTGTTATCAACAACTTAAACGGCAAAACTGACGGATGGTGTGCTTCACGGCTTGTTTCACTTCTCTGACCTTCCAACAATACAGAATCGGGTTCAGGGATGAGTTTAGGTACACTAAAGTGATGGTAGCTGCATGTGAAAGACGCGCGGTATCAGATACTCTTCCTCCATCGGAAATTGCATAGATTATAGACATTATGTGATACGGAAGATAGCAAACAAGTAACGCCAACTGCACCCATGCTATGCTAGAAACCGACTTCTTGTATCGAGCTATATTCAGTGGAATTCCTCCTCCGTTTTGCTGTCCTTGGTTGACACGTTCTTCGTGTAAGATAAGATTGAAGCTATCAGAGAAACTAGTCCAAAAATAATATCTGCAAGCCAGGCAACTTGATCACTCCAAAAGTGCATCGATCCAACTGAAATACCAATGACAAAGAAACAGACTATTACTGCACGAGTTCGTTTTAGAGTTACAACATGTCGGTATCTCAAACCAAGTAAGAGGGCGAGAAATCTGTCCACACTTATTGCCGCCGTTGTCGCGGCTGATGTCCCACACAAGAGAAATCCTGTAACAATGAATCCATCCTTGAGGTAAGTTCTCTTAATTACACGTGCCAAAATCGCGACTGCAAAGAGCGGCTGCGAAATGACGCCAGCACAAAGGTCAGTAACCGCAAGACATTGAAATAAAAGTTTTGTTGGTGGATGAAGAGAAGATTCTTTATGAAGAGCAACGAGGATCAGAGCATTGCTCACTGATGCAGTAATGGACAGGAAAATGTTCAAGGTTGAAAGAAACACAGCAGCACCTGTAAGCGACATTGATATGTTTGCTTGATGCACTTTACTTTAATCTTCAGTGAGATTCGCCACTTTGGCGCGCTGAAACGTGTTGGCAGTTCAAAAAGAGACTCTAATTGTAAGGAAATGAATGATTTTACATTTTGTCAGATCCGTCACTTTTATTGAACTGGAAAACTGACAGCAGTCATAGTACAATAAAACATTTCCGCTATCGTTAGAAGGCGACAAAAAGCTTTTAAAACCATCCGCTATCTGCAAAAAGCTCGATCGTTTTAATTTTGATTTTAACGTGGGAATTTTAGGCTTGTATTTTATTGTCATTTTTTTTTTCAATAAATCTTGGACATTGCAGTACTTTTCGAATCATGTGTGTTCTCCAGTTACTTCAAAAGTCTTTCTTATTACTAACTTATAGGTCGGGGAACACTTTAACAAAACAATGTAAGCAATGTTGTTCCTGGAATATTATTTATCTGACTTAATTCAACTAACGATTCCGCCTGACCCTGTTCTGTGTACCTAAAGAACATTGAAGTACTGCAGCGTGTTCTTCAGGACAATTAATGTTTTACACTACTCCTGACCACTTGATAACAGCTTTTATTAGGCACTAAGCTGTGTTCTTTTAGAAATCCACGAACCTAATTAGCTATGATCTCATCGTTTTCTATTGAACAATTAGATTATTTGCTGTCGATTTCTATGAGGTAATAGTTAATGAGGCCGGAGGCCGAATCAACTATCGCTTCATAGAAATCGAAAGCAAATAATCTAATTGTTTCACTGGAATACTTACTTCAAATCATCTTCAGCAAACCATTTCCAATTGTTTTTGCAAATTGTATTCAACTTAACGTTTTCGAAATATTGCAGGGACCGAATTGTCATTGGAAATTTTTGTTGTGTACACGCGCTCACCAGTTTTTCAACATTTTCTAGTTTTTTAAAAGTCACGAAATGGTGAATGTCTTTCTTTTAGTCTCCTCAGAAATTTAATTATCCATTTGTATCTAAATTTTCTTCTGTAACCTCGCAAAAACGAGAAAACGTCACTAGTTCTCATACGCCACCATGCAGCCACCGCACACCAATGGCTGATAGAATACGAGCAGCTCAACCAATCAGATTTCAGCGTTTGTATGCTAGTATACTAGTAGAATTCTACTAATCAAACAATAGTGTTACTGTCGAGGAACTATCGGTCTGATAGTTGCCCCGCGGAAATTTGATATTCTTAAAACAAGTATTTTCCCGAGAAGCGAAGCTTCGATGACGAATATGCTAGTTTAAGGAACATCAAATTTCCGCGGGGCGACTATCAGACCGATAGTTCAAAGACATAAACATTCTATCGTCTTTCTTATTCACCAATAAATTTTCTTCCGTGTGCCATTTCAAAAATCATTTATATTGAACTATTTTAAACTTTTTTTCGATGAAAGCCGCATATTGAAAGCCAAATGTGAAATCTGAAAAAGAGAACAGACGAAAACCCACTCAACACAATTTCAATTGTTTATTTTCTATAAGCCCGCTGTTATTTGTAGATAAGTATACTTACATCAAACTGTAAACGCCTGCCTGCAGAAAGCATAGTACACGCGCTAAAAAACAAAATGGGACACTCAAATATTTGACTTACTAGGAATTTGACGGACACGAAAAACGATTTCAAACAAAGATGAAAAAAACTCATTTAACATATAATAACGCCGGTTGCCTCTACATTTTTCTAATGAAATAGATGTAGCGGATCTATTCAACGTATGTGGTTAATCTTTAGTTGGTAAAACGAAAGAGGCCTAGGTTGTTCTTGTTATCTTAACATGATAATGTTGAACTACATATTTCCAGTTCTTAAACTCTACATTGGAGACCTAACTTGAGCTTCGGGAAGCGTTTTGTCCTAAAGAAGGTAAGAACTTGAGGAAAACTTTCTTTGAAAATTCGCGGAAGTCCTTCATTTGCGCAAAGTAAATCATGAAGTTTATCAAACTGCTGCAGTATGCAGTAGCTCCGGCGGCGTAGCGCACAAGGAAGTCCGTTGCAAACCCTCGCTGTGGCTCAGCTATTTGCGTATACGCCACATTAGTCACAAAGAACAAGTAAGGGATAGTAAAGGCGAAAGTGACTGCGATGAGAAGAGATGTGCCTTTTATTCTTGTCGTTGTAAGCTTTGCCTTGAAGGCATTGTTATCAACTTTCCTCTTTCCTCTGAACCACACAGTTCTGATCAAACATACGTTCATGTAAATCACAACAACACTCGGAAAAATATATTGTATTGGAAAAATTACCAGCGTTATTTTGAATGGATAGAAATTCTGGTCATTTCGACAGATGACTGTAAAATGGGTTTGGTTAAGATCCACTTTGCTCCCATCATATGCTGCTGCCGGAATCACCATGACGAAAATTCCTAAGACCCATGCAGAAATAATCATTTTACGGACTGTCGCAGTGCTGAACGTGCGTGGAAACTTTCGTGTTGATAAGTACTTCTCAACATTGATTACAACCAGGTTGTTCATTGTAATGGCAGGAAAGATGAAGTGAAAGTATCGAACTATCTTGCACGGCCAGCCACTTTGAAAGACATCAAATGATATTTGAATGCATAGAAGAGGAAGCGACACCAAACAAGACAGAAGATCAGACAGTGACAAGCTTCGTATGTACAAGTTCAGGTTGCGCATGAAACGGCTCCTCTGGAATGGTGTCCTCGTGGTCTTTTGGCAAAGAAAATAAAATATCAAACAATTGCCGAGAAATCCCACACCACCCACTGCTAACAAAATTGAACAGAGAACACTTTTCGCGGTCACACCAGCAGGCGTGAAGATGTAAACAGGATACATTGCTTCTGTGTGGTTATTCAGATACGACGAATTGTTTTCAGAGACATTGACAGGCAGCCAGGTTATATTATTGCTTTCCATGTCCAAATGTTCAATCTGAGCGAAACAAGAAAATTAACAAAACGAAACAAAAATGAGTACTTTATCATTACGTGAATTGCTCCCTTTCCTTCTATAAATTCCTTTAACATTAAAATAAGAGGGCGCTGTTGTTTTCATCTGATGTCACTGGATGGAATGCTGGGTACTCCATCGTAGGTTAATCTGCTCCCTCCCTCCTGACTACAAGAGTGCACCACAACTTGCCGCTACTGACGGCTTAAGTCAAGTGTGTCAGCTCAAGGGCACAGACCGGCAGGCAGACGTTTATGTTTGAACCCAGTTTCCGTAAAACAAAGCATCCCGATCTCTTCCCTAAAGAAGAGAGAATTGCGCCACAAATACAGTCCCTTCTTTAGTTAGTGTTGATTTTTAGACCTGATGTCGTTTGTACCTAGTGGGTATAATTCTTAAGGTTTGAGAGCAAATTAGAGGGCACAGTATTTCATTAAAGTGGTTGCTTTTATGTTTACAGAAAGCGGGTCATGTGACAAAATATTGAAGTTAGATGGTTTAATTTTGCTCGACAACTTTGATCGAGTTTGTTGTTTTTGCTATAGGATCAATATGTTTTGTCGTGCACTCCCGCTTATGCCTTCCGGCAATTAAAAATAAAACCGATATTTCATTGTTTTGAAATTCATTTCGTAAGATGAAATGCAAATTTAACAGCACTTTAAAGTGCCTATGAAATAAAAAATAATTCCTGCTTGTTTGAAAGGCTTTTCAAAACAAAGGAGAAGAGAGTTTTCCTGTTCAAAATATCTTCTTTCTTTTGTGGCACGACATAACGAGTTGCATTTTGTTTCTTTTGCGTTGTACATTCCTGCAGCCAAATTTGAAACACACTGCTCCAATATTTCTAGAGACGTTCTTGATTCAGTGTTTTACTGTTTTAGTGATACTACGTATGACGTCATCCCGTTTCTCACTTACACAGTACAAAAAGCAAATATCTCTAAAACGAAAGAAGATATTCCTAAAAAGGTAAATGCCAGGCTTCGCTTTTTTCCGGAAAAGCCTTTCAAATATAAGCAGTAATTATTTTTCACTTCATAAGCACTTAAGAAAAGTTATCCTGTAATTAAAAAATACTTAATATATGGCTTGTGTTTGTATACGATCTAACGTGCGCTCTGAGTGGTTAACTGTAGGGCATTATACTTCCGTAATGCCCACGGGCCGATTACGGGCGTGCGAAGACAGCGATAAAAAGCCATATGATAAACAAGTTATTAACCTCGAACGTTCGGTCTTTATGGGAAAATCTTAAACCTCGACCTTAACATATTGACCGGCTATCGCTCGGTCAATACGGCAAGGTCTCTGTTTGAGATTTTCTCGTAATGACCTTATTCTCGGTTGATAAATAGTTCATAACGAATTCGAGCAGAGGAATATGCTCGTAAAATATTATCCGCCTTTTGAACCTTAGGCAGTTGCAAAGAGTTGAAGTTCTAATTAAACAGACATATCTGGAAAGAGGTCATGAACGTTTTGCCTACAAGCGTTTTCACACTTGTAAATAAAAGGCTCTTAGACCAGGCTATTCAGCAATGCAAAAAGCCGAGGATAGTTTCTCTTAATTCTCACGCAAAATTATGGTACACTCTCTTTTTGTATATACAAATATATTTTATAAGAATAGAATGAATTTTGTGGTTGGAAATTTGTCAATACAATACAACTATATGTTTTTAACTAAATTGTATAGAATTCGTCGTTTCTCTAAAAGGCAAAACTTGCCAAAAAGCAACGAAAACAGCATTAGCCGTGTGTTCGACGTTAATAGCATTTCTGCAAGAAGTTATGTGTGTCATATCAGATTTTAATACCTGCAGACTGACTCCAAAATCACTTCAACACTATCCAGACACCAAATACATTAGAAAACAGAAATGTCATACGCTATAATCTAAGAATATTCTCAAAAATATTTTCAGCCTAAAATCGGCAGAAAAATCAGAATTATTAGCCTCGGTGGGAAAAACAATATTCTTATAAAAAAGAGTGTTTCTTTTTTCAGAAAGGGGAATGTCTTTAATTGCGATCTATTAACGGCGGGTATCTTTTAATTTAGCAACCCTTAGTCTCACTTCAACTTTTCCGATGGCAATTAAAAGCGAAATACCAAAGTTATATATCATATTTTTTTAGACCGAAATATTTTGATGGTGCCTTTTGCATGTATGATACTGTGTTTAAACAAAGTCGATTTATCTATGCATATGATAAGCCAACTGACAATTTTGGCCGTTCTGTTATTGTTCATCGAAACTTTCAAGGGAAATACAAATCACTTAAAAAGAAGCACTTATACAGGGAAAACACGAAAACTTTTCGCGTTATTCTACACTACACCATCATTGGGCAGTTTGCACACCTTAAAAATTGTCCTGAAATGGAAAACGGTTAGCATGATCAACGCTGTGGTGTAAAAGAGAGATCATTTTAAAATGAAAGTAAATATCTACATACGTTACTAAAACGAAGGCTTCTCCGCACGTAGCAATGAGCAAGACGATACTATCTCCACAGAGAACGCCACAAAGGGATCCAGGTTATTGAGCAGGCTCACCGTGAACTAAAAAACAACAAACTGCTTGTTAAGTGGAATATGATTCCACGCACTGCTGCTAATCACACTTTAACATAAAACAGGCTCGTTACCAGGGTCTCTCATCTGTTTTTAGATACCGTAAGTACCTTATCTGACGAAGCATTTTACCTCAATCCACGTGACTTACAATATTACATAAAAACCGAGTTTGAATACGCGAAACATGACTCTGGCCTTGCAGCATACGAAGGTGTTGTGTTATAACGGTTTGAATTTATAATGTTTGTGACGGGAAAAATGGAAATCGAAGTTAAAGCAAACAATTGTGACATTTTGACAATAAAATCGACTTAACTCAATGTTTTGTTGTCACGTTCCACGCATTCAAACTCAGTTGTTCTGTCATGTCTCGCTGAATGTTCGCTTAAAAGTAAAAAAAGAAAGATAAAAACAAAAACAACAAAATAACTCCTGTCTTCTTGCGCGTGAGCTTGGACCGCCTGTGATTACCCGTGAATCAGTGAAGAGGTATACCCTGTGGAACGGAAGATAGACAAAAACACTTGTTCACAAACGGTGGGCAAAACGTCAGTCACAATTGATTGATATTTTCACATCCGTTTGTTTTTGTTTTGGTTTGTTTGTTTGTTTGTTTTTTCACCCACCTTCAGGTATGAGAGTGGGTAAAGGGAAATCCGTTCAATCCCACTCGTTTTTGTTTTGTTTTGTTTCGTTTTGCACGCACCCTACAAGAACAACAATGTTTTATTTACTCTTGACGCTTAATACACATTTGCGAAGAAAATCACAATAACTTAGGGAAAAGATATGTGTTTAAAGTCGAGCCAGGGAGATAAATGAACGTTGCGGTTTTCGAGTTATTCCCCTGCCTTTTACGTGCAAGACAAAATAAGACCAAGGGAATGAATGAGACAAGTAAATAAAGTGCAAACACAAGGAGACAGACCGAACTATACGAGCAGTGGATATTCGAAGGAATTGGATGTTCAAAATGTTAGTGACTTCATGCTTTTTTCGAGTTGTTCAGAGAAGAGATATAGCTTAATTTGTTTAGAAAATTGGTACACATATGAAGATTTTTCAAATTTGGAGGAATATTATGCCAAAAGACGGAAGCCATAAAGGATAAAATTTGTTTCCCGGTGTTTGCTCTGACTCGTGATGTGCAGAAGTTTTGGCTACCAGCGTACTGGAAAAAATCGTGAAAAACGTTTGGAAGAAGGTTCCTATACCACAAGTAAGTAAATCTGAATACATGTAAACGGTAAACATTGTTCACTGTGAGAAGTTCTAAAGGTTTAGTAGAGGAACAGCGCTATCGGTTTGCACACCGAAAGTTGTTTCTAAGAAGCAATTCTAAACTGGGAAACATTGTTAGACCTTGTTGGGAAGGCAAGTGTTTCCCGGTTTAGCTAAAGCCGCATAGGAAACATATGATAGCAAATTTTGCTTCTCAGAAACAAGAAGATGTTTTACCCTCAGGTCAAAAAAGTTTTGCTTCCCAGGCACAAATTTTGCTTCCGAAACATGGGTTCGCAGTTTAGCCACTGAAAGCAATGTTGTTAGTTTCCGCTGCTGCTCGTTATAAATTGCTTCCCAGCAACGGCGAACGTACAACAATGGCTGACGGCGAAGTCGAAGAAGAAGAGCCACAAGCAGGTGATAGAAAAGGGAAGGGAAAGAAGGAAAAAAAAAATTGGGAGGACGAAGGGATGGAGTTACTCATTGTCTTATATGACTGTTTGTGGAATGTAGCCCATGAATACTGCATGAATAGGGAGAAAGAGGAGGTGGCTTACTGTCAAATCGATGCACAGACTGTCAGAAAAATATGATATCACAAGGGACTATTACAAAAGCAAATGGAAAATTCTGAGATCATAAGTTATGAGCCCTTGAACGAAAAGAGAATTCTTCCCAGACTTCTTTGGAAGTACGTTTTATTGTAATGAGCATGCGTGACCGTTTGTTTTCTGAGAAAATCTTTGCTCAGTTTAGCCACTGGGGCAGCAAAATATTTTGTTTGCTTCCCGCTAATTTTTCCACCCTGGAAACTTAACAAGAATGAAACACCATAAAAGCAATATTGTCTAGTTTTTAGTGCTGCTCATTAAAAATGTTTCCCAGCAACAGCGAGCGTACAACAATGGCTGGTGGCGAAGTCTTAAATATAGTAATTTTTTTAACCGTATTGTTAATGAATGGAATAGTTTACCTAATCACATTAGAGAAGCAAATTGTATTGGAACTTTTAAAAGGAATGCTTTAAGTTATCTTATGGATAATTAGAATATTTGTATATTTGTATTTGTACTTGTATTTGTATATTTGTATATATATATTTTAAATTTTAATATGTGGGGACATCCCTAGTATGGTGCCATTTCGCTTTTGGTTGTCTCCTGCTCCGCTGCTTTTTGTTTGTTTGTTTTGTTTTTAGTTAGTTATCTTAATTAATCATAATGTATTCGTATTGTATGGAGTAAATGGTAATAAATAAATAAATAAATAAATAAATAAATGAATAAATAAATAAATAAATAAAAGTCAAAGTAGAAGAGCCACAAATGGGAGATAGGGAAGGGAACGGAAAGAAGGGAATATATTGAATCTTTCCAACATATTTCCTCCTTTCCGTGGGTTAGAGTTACTCACCACCTTGTATGAAGACAAAGCCTGTTCTTGGAATGCAGCACACGAAGACTACACGAAAAGGGACAAAAAGGAAGTGGGAATGCACGATTATAAAAGGCAAATGGAAAATTCAGCGATCACAATTTATGCGTATGGGTGACTCTTTGTTTTCTGAAACAACACTAACTTCGTTTAGCCACGGGGGCAGAATAAAAAAAAAAAAGTAAATCTTGATCTACACGTTTGTGAAGTTAAAATGTTCTAAAACGCGACATTTTGGGCAGTGTTACTGCTCTTCTTCAGGCACCATACTTCCAGCTCAATATTGCGGACTTGAAAGGATTATCAAGGTTTTTGTGAGGGTTATCGCAGGCCCAATGCTACGGCTGATAACACTTAATGCTGGATGTCAAGAAACACAATAATCATTTAGTGGAAGTCCCTGTCATGCTACAAAAAAGGACCAATGGCAAACAAGGTCTTTACTTTACTGAGTTCCGAAAATGACACATGTGTTTATCACTTTGAAAGAAAGGTGGCCTCATTACTAGCAGAAAAACAATTCAAATTGAGTGATCTAAAATTTGGGAATGAAACATGTGTCCATCACTTTGAAACAAAGGTGGCGTCATTACTAGCAAGAGAACATCTCAAATTAAGTAGCCAAAATCTTGGCAATGACACATGTCCATCACTTTAAAAGAAAGGTGGCCTTATTATTAGCAAGTAAGTAGCCCAAATTCAGTAGTCTAAAATTTTAAAGTATAATGGCAAATAACCCCGTTAAATAATACATCATATCTTTGACGCTTTATGTAGTGGAAAAATTTATTAGCATAATGTACAATGAAAATTTACATGCCAAATATTTGCCACTTTTGAAACAATAAGTGAAGCTTCCTCAGCTTTAGAAGTCGTTTTGCATACAAATCGTTTCGCAACAGTTACACCAGGCCTCGAGATCGAAAATGGAGAACTTTTCCTTGCACTACAACTACTCAAGTGAGCTGACCGAAACAAGCACATCACCAGCAGTACTAATAGGGCGGCCCCGGCATCTGTTCATTCTTGTCTTGAATATTTTCCTTTCCATCACTGCATCAGTGGGCAATGCTCTGATCCTTGTTGCTCTTCATAAAGAGACATCCCTTCATCCTCCAACGAAACTCTTGTTTCGATGCCTGGCGGTCACTGATCTATGCGTCGGCCTTATTACACAACCTCTCTATGCTGTTGCTGTTATGCTTCACGGTACAAAGACAAATTGGGTTGTTTTAAATTATTTTATCACTGGGCGTTATATTTCAAGCTATATGCGGAGTATCGAGCTTGACATCAACCGCAATAAGCGTGGACAGACTTCTCGCACTGTTATTGGGACTGAGATACAAACAAGTTGTCACACTGTGGCGGGTTAGAGCAGTCCTGATATCTTTTTGGCTAGTTAGTGTTACTGGTGGATTGATGTACCTTTGGAGCGAAAGCACTACCTGGATCGTAGTCTTCGCCTTTGTCGTACTTTGTCTTGTAACATCAATATTCTCTTATACGAAAATTTATCTTAAATTGCGAGAACACCAAACTCAAGTACAAGACCGTGTTCACCAGGGACAGACGAGCGGGACAGGAATTACTC
>Ga0126339_10000507_pt1 | contig 21918 bp, 12 predicted proteins | sample OrbTmetagenome_2_FD_92532 | JGI IMG/M metagenome (GOLD analysis project Ga0126339, IMG submission 92532) | Coral microbial communities from Petempiche,Puerto Morelos, Mexico - Orbicella T R C metagenome | ecosystem: Host-associated > Invertebrates > Cnidaria > Coral | place: Petempiche,Puerto...
TCTTTTTTTTCTTTTTTCTTCCTTTTTTTTTGTTTGTGTTCTTTTTTAATGTAAAGCGGGGGTGAATGGGTGTTTGAAAAGAATCACGCCTTTTTTTTTTTTGGAGGCCTTTCTCTTTTTTTTTTTTTTTTTTTTTTTGTCCAATAACCCAATCCGCAACCTGCCACAGGCTATTATAAACCTGCCACAGGCTATTATAAAAATATATATTAAATGTTAACAACTGTTGGTCAACACTGCAACTCACCTTTGTGCCCCTAAAGTTCATGGCAGTCAGGGTTCTGAATCTCTCTTGTCCTGCTGTATCCCTTAGGTGGAAACAAGCCAAAACATGCATGTACTGTATTAAAACAATTATTACTCTAAATCAAATGTTTTGCCTAAAAACCTAACAGTTACGTGTTTCTTGGAATATAGGGTTTTAACAGGTCTCAATGACATATTATAAGTTTCACAAACCATATTTGTAGGCGGACACGAACTCCATCCATAATGGTAATGACATTCACAAAATCAATTCCTGATAAGAGAAAAACAAAAGCAAACTAAATTAACATTAATAAAACAATTATTTTACTACGTATTTACTCTAACTTATTTTGAGTATTTTTCTTTTTTTTTTTTAACTTTAATCATGATTCACACTACTTACAACACTGGTACATCTACTTACCCAATTAACATCAGTAATACAACTACTTACACTACTTACAATACTACTATTTGAGTATGGTAACCAGGCTTTGATGACAAATTAACGAAGAATTTATCAATGAAGCTAAAGTAAATTTCAAGTTACGATCTAGTTAGTTAGTTATGTATAAGACTAGTTTTATTAAATAAACTTTATTTCACTGTTCATCTAATGTTGAATTGCAAACAATGTATGGTAGTAAATTATGTGTTCTTTGCCATTACCTCTCTGAAATAATGTGAAATAAATGCTTATTTGGAGGAAAGGGGTTAAAAAGTAAAAACTTTGGAATTTTGACTGCAACTTTCATGAAGTATTCACAGGCGAGTGATGCATTTCAAGTGCATTTGAATTGGTTCATTACAAAGATTTTCAAAGTTAAAGAAGGTTACTTAACAAAGGTCCCCCATGGTTTTCCTGTTTAGGAACAGGTTGGGGAGTAGCATAATACATGTATTAGCCTGACAGTCATTTTCACTAGCCCCCAAAAATTGCTCACGGGCACAATAAATTAATTCAAAATAGAATATTATATACAATTAAAACTACAATTTCAGTTGATTTCTTATTGACAGTACTTCATTCTGCAATCTGAATCTTATTAAAGTTTATATCCCTGCCAAAAACCTTCACCTGCCCATCAGGTATGAAAAAAGTATGCTTGTACTCAGGGTTCAGGACTATACATTACTATAGAATCCACAAGAAGGACTGCTCGACAGACAATTATGGACAAATTTGCACTTTTGGCGCTTTTGCGCACACGCCAGATGCAAATACTACTTCACCTGCCTAACCTCACCTCCCATACGATGTTGGAAACTACTACTTGCAATTTCTTCTCATTTCAACATGGTATTGGGTGGGGAGGGGGAACAGTAATGTGGCCCTTTTTTCAAACTTCAGCAGTAAAACACATACAACTTGTTAAATTACATATTTAGTGTCCCAAGGACTTTTGTCCACAATCATAGAAACTGAAGACCAGCAATAAGCCATTTTACAGTTGTGTGCTTAGTTACCTGGCCTATAAATGCAAGCAAGGCTGGAGGTGACCTTGCTTTGACACAGACCTCTCCACTTTTCTCATTAAATGCCAATTAGTTAGGATAAGAACAGCTTGGTTTCACACAACAAAACCAGTGAGGTTTGTATCAAGACAAGGTCACCTTCAGCCTCACTGCCATTTAAAAGCCAGGTCACTAAGCAGACAACTATCAAATGGACTATTAAGTCAACTCAAGTGTTACTTATTAGCTATAAAAACTACTCACCATACGTTGGCATAAGCGCTGAAGTGAAAGGTTGATCTGGCTTAGAATAGCATCTTATCAAAGATGATTTGCCAACTGCTGATTCTCCAATCAGCAGAACTTTGTAACTTAAGTCATAATCTTTGGGCTGCGATGACATCATTCCCTTTACATCAAGTATCACCCATTCTTATCACCAAACAAGTGCTGCCCAAGGACTGACTCCTCTGTGTATGACCTAACAATAAGGATACAGCCATAGGATTGTGTCAAATGATACAAACATAAGAAATTTATCATCTATACCTGTGTATTAAAATACTGGCATTTTGGACCTCAACCTGTAAACCTCACTCACACTCACTCACTCACTGCCTTGTCATGCTCAGTAGCACATAAGGCCTCGCATTCCTTGGTATTAGAAATTTCAGTGGCAGGTGAGATTTTGACATAAATAACAGTGATTATCATTTGATGCATTATTTTTTAAAATGGCATAGGTGTCCAATTACCACAGTTTGTAATTGGATACTTGTTACTGGAAACCAACGTGATCGCACAAAACTGCACATAAGAAATAAGGCAGCTAAGAAACATTCATATTAAAGAAAAGTTGCATCTGTTCAGAATGAAAATTGAATAAATGCAGCCAGAGTTATGGAATATCAAATTAAAAATAAACAATCAATGCTGCAGTAGTTGCTGCACGCACCCTAACCAGCCATGAAAACTGCACCTAGTCTCATTTATTGGGCACAAAAACTCAAATGCGATAGCCGTTCTACTACCTTGTCAAAATTATCAGCCAAAACTCCTTGTAATAATATATAATTACAGCATGGCAATGCAGGATGTAATTAGGCAGACTTATATTCACATATTCAGTCCTAATAAAATTTTAAAGCATATAAAATTATTACTGGAGATTTCCCGATTCAAGAAAAGTGAAATTAAATACTGTTCACAACAAATATTTCAGGTTTCGTGATGAAGATTTCCTTTTCTTCTATAAAGAATAACCAAAATCATCTTGGTGAGATAAAACAGCCAGCAAATCGTAGGTATGAACCACAAACATAAAAAATACATAGCGAAAATAGCTAAAAGACCCTTGCTGAAAGTAGCAAAATGTAGCTTACCTACCGGCTGCATTGACATAAACTTCCGTTTATCCCCAGAAATAACTCTGAGGATGTTGAATTTTGTTCGCGCTGAGTTCACGCTCTTATTGGTTGATTTACAGTCACGTGAGTAAGTAAAACGAGACGAAGTTTGTCACAATAAACCGGTGGGAATGACCGTTGTATAATGGTAAGGGTTTTTCTAAAATCAGCAAACCAACCGAACGACCTGAGATGGCGCTTACCATTTGCAATTCGATTTCTCGTAATTGTTTTCGGCTGATGAGAGGCTGGAAACTGGAAAATTTACCAAATGGTAAGGAAATTTCCGCCGTTCCGTTCCGAACGGAAAAAGAGGACTATCTCTGAAGGTAGTCTACAATTTCTGAACGGATTTTCCGGAAAATTACTGTTCCATTTGACTTTCAACCGAAATTTCCGGATTTTTTTTGCTAAATGGTAAGCACCCGAGAGTGCCTTAGTTTGCAGTAGCCGTGAACCCTTCCAACCCGGAGGAACTGCCAGAGGTCAACTACGTACCTTGTATCTTTTCTTATCCACTTTCGCGTTTCGTCAATGTTCTTTAGACTCGTCAAACAATTTTTTTCAACGCAGAACCCAGAGGAGCCATAGGGATTCAGTCAAACTATCACGTGCTTTTGCTGAACGGAATCAGGTGATTACTTTGTGACACCAGATTCAGTTCTGACTTGAATAGAATATGACGGGGACTTGGCGGCGTGATTCGTTTGTTTACATTTTTGATAGTCGCCTCTCAAGTTTTTGTAAGATTTTTTAAGTGGGAAAAATGTGTTTCTGTCGTTCGTGTCTCGTTTTGCTAATTTTTGAAGAATGAAACCGCTGGTTAAATCAGTTCAAACAGCGAACACGAAAGGCAAGCTAGGAACAACGCGAAGGCAAGTCACAGCCGACCTTCCAGTACTTTCAAGAGGCTAAATTTCAAGTAAGCTTATGTTTGATCGAATTCTGACTGCTGCTAATTAAATAAAATACCTTTATTCATGACATCGTCTTTAACTGCTACTGTAAAAAGATGATTAAAAAATAGTTTACTTTGCTAGTTCCCGATCAAGGAATTTTTTTTTCCTTTCGTCACTTGAGCCTTCCCACAAGTCTTTGCAAGTAATCTCTAGTCCCAGGACCTCACTAAACCTTGTCTAAGAAATGATCGAACATTGAAGCGCGTAGAAATTTTCGCAGGGTTTCTACAGGAATGCCACCAAAACAGACTGCTAAAGTCGTGCTTATCGGAGATAGTGGAGTTGGGAAGTCTACTATTCTATCATCATACAGAGGAGAACGGTTCAATCCTTGCTATGTGCAAACTCGAGGTGAGATGCAAAATGCTTTAATTGGTATCAGCACCATCAGCTTGATAAAGAAGGGAGGTTTTAAAAGTTGACGTAAAACTAAGCTTAAATGTTGTTCAATTGTTTGGCAGAGCGAGAAATTAAGCATGCCATCGTACAAGTGGGAAAAGTATCCATAGACCTTCAAATATGGTAAGCAAAGCGAACACAAGAGTATATAAGTTGAATTTAATAAGAACAGTTACAGACTTATTACTAACAGCTTTTCATCCGGTAATTTTTCCTTGAAGTCGATAATTTTCTCTCTCAGTGATCGTCTAGACTAAATTTAAGCTTAATTTGCTAATTTAGAGCAGATCGAATATCTAAAAGAAAGTTTGAAATAATTTTAGCGCATTGTTTACAAGTTGGTCATGGTATCATTTTAACACGTCCCGTATTTCCTGGGGTATCCAATCGATGGAAACCGATGATCGGAAATTGAATCGATCAATCAATAACAATCGATGAAATTAGTTAATTGGTATCGATTGGTATCAGCCAATCAATGACCAATCAATAACCACACAAAAACCGTTCATCGATTGCTATTGATTGGCTCAGCAACCTCGAACAGACTTCACGCATGTTACCTGTCAGATTATCCGCCATTTTTAGGAAGCCTTGGGGACGAAATTGGTAAGAAAAATTCCGACCCAGTCTTCTCAGTGGAAAGAATATACCCCATTACACGTGTACTTGAATTACCCACTTGCCCATCATTGCCTTTCCGTATTATAATGTCTATGCAAAACGTCTGGGTAGAGGCTTTCTTGAATATAAGGTGCATCGTCAAAGGTATCATCATTGCCATTTTGAGGTGAACGTTGGTGAAGTGTTAACTGCAAACAAGAAGAGGGGAGAACGGGGAAAGGTATTTAAAGTAATTGTGAACCATCGTGGACAGCTCGGCCACCTACAGTCCGAGCTTGTGGATCCTCTTTGGCCACTACATGCAGATATTTCTGTGTTGTTCTCCTGTTAACATTAAAATGAAATGTGTTTACAATTACTGTGTACAAAGTGGTGTCTTTTATGCTTCGATTCCGGTTCCGTCAATCTGCAACCAATCAATACCAATCGATACCAATTTATCTAGCGATTGGTATAGATAATCGATACCAATGGATAACCACACGAATCTTTGCCATCGATTGGTCATCGATTATCAATATCAATCCATTAATTGATATCGATTGGTATCGATTAATAACGATTGTCATTGATTATGGGTTCCATCGATTGGACATCCCAGGCGTTTTCAAAGAGAGAGGAGTGATCGAGCTAGTCATGGAGCATTTTGTCACAGCTCAGACCATGACGTAACCACCCAGAAAATCCATTTTAAAAAGTTAAAGACTGTTAGAACAGCTTGCATTTTTTTGAAAGAAGAGTGTTACCTATATACAGCACTTCTACTGAATACCTATATTTTTCTTGGGGAGGTACAAGGGTCAGCTTCTGTAGGGGAAGGTCAGAGTCTCACCCCCTGGTACACAATGAAGTGTATTTGTGGTCTTTTTTACATCTTTTCAAATGTTTAAATAATTATGCGAGTCCTATTTAGCCACATTATCCAATAGCATACTTTGTGGAACATAGAAATATATAATATAAAGTCTTGCTAACCAAACTTGACTCTTCATCAACTCTGGTGCCATCATAAATTTAGCTGAATGGCTAAGTTCTCCTGTAACTGGAACATCACTGTTGGAGATGTGACCGTAATATTTTAATCTATGTACCCCTCCCCTCCTTCAGGGTTGTGATGTATGTACATTGCCAAAAGTTGCCTAAGTTACATGTAGGTACAGTACCTTTGGGTCATTTTTCATTCAGTCGTTTTGCATGGAAGATGCATGAAGGTTATGACTTTACTTTCGACAAAGATACTTTTTACACCTTGCAACACTTTGTGGCTTGGTTATTTTATTGACCTCTAAGGCTAATTTGTCTCCAATTTTTGATGAATAGTATAATAATTTTTTAATAGTAGCAGGCATCCATTTGCGTCTGTCTATGCCTGGGGTTTTCAGCTTTGAGCAGGATCTTCTATTTATTTAACACGTGCATGTCTTGGTTAACAGGGACACACCTGGTAATGACAATTGCAGGACAATCACAGCTGCATATATGCAGGAAGATGTGAAAGTATGTATTACGCCCTTGTTACAGAAGCCATGCTGGCTAGTTCTTAAGGGGGCAGTACAAAAGTCACACATTTTGAGATAGCCCAGGGGTGTAACTCAAAGATTTTTTCCATACGCAAAGCAGGCACAATTTTGCACGGCATTTATTTATTGCTAGACAGTATACTTCATGAAAAATACCTTCATCAGTTTGGCAACCATCCCACCAGAGGGCATATATACCAAGCAAGCTAAACTACATGCAAATATGGACAGGATTATAACCAAAAATAAGCTAGTCAAAGTATGGTCTGACAAACCTAAGAAATATTGCATGGAACATGGAGCAGGAACATCACATTTGGTGATAATAATAATCCATGTTAATTGTATCATGGTTCGTACACCCAACTGTGACATGACTGCTTTTTAGTGATTAACGTTTGCCGGCTTTAACTTGCTTTTCCTATTTTAGGGAATTATAGTAGTGTTTGATGTAACTTCTGATGATAGCTACTTTAATGTGCAACACTGGATCAAAACAGTCAAACAGGTAATAATTATTATTCATGAACAGTGTGTTTCGCCTTTCAATTTTATGGTATAATCAGTATTAAAAACTGGATCTTTGGATAATGCAATTCGAGAGTTTTCATTGGCTTAGCCATCATGGGTTATGAGCCATTATACCATGCTCTGCAAATATGATAAGCATGTGTGTGAGTTTTTGGGGACATTTTTATTTTTTGTTTAGTCTAGATTTCTGTATTTTCGCCCCCATTTTTAATAAAGGAATTATTCTACTCTTGCCTGTTAGATATGAAATCATTGTTAATAGCCAATGAGGCACATAGCACCATCTACCATCTCATATCCAACGACTACTCGTGGAATAATTTTCAAATATTCACTATTAATCAGTGGTTGGAACTGATTACCTTTCCATAGATTGTTTTTGCATGGAGTCATCATTTTCTTAAATCCAAAACTGAAGAGCCTCCAGAGTTTTTATCCTTATCAGGCATAAGAGGGGGTAAATTCTGTCTACAATTTTTGAAGCTCAATAGTGTGCTTCGTTTGGAAACCAGCACATTTTGAATTTCAGATTTATAGCAGTGCATTTGCCAAAACACTCACTTATCTCATCAGGGATCCATAATAATGTTTTTCTCCAAGTCATTGGCTGGGCAAGTACTATGCCAGATGACATACTTGCCCTGGCATAATATTACTTCCCATTCACATACCATGCGATGCACTTTGGGATGAATACAATAAGGCAGAACAACGTTTTAGTTTCATATGTAATTGGAGCGCTAATCAAAGGAATTACTCTTCTTGTTAAGAATTAAAAGAGAAAAAAAAACCTTTTATTAATTAATAAATTTTGATCAGCAAGGCTGAAGATGTCCATGGCAAACAGTTTTTCAGTTCCGTTATTTCTGAATCACGGTAACGACACAGTACTGGAAACAATCAGTACCATGAAATCCTAGGGGTTGCAACAGAAAAGCACCTAAAGGGAAAGTTTACTTTTTTATTATTTTCATGTTACCAGTTTCCCAGTACATCATGTCTGTAGTTGCAGCTGTCGGCAGACACAGAAAAACCAGGTACAAATGAAAACCAAGGTCTCTTCGACTGCCATGAAGGCTGAAAAAAAATGCTTTTGCTCTTCCTGCTGGTATTTGGCTTGGTTTTCCTAAGTGTTAACATTACTAAATGCGATATCCTGAACAAAACAACCAAAACAGCTGATGCGATCGTGCCCTGTGTTTTTCGCAGATGCAGATGCAGTACGGAGCATCTGTTCAGCAGTTGACAAAATGAAAATTGAGCCTGCAATGATATCATTCACACGTCATCCAAGATGGTGGACCAAAATGACTATTTTATTGCTAAAGAAAGCTGTAAATCTTTCTCTGTTTTCTACAAGTTATCCAAATGGATAACATTAAACAAGTGGTCAGAATGCAGGGAACTCATACATGTAAGAAAATTTAAGAAACTTTTTTTTTTTTTTTTTTTTCCTTTCTGGTAGAGTCAAACTTAACTCGTCCAGCAGACAAGTTTCTGTATTGTTTTGGTCATCTCTATGATTCTTTAGTTGTCACTGATGACTGGACAGCTGCTAATATGGATCCCTGTCTCACGGTTTTTAGCCTTTTTGGAAGTTAGAGCATTAGGAAAAGTGCTTAATATGTAAATGTAGATAACCAAATGAAAGTAAGTTCTATTTAGAAATAACATTTATTTGTCTGATGGTTTTAGTTTGCAGGAACTGAGAATGTCAAGTTTGTGTTTGTTGGAAATAAAAATGATATGAGTGAATGGGGAAGGAAAGTCTCACAGGAGTCTGGAGAACATGTATGTCATTTTCCTGATTGTATTGGATATAATAACGACACACAGTAATCCCAAAAGAAGTAAAATTATTTAACTTCATACCAAGCTGAGGGTACATTTAAGCTTTCTCCAAAAAATGTCAGAGCCCCTTTGGAGATCTGAGAGCTGACCTAATATGTGCACCTGAAGGCCACTGAGGAACTTTGCCTAAGACTGTGGTCTAAGAAAAATTTCCAGGAGTCCACTGAAGGTTCTTAACCACGAATTCTGGGTGCCCAGCACTTAAAGTGCCTATAACCCCCCCCCCCCCCCTCAATTATTTTTTATTAGGATTAAATCTTTGTGTCAATGCCACAAATAGGTTCATTTTTGTTTAAAACCACAATTTTTTGTGAATTTATTTAAGTCTGGATTATTTAGCACGTGGCTGAGGTCAATGGAGACTGGAGCTAGTGATGTCAAACAAGGATATTGGCACTAGTTTTGAACTGAAAAGAAGAGGAGTAGCTATTGAAGAGTACTGATGAATTTCCATAGTATGTCAATAAAATAACCTTTTCTTGGCAATCTTAAACATATATAGTTGTTTAGATGTATTGCACATTTATCATCCAAACTTCATCAGATTCTAAACTCTGGAAGACTGTTTCCAGGAGCTTGTAAACACCAGTTTGTATCATACTCATTCCACAGGGAATGCAAAGCTGAACTAAATAAACCAGAATCGTTTTGACAATTTTTTCATGCCCACGTATTAATTTTTGTGATGGGTATATGTTTAGATCAGTAAACTATACACAAGTGCAAAGTTTTGATTTGATTATTCACGTTGTGCGTGTAAACAGACTGAGAAGATTTGAAACTCTGACTCAAATCAGCAGTGGTCACCAGAGTCACTTAATTATATTTAAAACAAAGATAATAATTATTTTGAATCGACAAGATTAATTTCCTGGAATTCTACCAAATTCTGTAACCCGAATGAACCAAAGCCCTTGTAATTATACTTTCATCAGTATTCATTCTTCACTGGAGACTCGCCAATCAATCAAACCTGACTATGAAAACTTGATCGGCTCTCACTGTTTTATATGCATTTTCTTGCTCAGAATAATGTTACAACAACTTGAGGTGAGCAAGTATACGTGTGTGAATGATCTCCTTGTATGATGGCACAAATTCACTAGACCCAGATCCTTTTGACTGGTTCCTCGCCATGGTAATGGTTGTCATTATGGCATGCTTTTTCATGACTTTGAAAATTCATGTAAAAAAAATCGTGGTTTTAACCGAAAGCAAAATATTTTTTCAGTATTATGATCAAGAATGTACATCAATATTGTTTTGGACTAAAAAAATGGGTGGTTATAGGCACTTTAGCATATATGAAAAAAGCAAGTTTTTCCAGTTGCCCAACGTCAATAGTTGTGGCCTGTGGCACCCAAAGTTGCCCAAAGTCAATAGTTAATGGCCTGTGGCACCCAGGTACTTCTAGAGCACAGCCTTGTTGCCAGAGCTTATCCCAGTTTTTTTTAGCATGATGTGATTAGGAATATGATATTGCCATTCCCTCAAGAGGAATGTTTGGACAGGCAGCCCCTACCTTACCACCCACCCCCTCTCTACATGTAATATTTGGGCAGGTTTCCCTAGCTAAACAATTATTATTGCTGAAACCAAGGTTACACTGTTCTATTTGGTTTTCTTCCTTGGATTTTTGGAATTGTCGGTTAAGTGGTTCACAGTTTGGAAATTCAACAATTTTTTTAATTTTCCACAAACTTTCGCCCCCAAAAAATAATTCATGCAATGTACTATCTGCCCCTGTTTGGATAGTTCTGGAGTTTTTGGTTGAAATAATACAAAGCATTCCTGGTTTACATGATCCATTGATCGTTAGAAAAGGAAATTACTGTTACCAATATAATTAACATTTTCATTTCATTTCAGTTAGCAAGACAACACAATGGTGTATACATTGATGCAAGTGCAAAGACGAAACACAATATAGATCAGGTACATTATTCAGCAAGTAGTAAGATGATTCCAAAATTTAAAATATATATAAACAATAGCCTCCATTTGACGCAAAAATATGCTCGCAAATTTTGTCTGCAGACATTATCTGTTCCGACGAGCGAACAGTTTTCCAAGAGTATAGCTCGAGGAAAACTGTGAACTTTGAACAGATAATGTCCAAAGACAAATATCCAAGCATATTTTCAAAGTCAAATGGAAGCTATTGTGTTTATTATCCTTCAAATATTTTTTGCAACATGTGCAGTTTTGAAAATAAATTGGGGAATATTCTGGGGAATATTCAGTCATGTGAAGCGTTTAGACCTATCACACCCGAGCGAAAATCTTTGATGGATTATAATCAAAAATAGTCCACACCTGTCCAATTTCATTGATGCTTGGCCCCCAGTGACACCACTGCATGCATGGCTTGTCAAGTAAGTTTGCCAGAGTGGTAAATAGCTTCAGGATTTCTTCTCAAACAGTTTAAGGCCTGGGTCAGGAATGTAAAGCTATATCTCTAGTTATATTTGTTTCACCAAGCTGAAATTTTCCCTGATTATAAAACTCGGTGGCCTGCCTTGCCTTAACATATTAGTTTGATCACGTGAAGTGTCACATAATCATTTTGTTAAAATTTGGTAAATCAGCAAATTGGTGGCAAATTTTCATTCTATCGATCAATAAATGAGCATTTTCGATGCAAATTTAAATTATATACCTTATTACATTTGAAATGATCTTCCTTAATTTCAGGTTTAGAAGATATAAAAGATCAAAAGTGGAATTTTGTTGAAAAAAACACTACCTTTCACCCGGTCTATAAAATATTTCTGCAAAAAGAGGGACATTCATTCTAACCATGAGAGGACAGAAATAATTCAGACACCTGCATCTAAAACATGTTTTTTGGTTTTTTTTCACGGAAAAAAAAGGTGTTTTTATTTGATGATACCGGTATTACCAAAACCCACCACCAATTCCTCCTAACCAATAACGGTTATTTACCGCTAAACATCATGTTACATGTCATGTGACCTGTCAGGGACACCAATTCTACTTGAAAATGTTCAGGACATTAAAACCTAACTGTGTGCTGAAATAATTGATAAATTATTTTTACCGGTTAAATCCTTTGACCCAGGCCTTAAACACTTTGAGTTGTAAGCAAGTTATCCTGATTTTCCTCTCTTTTAATTCAAGCAATCCTTTGTTCTGTAATACTTGTAAGTATACACCAATAATCATTATATTTTAGCATTTAGGTTAGTAATGCATGCAAAGTGGACAATGTGTACGGACTTCTATTTCGCTGTAACACTGCACAGACCACAGAATCCTTAATAGTAAGGAATCTCTCTGTGACAAGAAACAAAATTATCATTCTATGTATTATTTGTTCCTCTCATTGGCCGAAAGCCCACCACGTGACCCGTAAATAACTACCTAGAATTAATGTTATGCTCATGCGAAGTACTGTCTAAATGTGTTTTGCTGCAAATAATATTCTGCTCATGCACTCTTGTGTGAAAAATGGCAGATCGCCTCCCTGAGCTGTCAGAGAGTGATTTAAATAATATGGAAAGAAAACTTGGTGATCAAATGATAAGGCAATATTAAATTGAATTCGGTTTATTGCAAAATATTGTGATTTTCAAGTGTCTTTCACATGAATTATTTTTCTTGCCAACTGACACATCACGATATTCTGAACAACCTCATCTGGCAATAGTAACTGTTGTTCTCACACACCACAGGTAGCTATGTCAAGCTGACCGCTGCCACCTGACCTTTATTGCAAAATCAAAGCAAATTATAAAGCTAATTACAAATCATAGTGTTACGACTGGAAATGACAAAGAAAGTTCAAGGCTTGCATGTTATACTGGCATTGCACATAAAAACGTAAAATTTTTCGGTGGGAAAGTCAGTAATGGCAGATGCAACAGAAACAACTGCCCGCCCCCTAGGTCACATGACCTATACCCAAGTCCCAGAGGTGTGTGAGAAAAAACATTGTTCACTTATTTTATTTCACTCAGCCAGTAAAAATTCACTGTTAATTATTATTAAGTGATTACTATTAATGGAAACATGGTAACCCAATACAAGCACTTCTTTTATAAATGATATTGCCCTAGACTACAAAACAGTTGTTTTTTCTTCCTTATTCAGAAGGCGCGAAGCACCATAAGCTTGAAGGCATGAAGCGGCGTAAGCATGATCCTCGCGTGTGAAGCGCACAAGTCTACACTCGCTCCAGACCCTTCGTTCGAAATTTGCCTGCAGATTTTGCCCGCATTGCTCATGTTCACCAAAAATACTACTGTTTTGTTGTCTGATATTGCCTATTTTATATTTGTTAGTACTGATTGGCCCAATTTTTATTTTTTTTTATTTTATTTTATTTTTATTGCAATGCACACAACTATTGACACAACTTTCATTACAATACTTTACTTTACTATACATAATAAACAGCCTGACTTACAGTATAACACAACTAATTCACATTCACTCACATAAACACACCTAGGAACAAGTTTACATAGCAAAGTCCTACTATTTGAGCCCAACATATTCTTAGTTATTCAACTACTTCTAGTATTTATATTGCCCACTTCTTCCTAAACATATCTAAATTATTATTTTTTGTACAGATGTATTTTTCAGTCTTATACTTTAATTTGACTTTTGATTTAAAACCTCGTATATTTAGAAGTTCGTTATTCCTTCTACACGCCCATGAATAAATTTTTCCTATAAATAACAGATAATTAAGTAAGTTCCGGTGTTAGAAGACCGATTAATATATCCTTCAAATTAAGATGTATCTGCTGTTTTGTCAAAGATAAGTTATATACTTCGAAATCTTTCCAGAAAGAAATTGAATAAGAGCAATCATAAAAGGAATGCTGCATTGTTTCTGATTCACGTTTGCAGAAAGAACATAGATAATCTGCAATGTACCCGATTTTGTGTAATTTGGAATTCATGTAGAGTATAGAGTTCAATATTTTGAACTGAAAGGCCTTGACATATGGCTCAAAAGCAACTGAATGGGGAAGAGAAAAAGCTTTTTTCAGTGCCTCATCAGTTAAATTAGATTGATTTCACACTTTTCTCGCGTTATTAGGAAAGCAAGCCTTTTTACGGACAAAAAGAGAGTAATAGTCTTTTGATTTCTTTTTAGTTACATCAAAAAGGCCGCAGTCAATTTTGAAAGATGGATTTAGAGCTGTATAATCTGGATAGAGATAAGCATTCCTTAAATCGAACGGTACAGAGTGACGAAGACCGGTCCATTCCAGAAAGTTCGTCTTCTGTATGTGTTTTGCGATTAGCTCATGAGAATCGATGTTGTTAAGATCGAAACGCAAGTCTCCCACTGTCTGAATTCTATAATTAAAGTACCTTTTATAAAAGACTGGTTTGTTGTTTATTCTTATTTCCTGGTTATTCCTAATTCGGTAAAGCCAATTAGTTTCAACTGCATTATCTTTCCGAAATTCAGACCACCATTTCGATAACTCCGTGTAGAATTGAGAACTGATAGTTAAGTCTTTGACGTCATAGTTGCGATTAAAAAGAACCAGACCACCTGTTTCTTTTGGAAGATATTCTAAATGATTTTTCCATGCGCCAGAATTATCGCCAAAGATTCTTTTCAGCCAGGCGAGACGGTGAGATTTAATCATGCTCTCAATATCAACCATTTTGATTCCTCCTCCTTCATAACCATTTATCGCAGATTTTCTCGTTACTTTGTTTTTGTCTTTCCATAAAAAAAACTGTAAATCAAATGGTTCAATTCTTTAATTATATTTTCAGGGGTAGGTAACAAAGATAACAATTTTTATTCTTGGTCATTTTTGTCTCAACAGATATTCAAAAAAATGGCAGAAAGCATCTTAAATGTTGAATTAGATATGGTGAGATTATTCTTAGAAGAAGACCTTTTAATTTACAAATATATTTATATATCTGCAGTTCACCTTGTGTACAGTATCCCTGCTTCCAGTTGGTTCATAGCTCATTCAGTAGAGCATTGCATCACTATTGTAGAAGTCTTATCTGAACCCTGTTGAAACAAACAAGCATCTGCCCTTTCATTGAAACTAGGTGCAACTAATTAAGATTCCCTATTGACATGGAGACATTTTTCTCGCAAGGGAAGTCCCTGTCAACAGTTTTATTTTTTATCTAAAATGTCATTGGCATGACAAGACCTTATGCTATACAGAATTGTATTGCAAAGTCTTGGCACTGCCCCCAGGGGGGAGGGGGGTACTCCCACACATGGGCTATATGGATATGTGCCATAGGATAGGGTAGGGTTTTTGAGGTTCTTGGTCCTTAAATAGGGCATCATTTTTGCCCCTGTTGGTATCGTGTTCCTGGTGTGATCCTTAGATAGGGTACCTAAATTAAGTCAGGTAAAATTGCAGTGCATAAATGCCCAGCTAAACGAAAAGCAATGTTACAGAAACGAGATAAAGTTGATCTTAGTTTTTGTTTTTCCCTTCAGTACGTTGTCATTTTTTGGGCTTTGGCCTTAAATAGGGCGCCATTTTTCGTGTCCTTCATCCTTAAATAGGGTCAGGGCCGGGTTTAAGACCCTTTGCACCCTTCCCCCCCCCCCCCCCTCCCCTTCCCCTGGGGCACTGCTACTACGAAGGAGGAAACCTGATAGCCATCTTGCGATAGGAGGTGAACAAAATGTTGTACAGCTTAACCAATCAGATTTCAACATATGCTTTTCAACAATTTTTGCTGACAGTGGACAGCAATCTTTTTCCAAGACATGGCGATAAAATCTCTGCCACAATTTTTCAGTTTGACATCACAACCTTGTGCATATGTGACGTATTATATACCTCTTTTATGGCTTCAGTGCACTAAAGTATTTTTTTTTAACAAAACCACACCATTATATTTGTATTTCAGTTGATGAAATTATTTTCTTTAGGGTTTGACTTTTCAAAGTTATGTTCAGGATCAACCACTAATATAGCCAAGGAGGTGACCATCGACCATAGCCTGTTGTAATTAACTTACTAATTATGTTGGATTGGGAAGAAACCTTTTATGTGAGGGTTTATTTTCTCTCTGTGGCTTTTTATTACCTCGCCCAATTTTCTTTATGCTAACGTTTTTTCTGAGTAGTGTGTGCTTTAGCATGTTTATCATTTTCAATGTCGTCTTTTTTGTTTTCCTTTCAGCATAGTACGTCTACCCGCGAGTCTGAAGTAGACGATCTTAGCCAATCGAACGGAGGAGTGGGTGAAGGAGGAGGCAATGAAGGAAGGGGTGGGGGAGGGTTTCGTTGTACTGTTTTATGATGATGTACAAAATGATAGAATGGTTTTCCAATGGCATATACAATCTGATATAAACATCAGGGTAATTTAATCAATACAGTGAGTAAGAAAAGCGCGGGAAAAGTCACGTGCACATAGTGATTGGCTTCAACCTTTTTAGCTGATTGGCAGATAGGATAAAATGTCTATTCTCTGAGTGGTTAGAATCTGTCAGTTGTGTTGCACGGTTTTCTAAACCCATGACAAAGCTGATAACTGCAAACGCCAATTTAAAATCAAACCAAAAACCGGCGAGGAAGGCCTTCGGAAATCATCTCTATTGAAAATTGAATTTCATATAAACCGAAGAACCCCTGATCACGGGTCAATTGCATTCGCACGAGGCGTGCAGGTTTTGTCCAGAGATTCGTGTTCGTTTCTGGGCAAAGTAAGATCTAACACGCTGAAAAAGGAATCTGATTATTAAATGGAATTTTGCCGCAGTAGAACATTTATTACGTATATATAAAAAAGAGAAGGTGAAAAAACCGTAAACTTCAATTTTGTCTGCCAGTTTCGTGGGGGATTATTATTGTCGAGTTAAATTTGTGTCTCGAAAAATGGTTGGTGTTAGTGTTGTTGTTGTTTTTTTAATTAAAATTGAACGTCACAAGGCGAATGTGTAGACAATAAAAGGCTTTCCAAATGGCTTTTATATTTATAGAAAGAAACGAAGCTCAGTGTGGGAATTAAATTGATAACAGCGAGTAACTCCACAGGTAGCCTTTGGTATCGTAAAACATTTTGTCAACTTTTTTTTAATAATTAAAGACTAATTCAATTCTCTGAGTGTTCTTTAACTTAATCGAGTGGTAGAACGAAAAATTCAAAATATATAAATAGATAGGGGGGAAGGGAGAACAAAAGCTGAGGAAAGATTTCTGAAGAGTGAGTCTCTCGCTCCACTTCGGTCGCCCCAAAGTGCTCAGCGCCATACCGACCGGACTGGAAACTAAGTGAGCTATAGTGATTATTAGACGGTTCCAGGCCTAGGCCGCCTCAGACCTGGATTTCTGGATTTCCTATCGGATTTCGTCTTAATTTTCCAACTGGAAGGGGACGGGGGTTATTTGAATAGACCTTACCTCGGCTTTGGAAGCTAACTTGACGGGTAGACAACAAGCGTTCAGAATTAGTGTTTGTATAGGAATCCGATGGCAAATAACTTTCTTGAAAGTTGAATTCTGAACAATTAATGAAAGGCAAAGTTAACTTCTGTACAAATGACAGCATCTGAGGGATGCCAGAAAACGCCCAGCCTCGTGTTTCAAGTCGGCGGGGAAAAAAAAGCTATTAGACTGAGGCAAATGCATGGGAATTGAAAAATGGGACTGGACACTTTCCAACTTCCCTCAAATTGTGTTAATGCAATCTTTGCCTTAATGCTTTACCAAAAAAATTGGACTGGCGATTTTCCAAGAACTAATGCTGATTAGTAGAATTCTACTAGCGTACTAATGCAAATACTGCAATCTGGTTGGCTGAGCTATCGATCACTAGCAGCCATTTGAGTGCAGTGGCTGAAGGTGCAGTAGGAAATTCACATTTTCTTGCCATAAAAACTCAAATCTGTTAAAGAAAAACCAATTTGTGCCCGTAGACAACTGCAGACTTTACTTGACTTCAGTGCGCGTGAAATTTACTACTACGTGGAGAAAAATATTGGAAATTGTTATTTGAAGGCCGAAATTTCAGTTACTATTCTACTAGAACAATTAGATTATTCGTCCTCAATATCCGTGCAATATTCGCTCTCACTTTCTACGAGGTGACATTTGATTGGGGCCTCGAGGAGCACTGTACGGGACCGCAAATGATCCTCAAACTAGACCGCAAATGATCCCGATCAAAAAAAAAAGGAATGGCATGGGAATTGGCGTACGTGAATACCGAGATTTTTTGAAAGCCGTCTTAAATAATTATCATGGACTACAACTTGCTTTTTTTCACACTTTCTACTAAATTTTTTGCTAACTGCGATCTGTATGAATTGCACCACTCAATCATCAAAACATGACTTGGCTTGCATTTCTTTGCAATTCTCAGTAAAATTATGACCAGATTCGATTCAATACAACATACGCTACATATCCTCCTTTGCTAAACATTGATATTTCGGTGTTATAGTTAAATCAAATTTCATCAGCCATTCTGACGGGGTTAATCTAACCATGATATTTCGGTGTTATAGTTAAATCAAATTTCATCAGCCATTCTGACGGGGTTAATCTAACCATGAAACAACGATTACAGAAGACGCTGTCATCTGAGTAGACCTACAACGCTTCATTACTCTGTAAAACACCTTGTGTGTAGCACTATTTTTCCTTTAATTCCTCGGGAATGGCTAGTTGAATATTTTAAGAAGCCTCTAGCTCCAAGCTATAGTTATGAAGTTCAGCTTCATGCCCAAGCAAGGCCATACCTCCAGTGGCTTGCGCTTCGTTTTGACAATTAGCTGGATAGATGACATTAACTCCCGTTTCATGTATGTTTGAGGATGTTTACAGGCATGGGTTTTTCTAAGACAATACCCTTCGAAGAACAAAAAAGCAGCTGTGGAATGTTTCTTGTAAAATCATAAAACATGTTTCTTAGTTTGTAATTTTTATATATGTTTTACCCTTCCTCTGATATAAATCCATGCCATTCTTTATTTTTGGTCGGGATCATTTGCGGTTCAATATGGGGATCATTTCCGGTTCGGGATCGGATCATTTGCGGTTCAATTTGGGGATCATTTGCGGTCAGGGGATCAATTGCGGACGCGTACAGCTCTTGTTCTTTTTATCAAATTCTGTCATATACTCATTAAAGTAATTCTTTTAGATTCATTTACTAGTTAGCAGTTTTTACCCTAGCTTTCCTGCCTTGTCTTGAGATTTTACAGATTCACTAGGGAAAGTCACATCCCATGGCTTCGTATTCTGTGCCCTGCGGAAACGAAATTAGGGTTTATAGATTGGAGATCTTTGCCTCTGAATCGTTCAGCACTTGTTAATCGACTTATCATATAGTTTGGATTTGCTACAAAGTTCTTTTGATTTACTAGAATAAATTATTAATTATATCGAGCTGTTGTGAGACCAGTTTGTAAAAGTTTAGTCTTCCTAAATCGAGCAGTTCTCATAACTCGCGAAGTGCACCCTGCCACCTCGCGCGCTTCCCGCGAAACTTTGAAACTCCCCCTTAGTACCCCCCCTGCTGTGTAACATAATTGCTACATTTCCTGGATCCGGCTGGAGGGTTGTTCTGTTGCATTATTCATAACAAAAGAAGTGATGTTGTGTAATACAAAGCATAAGATGTGAAAAGCATAACATGGGTGCCGCTACGGAGTTACACAGGCTAGTGGATTTGGCGTTACGCTCTCCGGACGCGGGTGTCGTGAACTTCAATCATCTTCACACGCTTCTGCACGCCATTTTGAACCACATCGAACCGCTTGGCGGAGTGCTAAATCTTCAAGCAGCTCAGCTAGCTGATGAAGCAAGTGACAAAAGCACTTCATTTGAGCAGTCAAATGTAAAGGATAAACCGGTTTCAGAAGTCGATCTCTCTAGTCGAGACGACAATCCCCTCGTCATTTCTGATCATCTCGGTTCTTATCCTGACCAAAGAAGCAACTTCGACAGGTTTGGTAATCTCTTTGTTTGCGATAGATTTTATTATACTTCAGTTGTTCGAACATGTAAATAGCCTAAGCTGTTAAAATGGTGTTTATGTGACACCCTCTAGCACTATGGTTTGTAAAAAGTACACTCGCAGTACAACAGCTAAACTTGTAAGTCTTTTTATATAAGTTTAAGCTTAATTCATTAGCGAACCATGTAGTTACGTGCAACACAAGAAATGTGCTGTGTTTATTTTTAACGGGCTGTGTTTTAGTGGTGTCCTTTTGACAGATTAGATGGTGAATGTTATAAATTATTCAGATACTGTCGGCTATCGTTTTAATGATGTTTCTAAAGTTAGAATGCTAAAATGACTTCTGATGAGTAGAGCAGTCTTTTCAAAGACTTCTTTTGATTGAGAACGAATTCTGCCCTTTGCATCTGCGGGAAAATGCTACATAAATAGCGGATTTCGACTAATTACATGCTGTATTCAACATCAACAATTACGATAAGAGACCGAAATCCGAGGCATTTGTCATGGCCGGAGGGTTGTACCGCTCGAATCTCTATTTTAAAATAACGAGCCTAATAATGTTACTTCAGCTTGGGCTTATAAAGTTTATGGCATAAAATGTTTGAGTAACAATCTTGAACGCTATTTCAACAAAATATTCGCGAACTCTGGATGTGTTGACGGTTTGAAGTGCACGTCGCTGTGGAAACAGAGCAAATTAAAATTAAAAGTTTACATTGCCCTGAATGATTCATTTTATTAGCCATTTGACTGTTCGTTGTATTTGCGATAAAAATGTTTCTTCCTAACGTTAATTCTGAACAGAGTTCACTGTTTAATATTTTTGGTGAGAATTTGGCATCTGTTTTGGAGGAGTTCGAGGTTGAAATGAGTGTTTCGAGGTTTCAAATTGATTCAATTTTGTAGAATTACACAAGTTTACCTTATTAGTATGCAATTGAGAATGGTGACAATATATATTGTAACACTCTGCACACCATTGTTTTTTAATTAATTTTTAATGTATTCTTTTGATGTCCTACTTTTGCAATATACAAACTTTGTAGCCAATCAAAGGGCTAACTGTAAGAGACAGGTGACATGAGAATATTTTCTCCATTTAAAAGCATTAAAACTGTGCAGAAGTTGTCTTGTGGGGGACTCATAAAAAATGTTTCATTAGTCAGAAAGCCAAAATTGAGAAGCACTTTATGTAAAAAATGAGAATAACTTTTTATCAAGTGACAAAGATTGAGACTGTAGATCTTTGTCACAAATGTAAATGAAACTAATTTTATTTGAAATTATAATGCAGTCATTCGTCTATAACCCACACTGGACATTGTTGTTGTCACAAGTTCTCTGTTTCTGAATGTCTAGTTTTAGATTTAAAGTAGCAGAACAAGTCTCTTCTTTGCATTATTCAGATAGGAAAATGTAAATTTTATTAATGAGTAATATTATGTTTTAGGACTGTCACAGTGATAAATACTGACAAAAGACGGAAGTCTTTTTGGTATGGATACTGTATAATGCCAGAATTTTGAAGGCTATTAATGTTGGTTGATTAGAAGGAATTATTCAATTTGAAATTTGAAACCCTCTCAAAACCTCTCCAACCTTACATTTATTGTAAAGAAAAAGTTTCCCGATATGTACGTGTGGATAGCAAATCATGTACTAGATGTGAACCCTTCTGGATAATCCAGGAGTCGTCTAAAATACAGGACAAATCTCCAGGTCTCCTGTGCAGACCACCAGTAAAGGACGTTTTCCTCAGACACTTATTTCTGACTGATCGTCAACCTTTTTCAGGAAACTTTTTGGATATTTGATCATGCATCTCCATAGCTAAATCAGTGGAGCTATAAACAACTTTTATTTTGGCAGGGGGGGGGGGGGGGGGGTGGGGGGGGGAGGGGGGGGGGGTGTCCTTGAAGATGCTAACGAAAGCCGGCTGTATCAGTATCCACCACTTAAAAGGAGCTCAGTCACA
>Ga0126339_10000508_pt1 | contig 21912 bp, 5 predicted proteins | sample OrbTmetagenome_2_FD_92532 | JGI IMG/M metagenome (GOLD analysis project Ga0126339, IMG submission 92532) | Coral microbial communities from Petempiche,Puerto Morelos, Mexico - Orbicella T R C metagenome | ecosystem: Host-associated > Invertebrates > Cnidaria > Coral | place: Petempiche,Puerto...
AAATAATTGCGAGCTCGGCTCTTTCTTCCTGTCTCGCGGATTCATCGCTCGTACTGAACCCCAAACAAGAGAGGCTGCTGGCTATCCAAGAAAAGGAAAGCAATCTAAATGCGACGATTTTCTCAAACTTTACTTAAGAACAACGCTTCGTAGAGTAAATGGTTCACATTTTTCAGACGAGACCAGATGCCAAATCATTTACATTTTTATGCCGCATATCTTAATTTCTTTTTCACCAGATTAAACGGTCCAACAAGTTGTAAATAATATCCTTCAGAAATATATAGCCTTCCCCCAAACCCTCAGAAAATATACCTAAGACAGCGCCTGTTACAGTCAATCCCAAATACCATTTTTTTAGCAATACATTTATTCCTCAAAGTTAGAAAAATAGCCATTTGGGGTCCATGTTAGTACGGTGAATTCAGTTAGTAAACCTCCAAATATAATCCCCTCAAAACGCGTTTAAGCTTTCCATAAATAATATAAATCACATAAGCCCATGGGCTTAACTGTGGATTTAACTCTAAAAACAAAAAATATATTTTTTCTTCCAATTATTAATCTCCTGTTGTCAGTTTAGCTCGTTTTGTTTTTCATATCCTCACGTTAAGGGAGTTTTACAATTCAGTACGAAGCAGCATTTCAACCGAACTAAATCTATCTGTAGGGATAGCCATTTTGAGGCGCATTTGAAGGTATGTTACTCTACTGAGACTAAGACATATGAAGTTAATCAGCGGAAGACTCGTTTTTCCCTGATTTGTTCTTAGCTCATTCAGTTAACCAATAGGCTTCGAAAAGAACGGCAATTAATATGCGTTTTACTACGTTGAGAAAGTCACATGACCCGTGCAACTGTGCAGTTGGCGCTCTTCTGTTTGGGTAACCAGACATCGCGTATTTGCTACCGTATTTATACCGTGCTGTGCCAGAGGTAAATTTTCATCCTTTGCGAAGACATGTTGTGTTGAGCGTACAATTTGGTGAGTACTGACGGACACTTTTTTTATCATACTGATATGAAGCCATTACAAAGGAGACTATCTAAGGGGTGGTTAATGGTTAATGGTAAATGCGAGATCGACTTCCTGTCGGCTTTGCCAGACAGCGAGACTAGCATTTTCCTTTGCGAGCCCGAGACATGGACTTGTTCAATTGCAAAATCGAGACTTCAAAGTGTTTTAAACGCAACTCGAGACGTTCAAGTTCTAAGACGTCGAGGCGTCATTTACACCCGCTTTCAGTGTTACGCGCACAGGTGACATTTTTCGACATGCTGTGTAACCTGGGCAACGCCAAAAAATATAAGCACGACAGATCTCTTTACGGTCGAACTCGAATTTTAGTGACGAAAGATAGATTTATTTGACATCAAACCGGTAAACTTAGGAGTATAACGAAGTCATTCCGGGAGAAATAAATCGACTGATTTGAATGTTTACACCTTGCGAATATTAAAAGCGGCAGCTGCCCAATTCTAACGGAAGTCACTATTGAGAACCGATCGACTACACTAAAATCGTTTGAATTATCCCATAAATCGGGAAACATGCAAAGTCGAGCAATCTTCTTCAGCCATTTGAGGTCAGCAATTATCATTTAATTTTTTTTCCTTCTGCTGAAAACCGGAAAAATTACAGTTGAACGGTCTTTCAGCCGTTTACACAGCATGTCGAAAGATGGTCGAAAGATGTCGCCTATGCACGGAACACTGAAAGCGGGTGTATATACAGTATATATGAAAAGCAAATCCGTACCATGAGACTTTCTTAGCCTTGCAAAAAAATCGAGACTGGGAGACGCAGATAACCGCTGAAACAACGAGAGTGCGAGGCCCGACGAAAATTTTGTAAGACCCGTGGTTTTGGAGGACCATTCGCCACCCCTTATAAATGAACCCAAGGTCTTAGTTTGCTGTTATGGCCAAGTTAGCGAAGGAAATTAGTGTTAATCTAGCTTGTTGTATATGTCAGCCACACGATTATCAATTAATCAACATAACGAACGTTCATGTGTAACCAAAAAACCTTTTAAACCAGTCAGTCATTTTTTTGATAAATGCATTAAACGAATTCTTGCTTTGTGGCGCACATAATGAGCATTAGTTTAATGAACCAAGCTTTCGGAACTGAGCGAGTGTATCGGGATGCATATCTGTACTTAAAAATTTTGTGTTCATCAAAGACCATGATGTTTGTTTTGTAACCAAATCATTATGATATTTATAACGTTCATTGGTCTTACACTCGGTGGACTTTAATTTGTGAATTCTTTTCTTGTTTTCCTGCGGATCCCATTGTCTTAAATGTAGCTCAATTTTTTTTCGATTATTATTCTTCTATGGTAAAATTCATTAATCGCCACGCGATGAATGTGAGTCCAAAATAGTTCTGTAAAATGTAGATTGTTATCAGATAAAAGACAATGATAAGCAAACGCTGCTTTCCATATGGTTGGTACAGCCGTTAGGATCGATTTGATCGCAGAAAAAGTTGAGCGGTCGGTACAACGCCAGCTTCCATGTGCCACGATTGCTAGGAAATAAAAAAAGTAGCCGAGAGGACCTGGATCAAACCATGAAGTCTTGGAAGAGGTTTTTGCTACGATCGCTAAAGAGTTTTTCCCAAATATTATCGCACGATCGCTGAACTTTTTCCTCAATGATCGTAGCAATGATAAGCAAAGCCTGAGTCAAAAAAGGCATATTTCTGATTACCACAATAATTGCTAGCTACCTTGGAATATGATGATGACCGCATTTACTCAGGAACACGAGTGAGTGGTCTAAGACAGGTGGCTTAGTGAACTTTTGAGGGAGAAAAAGAGCCCAACATTTAACACTTAGTTTATAAATGTTCCAAGATGCTTTTTCTTTCTTTATCGTAAGCGTCAAACGTTACTAAATAACCAGAATGAACGACCGAGTGCAATAGTAGTTTAAATGACGTTTTTTTGGAAAAAAGTAGCAATTGGTTCTGATTAAACTTTCACATAAATTTAAGCAAACTCCGTAAAACAGATTCTGAGCTATTTTTGAAAATTGCAAAATTTCACATTTTTCGTCTGCTTTGGTAAATGCGGATCCGATTGGTTCTTCACTAGCCGACTAAATTACTTCAGTTCCTTCGGTAATAAATCTACTGGATGATGTGGACGTTTCAGGGTGACTTACACGATGCGACTGTAAGAAAAGGCGGCAAAATTGTTGGCGCGGTGTCGCCGCGGTGTTCACAGAGCGAGTTGAATGAAACATGTGGGTGAAGGAAGAAAGTAAGAAAGAGTTTTCTTTTGAATCATTCGGCCCACAATCTCCTCTAAAGTCGTCTATATTCTGGGAAATTGTGACAAAGGATAAAGGTTGACGGTTAGATGCGAATAACTGCGGAATTGTGCATTATATTCCTCGGGCAAAACAAATGAAGCAAGGTTTTGTGTGCTTGTAAAATTGTCTACGACCTAGCCTTGCGGCTGTTTGTTGTCATCAAGACTGCAAAATTAATTGCGTCGAAACGAAAATGAGCTCAGAATCGATCGAACAAACTAAAGGACATAAAGAAACTATCAACAGCTACACAGAAAGGGAAAGAGATTGGTCTTCGAGGAGAATTCATTGTCGGATGGTAAATTGTACCGTCAGGAAAGTTCGCTGAATCCGATAGTTTAGTGGGCGGCATTGAAAGCTTGGCGCAGCTGGAATGGAAAAGCCTTGTCCATAGGTAAGGTAACAAAATTTACCGACTGAATGAGTCAGGGTTATTGTATGGCAAAAATCTCTTTTCCTTCTTCAAACGCAACTGCATTGTGTTGGCGTACCACCCCTACCATCATCTGAGAAAAATGTCTCGTACGTGTAAACTGGTCGCACGTTACCAAATAAGGTCAGCTGTCTGTCACGCGCTGATGACTCCAGATACCAATAATAACTACCTGTGTAAGAGAAAAACGGGGATTTCATTTAATCGGTCTTTTTGTCGTTTCTTTTAAAGCTGTTCTTTGCTAAGCAAAACCTCGTATCGTCAGCTAGACTTCCATTTTCGTTTCTAAACTAAATGCAGATTCTATAATAGCTGTACAAAAATCCGGAAATTGGTTTCTAAACATGAAATTATTTTTGGTCAATTAAAGAACCTACATCCTAAACCACTTTGAGACTTGCATCTGAAATCTCGACTATGTATTTCACATGATTTTAAGATTCTTCTGAGAGCCATCGCACTGTTCATTCAGTGATTAACTCTAACGGATCCAGTAATTTGATTGCGGGTTAAGGTGGCTCAATAGGGTAATGATTTATCGCGTTCCGCGCGCTAGTGTTATGTTTTGAAATCTGTTTTTGCATTCGTTTTAACACCCAGTCCTCTCAAACCTATTACATGTAATAGCCAATGTTGATACATTGATTTACAATCATCTCTGTTAAAATCTTGGCATTTAATCTTGAATTATAAATGCCCAAACAAGTGCTTTTTTTCCCGTAATTATGGCTTTATTTGTGGTTTTCTTGAATTTCCTTCGGTGAAATCTTCCAAATTTTTTTACAGTACATTAAACCCGGTGGGATACGAATTTCAAACATGCACGAAAAAAGTAGGGTTTGTAAAAGCATTTTTCTTTTTAGATTTTTGCAAATTTATGTCTTTTAGCACTGCGGAAAAACTGGTCAGATAGATTTTCCTGAAAAATGAGCTCCAACTAGAGTAAAAGTATTTATTACCCGTCTGCCAAATTTTACGAAATTTCACTGAAGGAAACGCGAGAAAATTGCCACCTTAAGTTGGGTACCACTGGGTTCTTCGTTTGCCGAATCGAACGTTCTATGTTCTTAGATTGCAGTTGATTCGTTTGTGATAAGAAATGGCAGATTAACTCCTTTTTTACGAATAAGTAATAATCTTGAACGAATGAGATACTGGACGCTTTCCATTCAACCAGAAATTCTGGAATGCAGATGGTACTACTGGAGTTTCCTTGGAAACTGCTTCATTTCCGAAATGCGAACCGTTTAATAAAAAAAAAATTCTGGACATTCCAGGGAGAAAATTGAATGGAACTGAAGTTCTCGGTCAGAAATGGTCTAAATTTAGGTATACCTCAGGAGGTTGTGCTCTTTTTCCGGCGAGTTTTGAAAAAGCTTTTCCATTCGCCACTGGAAATTTCCGGAAATGCAGGCCGGACTTTTTGGTCTAATGGAAATCGCCAGTTGTTTTAAAACACGTTCATTTATTTTCATTTCACTGAAATGATTGCAACGATAACTTTTACTAAAAATTATCTAACTGTCGAGAGGAGGCAGAGACTTCAGCTAAAAGTAGTTTTACTGACTCGACAAAGAAACGAAGGTCGAAGATTGACTTAACTGTATGTATCGTGCATACATGTATGTATGCCTCAGGTTATCTGCTGTAATTCATTTGTGATATTAGTCGTAAAAGGTGCGTGGGAGGCCTCAAAATAAAGAGCAATAATGGTCTCCCCAATGGGCTTCAGATTTCATAGATATATTTTTTGCCCAAGTACATGACCATCAACTCATCGAAGTACTTGTACATCATTATTTTAGCAATCCTCTTTCTTTCCTCGTTTGACAACAATTTTCATTATCTCTGATCTCAGAAGAAATGCCAGGATATTTTTACTGTGTAAGCTTCGGTGTCTGAAAATGTTTAGTGACTGGCAACGCTTGCTGTTAATAGTCTATAAACGGTTTAATTGAAAACAAAATGCCTCCTGTGGTTTCTAGAAGAAGTAACAGTTTTTCCTACCAACACATTAAAATCAAAGACTTAACGAAAGTCAGCTGTCATCAATAATTAAATCTTTTAGAATAGAAGCAATTTTTCAGACAGGTTTTGCGGTAGTCAGTGCTTTGAAAAGACATTAAAGATATATATTTGCTTGTAATTATTCCGACTTTTTGGTTTTAACCATTAATACCGGTTTGTCAAGAGCTAAGCAGGGTCACCAAACAATTAAGTAAAAAATTTTGTTTCGAAATATTATCCATTAAAAAATATAAATAGGGAACGATAAAGATCGAGATTGACAATGAAGCCCAACGCAATGCAAAAAGCCTATTATTGTTAAGCTCCATTCAAATACAGTTGCTTGCTGCGGGCGCGTTCATTTCATTTGTTAAGTTGTTTATTAGAACGGAAGGCTTCGTTTTGCACTAGTTCATCCGAAGAAAGCCATTTGGTGGGAATTCATTAAAATTCTTGAACTACGAAGCAAACAGCAATGCACCGAGAACTGTAATTGGTTAGTTTCGATTAGCAAACATTGCAGGGAGTTAAATGGCGGAACCGTTTATACAAATCGCCCTCGGGGCAGGAACAACTGATAATGGTATCACGCAAGAAAGCCCACTTGTGTAAAAAAACATCACGCGAAGTCGAACGATTCTTTGCTATTACTACAAAATAGAGCAACTCTCACAATACTAAAGATAACCGGGAAATGTGAATCGAAAGACCTCTGTTTTCTTGAGGTTTGGTGAGTTTAAAATCCGACACTAGACCCTATAACAAATTGCTTGGCCACTGGTTGAGTGATCATCTCGTAGCAATTGGTCAAAAGAAACAATAAACATTTATAGACAATAGTCTAGTCCCTGCTGCGTGGTTAAATGTCGCCAATTAAGCAAAACGAAAGTTGATTTCTAAACATCACTCGAACATGCTAGACACGACTGATCTATATTTAATTTGTGTGAGAAACTGACTTATATATAACTGCCTGTTACTGGGGTATTTATTAGTCCAAAGAGTCAGGAAATACAGTCAATAGAGCACTATCGAGGGGCTTTTTGACCGGTAAGTAACAGCTGCTGCGAAATAGGTATCGGTACCCACCTTCACCGGTGGTGGATAAAACGAATTCCGTCGTCGTTGTAACCAGTTACTTTTGCGGATTATGCAAGTAAATATGTAGTTAGGTCTTGTTTTATCTAAAACAGCGCCCCATAAAGAGCCGGCCCGGTGAGGTGACTTAAATTTCCAGATCCTAACACCAGCCCCAAGTATACTACAAGCGACGAAACCTTCGATTTAGCCCAACTTTCTCAGTTTAGGAATGGTGATACTTATTGCGTGATATATTTGTCAAACTAAGGCATACAAATTTAAGTGAAGCGTTCACTCAAAGTTCTTGTTTTAAGTACGGGACATGCAAATTTAAGTAAAGGATCCACTGAAATTCTTTTTGAGCAAAGAGCGACTTGCCAGTTATTAACTTCATATTTAGCAGCTTCACTCTAGTCAAGTTTACAGCTATATCGTTGATTCAAAATGTGGCCTCCTACGTGTTTCAGTGGTTTAGTCTCCCAGTTGGAACACCAGTGATATTAATATAAAATCGGGCCCTTCCCTCGGGTAGTTTCTTGAACGACATTATATCGGACTAAACTGTAAAAATATGACTATCACGAGAAAGCCTTCGACGAATTAAACTGACTGATTCCACCTTAGCTGAATTGAAATCTTGAGATGCTATCTCGCTACTGAATGTTCTCTGTTTGTCTCATTGTTGGCTTGTGACTGTAAGAGTAATATAATTGAATAGAATCAGTCAGTCAGTTTTGTGATATGAATAGCTTTAATATCAAAGTGGTGAATAAAATATACCATGTAGAAAACACTATATAGCCGAATTCGCTTAGATTGGTTACATCTGAAAGAGTCGAATTCGAGTCGAATTCGTATAGCGTTGTGTTATTAACACGCTGGTTCAAACAATATACTTATTCTAACTTGATTTTGTTTAGTTTGGAACCAGCAGTTTGGCAAACATGTTTTTACTTTATTTGAAAATTATCACTAGATCTATAATAAATTACAGACTAAGAATTAATAGACTGAAACGAAACAGAACAAAACGAAACGGAATGATGCAGAATCCCTCGGCAGAACATTATAAACAGCTTAACTGGAAGCCAAGAGACAAGATATTTCTTTACTTTTGAAATCGTGGAAACTGATATCAAAGATTTTAAGCTATCGAAGCATTTCTTTTTCATTGAGTTAATTCCGTGTCAGACGAACGCAATTAAAATTGGGTGTTTTGAAATGAAAATCAAAATTGCAAATAAGCACTGATTAGAATAAAACATGGTAGCTAGTCAGCTAGGTCTTAAGCAACATAGAGCTGAGACATAACTCAAGTGATAGTTTTGGAAAGAGACTTTAAAAGGCGAGGCAACTGCCGGATAAATAGGCTGGAATCACTGCTCGTCCCGTGCATGCGCCTGGAAGATACCTGCAAGATTGCACACGTGACGTAAATTGAAGAGTTCTTGGACAGAAAATCTGATAGTGTCAAGGAATATTATTGCAGAATTTCAGTGTCTAATTTCTCGGCCCCTTTGTCATGCTGGACATATTTTAAAGTTTCAAGAAGAGACTAATACTCTTGTTTGATAGGGCGGTTTATTCTCACGAGTCTAACGGTCAGCTCGTGTTCTTGGAGCCTTCTTATACTTGTAGCAAAATACAATTAAAAAGTAGACTGAGATAATCATCACCGTCCACGCCGACTGAATACAAATTGGCAGCTGTTGGGTTAGTAATTTGGTTGCCGTGGGAACCACAAGTTTTGCTTTTGCAGACGGCCTTAATTCAGTTGAATACAATAAATCTCTTTTTGGAAGTTTTAAAACAACGCTGCATACTTTTTTAAAGTTGTTGTTTGCACGTTTACTCACCAAAACACAGCACGACTCAACACAACTGAGCACAAAATCTACCTAATAATACCGTTACATTGCAAATTAAATATGTAAAAGTCAATTATTTTTAGAAACATTTTCTTTACTTAACATTGTCTATTTATTGCTTGAGGCTTGGTCAACAATATTGGCAGAAAAGCAACCATTACAGAGACACTCAGGTCGAAGAGGAATTAGTATTTTCCTTGGAACACCCTTGGAAGAATCTCGCCATTGGTTTCATCCATCTACTTTTTCTCTTCATTTCAGAGCTTTTCGTTATTTGCATATGAAAAGACAACGTTCAGGTTTATATCTTTGCACGAAAAAACTTGCCATAATTGTTTACTTTCTCCAAAAAAGGAAACCTCTCTTGTACTTTAGCTTTTATGTCGAAGAGGCGTTAAGCCTTCACGTGAACGAAAAACAGGCTTCACGGAAGAAATTTGCTGTTTTGCTCCCAGATGTCACAAATCATATTAAAATTCCTGCACTGTGTGGTTTTGCGGGCGACTGGTATTGTATGGTATCAAATGTGATAGACAAAAGTGGTTGACTAAAGAAGTGCATTGAGTTAATTGCTTCATCCTTTTTGTTACTGAAGTTTTCAATGTCTTTTCTTGTTAGATAGTCCCGACTGCTGATATCGATGAAATACATTTATTTGTTGTAAAAAATGTTCAACTCCTTTCTTCACCATACTCTCTTCGCTGCATCACATATATTCTATCAGCTATCATATCTGTAGAAATATCAGAATTTGTAACGTGGAAAGGAATACAATGTTGTAGGATGCTTAGCTTCGCGACGAGCAACTTAGCACATAACTTAACAGCTATATCGTTGGTAGGTATTATTTTAAATATGCAGAAAACAGTTTAGGGAATTGCATCACACTATTTTCAACAAGATTCTCCGAGTCTCCACGAATAATTTAAACGGCAGAAAATTACTTATTGTTGAAACAAGATTCTCTGTTCTACCATGTATTTACATAGATAACAAACTTGTGTGTTCTTTTGCAATACGGCAATCAGCATGTACACATTTTGTCAGCAGGTAAAAACAGTCGGTTACATGTTGCTTTTGCGATACGATTTAAGGAACTGGACAATATCAATATTGCAAGCATGGAACTAGTGAGTGATAAATAGATTTTGAGCAATAAAAAGGATACAAAACAAAGCAAAAATAGCTTAGTAACAAAAAAATAACCTATATCTCATAGTGAAATGGCGCTTTTGAATACAAGTGTAAACTTAAGCTTAATATTGTTTTCACGCAGTTGGTAATTAATTTATACGTTCTTTCTGCTAACTGTTGCCAAAAAAGTAGCTTACGGGTATGCAACAGTTTACTTTTTACGTTTTTGCCCTTTGAATTAAAAAAGATAGGCAATGGGGGAATAAAAATTGGTTGCTAAACGAAATACGCCTTGGGCAACGTCCACTCTAAATAACTGAGTTAAATTGCGTTGTTTAATATTTTTTGTAAATATACAGGAGTAGAGAACCTTTGAATACGGTAATTAACGTTCCCAGGATGCTGCTAAATAGCATTTGTCGCTAAGCTCAGGGGCTGGGTGAGAGATTTGCAGGGGACAGTTTTCCACCAGCAAGGTATTAATTTATTTTTCAGAGCAAGCTTTCCGGTGTGGAACAAACAGCTCCCGACAAGGTCTTCAAAGGAGATAAGTGGGTACGCTGAGTTTATTTAGTGTAGTCTAGTCTTGACACACGCTGTATAAACGCAAAGTTGTGCAAAGCGATTTTACCGGGCAATCAAAGTTAGGATAGGTCGACCCACCGTTGGAATTCAGACATCGCATACGCGCAGCGTTGCGTGAAATGTTGCACCATCTTTTCAGGCCTTTATTTAGTAATATTATGTTTAAGTACACTGCAAGATGGTAGTACATGTAGTGTTCATATATGTTCATTTCGCGCCAAATTAACGCGCAGAGAAACACGTGTTATTGGGAGAACCCCGTAATCTGCGAATTAGGGGAATGGAGACTAGACTCATTAAGGGACACCAAATTGTTCATGCTGAAAATACTACATTGATGATTCATGAAAACCATGGAATAGTGGAAAAAGTCAAACGAAATCCTTATCTCACACTTATATTGTAAACTGTATAAAACTGTAAGTGAACGTTCTTTAGTGAAAGCTGTTCTCTTATTTCAACCATATGAGAGCATGTGATACAGAGTTCTTCCGCCTCTCGGGAAGAGGAAGTCCAGAAAAAAAAATTTACCCGTTGTTGTTTTCTTCGATAATCTTAGTTTACCTTTGCTTGAGACTATATTGCTCAGGTGCATTGAGTGCCTGAGGAGAACAGCACAAAAGACGGGAGCCAGGCGCTAGAAAATTATTCTAATCCATTGTCTTTGTGAAATAAACACAAGCTAAGGTCGTTCTATAAGTTACTTTTTACTTTTCCTTCATTGGGTTCTCTTGTTAATTGTGGCAGTATAACATATTGTTTCAACAGTTTTAAAAACAATTGAAAATCCTCTTTCCGTCTGGTCAAGGAGACGGGCCAGTGCCTTTAAAGTATGTTTACTTTAGCATGAGTTTTAAACAAATAAAGGTCAGAAATGCAGCAAATGTTGAAAGCCCCGAAGAGAATACACTCTAAAAAGGAAAGATAATTTAAAGGTAAGCCTTTCACAACTGATTTAAAATCGTTTTATCTATCTGACTGAAAAATAATTTGTATCTATTCAAAGAATTAAGTTTAGGTTTCTCGCCATTTGTTCTGAGCTCTGTTTGCGTGGAAATTTTCAGAACACACGTGAAGTTAGAGCGTCCCTCATCTGGAAATTAAATCGAAAGTCTCGCTCTTATGTCATGCTCTCTAAAATTCCCGCATCCATTCACGATAGGTATTGGCCATTTCTTAATGTTATTCACGAGCAGTGGTCATTGAAAATTTGACACGAGCGATATTTGTTTTGTCGCCCAGGGCCGGTAAATCCGATATTTTATTCGATGCCAGAGGCAACTCATTTTTTCATTTCCGCGGGAACTGCAAAACTAAAGCGAGCTAAAAAATGGTGAGTTTAAAAAGGTTTTTATTTACGAATTTTACGAAGAATCATTTCGATTTGAAGTTCAAATTGAACTTCGGCAGTTTTAAATAATTAACGAATATTGTTTATCTTTTCTGTAGCATTTTTTCTTACGTATATTTCACTGATAAACCAGTTTTGTCACTCGCACTCGTAAAAACAAAGTTGACCTTTATAGCAGTGTAAAACAACCAGGACTATAGAAGTGTCGCCGGCTGTTGTTTTTCAACCACTGGAAAACCAGCTTGTATCGTTTCAGCGTTTCTTTAGTCCGAGAAGATCGTTTTGTTTACATCATTGATTTGAATTCAGAGCTCGATTTTCTATTTTTTTAAATTGATGATTCCGAGCATCGTTTGGTATGTTTTGATTGAGCTTTCTCGAAACCGACGTAAACTAATTTCAGCGTCTTGGGTGAGCGTAATAATTCAGTTTCAGAGCTGAGGAAAATTACTTCGCTTCCGTAATTCTAACACATGTTATACTGAATACTGTTATTCAGTACCAGTTAAATGTTAAATAATCTGATGGTATGTAACGACAATACGTAAATTCGTACTTTATCATATCATGCAATATTTTCTATCAAGCCGGTCTGGATGACAACAATTGAATTTTTGTTTAAATTTGTACGGCGGGCAATAATACAAATTATCAAGACCGCAAAAGTGATGGGCTTCCAAGAGCGTTTCAGTAACTTTAATAAGCATATCTCTCTAAACCGAAAATAAATATATGGTTAAACGGTTCCTTTACAAACCCTTTATATCTTAAAGATATATCGTCAAATCGAGGGCTAACATCTCCTTACTGAAAGTAGGTTTATATGGTCAGCGCATGTAATGCTTTTAAACCCAGAAGGATAAATCTCTTTTCTGAACATAAAAATGCGTACATAGAACTTGTAAAGTGCAAAGTAGTACGTTACTGGCAGCGTCAAGTGTAACTGCAACCAGAAGTTCATTAGAACATGTATATGAAATAATCAGGCAGCCAACAAAGGTGATATTAGCGTAATGTCCCAGACATAACTCTCACATTTTACAGCGAAAGAAATCACCGTAATTAATCAGTATTGAGAATTACTTACTTGAGCTTCCAGACTTAGCAAATCTGTCAATGAAACATAAACACTTTACCCGCAATATCTTAATTATAAACCTGTATTACCCTCACTTGTAGAATTACCGACATGGTAAATTTTGACTGCGGAATTTTTCACAGAAAAGATTCGATATTTTCCAAGCTATAAATTGTGTAGGTATGAAATACTTAATCTAGGCAAGCAGGTCTCATGATGTTTCTTTGGACCCAAGCCAAAATAAAGAGGTCTAGCTAATCTGCAGCAAAGAACCACGTCATTTCTTTCAAGACGGTACGTCATGAAAAAATGGCGACTGTTTTCATGTTTGTCTTCATATAAATCCTTGCTAATCGTCCTCAGACCTGCCTATCCTTGTTCCTTTATTGGATGGTTATTCATTCTTCTTTGGTATACCAGAGGAGACTGTTAAGGTGAGGTTGCCTTCAATTAGAAAGTAATGTTGCACATTGTATGAAATTACTTTCATTAGAGAGTAACCTCACCCTAACAGTTTCCTCGGAAAGAACAGAAATCTGGTATAGTCCCTTTGGTAAATGTTAATTACGTTAGCTTAGCGAATTTTAAAAAGCATAAAAAGTATAACTTTTGTGGTGTTCTTTATGACTGATTTAAGATATTTGGGGGATAATATTAACCTCTTATTAACCGAGGGAAAGGAGAATATTGGCGCGAGGTCGTGGCATTGCGGACTCAGCGCAGCTAGGTCCGCACTGCCACGACCTCGTGCCAATATTCTCCAGTACAGCTCGAGCAAGCTAGGCTAGTAATTAGTTTATTATGTGGCACTACGGCCCTTCATTGAGCCCATGAAAGAACCACTTATGCAGATCGCTCGGATTTACCACAAGACGACCTTTCCATAAAATATAAATATCTATTATTATGATTGTGATGATGATGATGATGATAATGATGATGATGATGATTATTATTAATCATAGTTATTTCTCTTAAACATTGTTCCGCGGGCAGCAAAACTTTCGTCTACTTTTCACTTTCTAGTTGTTTAGTAAGGGTGGCGAATGGTAAATGCGAGACTTTGCAAGACGGCGAGACAACCCTTTTTCTTTGCAACCCCGAAACATTTTGACTTTTTAGATTGCGAGACCGAGACTTCAAAGCGTTTTGAGTGTGAGTGCTAGACGTTCAGACTCATAAAATTCGAGCCCCAGATTTAGTTGAGAGCTAGAATGAGCTTGTACAGCCTTAAGCCAGCTTCTTGGAACTGACTGGAACTGGAAATTCGATTAAAACACATTACCTTATGATATCATAGAGAAAAATAACTGTTTTTCTGGCGCCAAAACGGACGTTGTGGTAGGTTTTGTACCTTTTTGTGGAATTAAGACAATTTAGGAGAAGTTAAGATTCAATTTTTCTCAGAAAATTTGTAATTTGCTTCATTGAAATTCATTATTAAGTGAAGCAGGAAGACGTCATTTATAAAAACAGATAAAGGAATGAATTGGGACTTCGAGTTCGAGGCCCTTAGCCTTGCGAAAAATCGAGACTCCGAGACAGCTTCGTAGAAGAATCGAGACCGCGAGACGCACATAACCGCTAAAATATGAGACTGCGAGACCCGTGAAATTCGACGAAAATTTTACGAGACCCAGAGTTTTCGAAGGACCATTCGCCACCCCTTTTAGTTTCTGGCGTTTTCTATTGTCTACCGGGGCTCCTAGACAACATTCAATCGTTCTTCTTGGACTGATTCCGTCATTAGTTTTTAAGCTATTTTCAATTTATACCGTCGGATTCCTGAATTGTATGACTTCTTGTAGACCTCTAGGGATGCAACATTGATATGTTGTTATTACAATTGTTCCTTTATCGTTCATAGCTTTCGGGCCTTTACGACGTGTAAACAAAAAGCTTTTAAATGCATTGTATTTTTTGTTTAACAGTTAGACATGATTTTTCAAAATACTTGATAACTAAATACTTCAATCTGTAATTCTATGTTTTCAACAAATTCTTAGACACTATTTTGCTCTATGCGCAGAAGTTAACGCTTTCGTACGGAATGTTCTTGTACGCACTTACATTGAATATTAATTGACTTTCTTTCTCTAGCACCTGCGCGCGGCCGAAAAACTAAACCGTTTATAAGCTACGTGACTAAGCATAGAATGTATTTATAATGTATACACAGCTTGCTGTTTATATGCAGCAAACCATAATAGCCTTGAAAACATTCTTCATTTTTTCAAATACAGAAGATTCGAGATCAAAGTTCAATTTTTGTAGTTTAATTCAGTAGAAGTTTTTAAAATTTAAAAACAGACTGAGTTCTAGCACTTGAGACTTTTTAATAACTTAAGTCGGCGTAAGGGAAAACAAGTAGAAAATAAAGAATTTTTAATAAGACAATTTTAATTGACCTGCGGTTTGAATCCTCGTAGCGGGAAACTGACAGCTATTTTGGTCGAAATTTTACTAGAAGTCACGAAGTTTAGATCATCCATTCGCTGAATCCCAACATCTCCGAATTCCCACTAACGGGGTGTTTTCCTTTGCTTAACTAAAATTTACACAAATTCCGGAAATATTGTCTGAGAAGGTGGGAGGCCGAATGTCGAAGCACTTTGACTCGTGACGCAAGAGCGCAGTGCAGAAAATTGCAAATTACATCACGCACGAATAGCGTGCGTGTGTTTCTTAATTCATTTCACTTTTTACCACATACCTGTGTATTTATTTACGGAATAACACATTGTTGGTTTCTAAAAGCCCACTGGCCGCAGTGACTTGATATTGGGGCATGTTTTGCTTCTCTTGGAAATAAATGCAAAAAGATCTTACAGGCCACAAGAATAATTAGCCTTGGCCTTCAAATTTCCTTCCGCGATGACGCGTGCGGTTGCTAGCGTTGACTTTTGCACGAACATAAAAAAGCCAGTCGTTGGGCAGACATCTTTTCCCTCTAGAACTGCGTTATTTTGCGCAAGGTTTGTCAATTTAAGAATTTTCGTGTTTAAACAGTGAAAACAAAATTAATTAAATTGTCGTTAGCGACCAGTCGTCAATCTGCACATGACAGGAGAACACTTAGAGTGGCCGCACTTTGTCAACTGTATTTGACGTTTTCCAAGATTAGCTAAGATTCCAATATAAACAAATACTAACAACATCCGCACATTAATGACCAATAAGTCTTCCTCATCAGTTAGAAGATTTCCGCAAACTGCCTTGTCGTCAATCGTGGCTGAATCAAATTGCTTACAGTAAGTATAAGTCTTAATAGTTTACTCGGCAGAGTTTTTAATACTTGGTACTTGCTTTAATAACAAGGATGCGGTTTCATCATTCTTAGCACATGACCGAATTTTCGTTTTGCAGTCATATAGATCGCACACATTCGCAATCAATTATGTATTACTTTCGTCCATACCTTTGCCTCTGGGCAAGAGGACGGATTGTACTATTTATAGAAATAGTGGAAAAGGCAATGTTTTTTACACACATCCTCAATAAGTGTGACCATAATTTTGAGTCGTGCAATTTACTATAGGTTTACTTCAGAATTATAAGCCCTAAGTGAATCAATGCTCTTGTCTAGCGTCAGAGAGACTATTTTACCACGAAAGTTAAAATCGTTTTCACCAGAATTAGATTCCCAAATTTTTATAGGGTTTGAAAAAAGATCATACAGTATTTGAAAATATTCAAAAAGGTCGATTTAATTCAAAGCTGAAATTCCTCAAAGTAAACATCCATAGGCCATAGGTAAACTTGTCACCTGCGAAATATATTAAGCAAATGTTAAATTTCCAAAAAAAAAAAAATAATAATAATAATAATAATAAACTTTTTTACAATTGTGTTTTTGGGATTCGACATCAAAGTCGTTGGGAAAGTTTTGTTTGGTATATTATTATACATATACACTGTCGCGCGGATAAAACTAAGTTCCATTGTCTGCTACCCACGGCTATTACCAGTAGTACGGTAATACAAATTTTAATTTTTTTCTCTTCAACTCAGTTACCATGCCATCATCTTCTAATTATTATTTACTGAACAGCAATAATTTGACAGGTGAAGTGAACTAAAATAAGCAGCAAAGATTTGAATTGAACTTTGACTGATCACAGACAAGTTGGTTAGCTATACACCTCTGCAAAGTTAGGTGAGTGAACATGGTCGCGGCTTTGCCGGGCCTTACTACTAGCTGAAAGCCGAGGCGTTACGACTGATTTTTCTCCGGGACAAAATACAAAATGTGTTTCCATCAAGAACGAAGCAGCTGCGTCCCCCTATGGCGCTCTCATATTTAAATTGATGTGACATCTCTTTTCTCACAAAGCATGTCTGCCGACTTCTTTTTACACTCCCAGCCAGAAATCGATTCTACTCAAGTTTAGACTCATTACTTAGCCTTAGAATATTCTCGCTTTGTTGAGGACAACCTACTGAATAGGGTACCAGAAGTGGCTAATTTCTTCGTTTGGCTTCAAGTTCTCGATGATGGAATAGCATTTTGTTTGAACAACTGCCAAACTTTCCGGGTTTATACTTTCAAGCATTAATTCATCGCATTTATGGTTTTGAGATTTGTGGGGAGCAAACGTTTTCCATTTGCTTAGACTAAAAATGAAAAGTGCTTCAATTAATTCATAGTTTCCATTCTTTTTATTCTTCATCGAAGTCCACTTTTGTGATGTTTGACTGATTTTTCCGATCTCTCCCACAAAAATACTGACAGCATTCATCCATTATAACGCAGCAAAACATTTGGAATAACCTTTGAGATATACCTGCCCAGGCAGGTCCTGCTCAAAATTTAAGAAGTTTGCAGAAGTCTACACGACTGCTGAAATCAAAGGATGGTTAATTTAGATTCGTTCGTTGAATTTCTCTTTTGCTCACATTGGTAACATCCAGTTTCTGATTCGTAACCAGAGTATTAGTCGCAGGATTTGCGAAGACCATGGAAGTTTGTGAATCCAGACTAATGATTGTGGTAAGACCTTCGGAAGTCCTTTTTTCACCTACATGTTCGTATCAAAAGCAGTTTGGACCGGCGAGGAAGCAAGAAAAGCGTCAGCCAGCTATAATCTGAACGAAATACACAGTTTCTAGTGATACTAGCGAAGCAGTTTGTAGCGCTTTTAATATATACATACATACATAACTGTTCTGCATCTTACTCACTTGCAGTAATGCAAGAAGTTCGATTTAGCAAACTACGAAACAGCGAATAGAACGCTGCTCACTAAAGATCCTATTAAATCTAGTTCTGCACGTCCATTATTGCTAAAAAAATCTTCCTAAGAGAATTAAAGCGCACTTACAAAAACCTTTCCTTTAACTTTTTTTGTCCTTTCATCTAGATTTCGTGATTTTTGCCTCGTGTCCACGTGACCACGGCGTTAGGAAACCACCTAAACTAAGATGAAAGTAGTAAAAACTAGTAATAGGATGATAAAAGTATCAGTAAGAGAAAAAGTTATTGCAAGAGAAAATCCTAAAGGTTGTCACTGAAAACAGGTTACTTAAAATTTTGTGTAAAGCACCTCTCAAAATATGGTTGCTGTAGTAACAGCAGGTTTCATAAAATGTGACAAAAAAACAATCGTTTCAAGATAGAGTTCAGGTAAAATCGCAACTTTTTCTACATTGAAAACTGAAACAAACTTCGTGCCTCTACAGTAGCTGTGAAACCATATGTATGGATCTAAACCCTCATTAGATTCTCTCACAAGTAAATGAAACTCATGCTTAGGGCCTTGTTAGACCGTCGCGTTTATTGCCGTGACTCTCCGACGCGCAATTTTTGTTCTTATTTTTTAACGTCACCGCAACTTAGCGAAAATGGAACAAATATTGTCTGTCTATATTTACTAGTATTGTCGCACTTTTAACAAAGTTCAATGAAGGTAATGACGTATACATCGACAGACGACAGTTATGATCGAAAAATATTTTGGACCAAGTTTTGCCTTTGGACGTATACGGCAAAGTTAAAGAACTTTTCTTCGTTGTAATCACCGTGGGTGCTAAAACACTTGATTGATTATCAATGTTACGAGTTGTCCCAAAATCTATTTTAACACAAACCCGGAACATTTCAACCGGTTAGAACTGCATTAGTTTATCTGCCGATGAAACTAATCATGATATTTTCACAAGGTATTTTTTTTTTCGATATTATAACCAATGTTTACACCTGATATGTCTTCAGTTTGTTTACTATGAGTTGTACGTGTGGTAAATTGGAAAACACGTTGAAACAAATAGTTCCTTTTAGATACTAACTGGCACTTCTTCAAGAATGCTAATTTTGACAAATTCTCAGACACCAAGGCCATGTGGTAAAATTTAAAATGGTGTGCTAATTTTACTCTCGCCTAAGTTGCCGCCAATTTGGCGTCACTTCCCTTTGTTGATTATCGGCAAGAAAGATAAGAATAAAATATTGACTGAGAGGGCGTTTTTCTAGCTCGTAGCTTCCGGCCTCTTTTCCGTAAAACGTAAGTTGGGCTAATTTGGCTGGAAAAAGTAGCATTGTTTAAGTCGGCCGAGTGATTTATAGAGAAAAAGTTTCATTTCAGCTTGCAAAGTGATATTAGTTCCTTATCAACAATTTATCCAACGCTAACCTGGCTTCACATATAATTATCGTAAATAACTACGTTGATTAAAATTTTCTTAAAAAAAGAAGTGGTTTCAGCTTTCAAAAAACGCAATCGTACTCGAACGATAGCTGTTTTCGATAAAATGATTTTAAATTGAGCTAAATTTTCTCCTAATTTTATAAAGCGAATAGCATGGAGTGATGACGGTCTTATTTTCCTGCTGGCGCGTCTAGACGAGATTATCAGATGACAGAATTCAGAGATGCTATCGAGTAAAATACTAGACGCTTTGAATTTTTTACTCTAGAAAAGTTCCATTATGTAATTTGAGGCTTTGCTTTTAATAAACTTGCTTTACACCAATAAAATTAATTTCGTAATTTGATGTTAAAACATGAAAGTCAACCAATAAAGAAACGGCGGTCTGAGTCAAAAAGAGAAGGTGTCATTTTCCCGTCAAAATTAAGACATTTTAATAGTAAAGATGCCGCATTATTTGGTTACAATGGCTTATGTTATTGTGCTTACAGGTATGCTAAACTCGCTGCAGTTAACGCAAAGCCGGTCTGTTTACTAATTAACACCCCGCTAGGGTTCGCAGTCATAACACGTACAACAGGAAGATTGCCGAAAGAGTTTGTAGAAGGTCCATTCAACTGCGGAGCACCTGCCCGGTCCTGTAAGCCTGCAAGGTTATTCATTCATTTCTTGTGGAGATTTGGATTCTTTAGTTGAGAATGCACATGAATCAATCCATGGTACTCACGAGCACAATTTTCTTTCACGTCCTCTTAAAGATTTTCTTATTTGATCTTGCAGACCACGATATAAACTTAACAAGCAGTGCTTTATTTGAAATCTACAGAGAACCTACTTTAATTCATTCACTATCAAGGCGCTCAGGAATCTAAATACGCAACTGTTTTAAGCGTCAAGCAGTTTGGCTCGCGATCAACAATTATTTTCCTATTCCTGTTCTCGGATTTAGCTCTTTATTACTACATGCCAATTGAAAGGGAATTTTGGATCCTAACATATAGCCAATTATCCAAACTCCTTTACCATGCTCAACGATTGACAACGTTCAACTTGGTTAGAAAATATCTTAACTAACAGGTGCTAAGGATTGAAATAAAAAGATATTATTTGTTTTTGTCTCAACAACATGGAGGTAGAAGACTTTTAAGTTTAAGACGATATCTTGCACATAAGCTTTCCAACTGAAATAGAAATTTCAGAAGTTTTTACGATTTTGATATTTGTGTAGCGGTGCGTGTACATGATAAATCGTAACTTTATTGAACCTCCCCAATGGGGCTTTTCAGGAAGGATAAATGGTGAAAGGGATTGCAACTTTTACAGTAACAAAATTGTTAATATAAATTTAAAGGAACAAAATTATATACAATAAGGTAAGGACTAAAGTAACCTCATAAATTTCCATGTGAAAATTAATATCATTTTGAAAATATTGCAGCGTTTTTCTTAAAAGGTTGTGTCTCAAGGTCCTCTTTAAAATTGCCACTGTCCTGTATCAGTTCTAAAGTTAACAAGGTCTTTGTTTTTTAAAACAACTAGTACTCTTACAGGCGCCTATCGTTATCAATGTGCGGCGAACGTTACGATATGTTATGGTATCAAACATTACGAGTTAGACAAATGATCTCCCGGTGGGTGGGTGTTTTACCTTTCGGAAGTTTTACCTTTCGAAAGTCCATAGTTTAAAAAGCGATTGAAAGTGGACTTGCTTAGACCTCATTTATTAAATCAACTGCAAAATGTTATTATTTATAGAGCAAACGCGGAAGAAAACGACTGGGAGACGCTTTCTTGGACTTTCTTAAAGAAAGAAAAATAACTGAATAATCGGGAAAACTGGAGAAAATTCTTCACCTTCACCTGTCCCCTGGCACCAAGTTGGCGCATAGGGCCTCACCTAACCTCGTAAAAAAATGAATGATTACAGAAACTGGAGAAAATTAGCTAAACGTATATCTTGTTACGAAAAAGTGGTTATCTTATGTTCGACCGAAAAAATAAATCGCGTTTGATTATTTATACTTAATACTGAGTCTAAATTGTCCATATTCGAAAAATAGGTTTTACGGATATCAGGAATTGTTGTAAAAACCTATCCTTCCGATCGAATGGCTTGAAATGCTTAAAGTTAAAAGTTACAGACTTATTTGATTTGTGACTTGGGGAAAATTTGCATAATTATCGGCCTGAAAACCTGAATATATTAAGTTTTGGTGGGTAGAAAATTACGTCCAAGTCACCCATTTAACGGCCTGACAGGATGTTTTAAACATGAATCTTTGTCAGTAAAAATAACTGTTCTTGGTCATATTTTTAATTTCCGGCCTTTTAAATAGATTTCATATTTCGCGGGATACTAAGCTTGCAGATGTGCAAATGTGTTCTCTGCAAATGTGTTCTCTGCAAA
>Ga0126339_10000509_pt1 | contig 21888 bp, 14 predicted proteins | sample OrbTmetagenome_2_FD_92532 | JGI IMG/M metagenome (GOLD analysis project Ga0126339, IMG submission 92532) | Coral microbial communities from Petempiche,Puerto Morelos, Mexico - Orbicella T R C metagenome | ecosystem: Host-associated > Invertebrates > Cnidaria > Coral | place: Petempiche,Puerto...
ACGCCCGCCCCGGCCAGCGCGCGGATGGCCCGCAACCGCGCGGCCGGGGGACTGGCGCGCGGTTCCAGGCGCCGGGCCAGCTCGCGGTCGAGGGTGGTGATGGACAGCCCCACCCCGACCAGCCGGCGCCGGGCCATGTCGGCCAGCAGGTCCAGGTCGCGTTCGATCATGGCCGACTTGGTGGTGATGGTGAGCGGGTGGGAGAACGCCGAGAGCACCGCCAAAACCTGGCGCATCAGGCCCAGGCGCCGCTCGACCGGTTGATAGGGATCGGTGTTGGTGCCCAGGGCGATGGGCGCCGGGCGATAGCCCGGCTTGCGCAACGCCGCCTCAAGCTGAGCGGCGGCGTCGGGCTTGTGAAACAGGCGGGTCTCGAAATCCAGCCCGGGGGACAGGCCCAGATAGGCATGGGTGGGCCGAGCATAGCAATAGATGCAACCATGCTCGCATCCCCTGTACAGATTGATCGAACGATCAAAGGGAACGTCCGGCGAGGTGTTCCGGGTGAGCACCGTGCGACTGTGGTCCACCTCCAGCCGGGTTCGCGGGGACGGCGGGGGTCCCCAATCGTCGTCCCGCTGGTCGTCCATCGGCTCCCGCGCCGCGTCCCCACCGTCGCCAGCCCGTCCACCGCATCGTGCCGGGTCCAGGGTGCCCCAGCCGTCGTCCTCGGGTTCATGACGCACCGCCTCGAAGCGCCCGTCCGGATTGGACAGGGCGCCGCGTGCGACGGGCCGGGATGTGCGAACGCGGGACATCGTTTATAGAGTGACCGTTTCTAGGAACATTTCAAGAACAAAGTCCCAGACCCACGCCCGCCGACCCTCCATACCCTGACCACCCATTCCGCATTGAGCCCGGCCCGCCGGCCGCACTAGACTGCCCGCCAAACACCCCGGGGCCGTGGCATCCCGCCCCTCCGGCTGTCCCCTATCGCAAGGAACCACCCCATGGGTCTCATGGTACTTGGCATTTTCCTGTTCATCGGCGCCCACGCGTTTCCAATGATGTCCATTCAGCGTGACCGGGTGGTGGCGCGCATTGGCCTGGGTCCCTACAAGGCCGTCTTCTCGCTGGTCTCGCTGGTGGGCCTGGGCCTCATGATCTATGGCAAGGCCACCGCGCCCTTCCTGCCGGGCTACACCCATCCGGCCTGGGGTCAATACGCGGCGCTGGGGCTGATGCCGCTGGCCTTCATCCTGATCGTCGCCGCCTATGTGCCCTGTACCATCAAGCGCTGGACGATCCACCCAATGACCCTGGGCATCCTGCTGTGGGCGGTGGCGCATCTGCTGTGCAATGGCGACCGGGCCTCGGCGATCCTGTTCGGCTCCTTCGCCATTTACGCGGCCATCAACCTGTTCGGCCAGGTGGGCCGGCCTCAACCCGCCCGCGTGCCGCCGCAGCCCTGGACGCGCGACGGTATCGTGGTGGCCGTCGGCCTGGTGACGACACTGGTGTTCACGGGGGCGCACCACATCCTGTTCGGGGTCTCCGCCCTGCCCTGGCTGTTCGGCCCCGAACCCGCGTTGCCGTCGCTGACCCAGTAGGCCGCGCCGCCCCGAAGAGACGCGGATCCTCGCGCCCCGACCGGGCCGCGTCACGCGACCCGGTCGGCGTTGACCTTTCATTTCATTTGCGGCCGCTGGGCAAATGCTGCCGGGTCGTTAAGGAGTTCTTTAATCGGCCACGCTAGCCTGCAGACAGGCTGGGGCCGTTGCCGCCCACGGCGCATCGTGCCTCGGTGCGCCATCGGGCGGACATCACGGATCCCCGCACCCCGCCACACCATCCAGGGCGCGCACGCGCGCATCAGAGGGTCCGTGACGTGAACGGTTTCCTGCAGCAGCTTCGCACTCTTGGACCCGCGCGCCTGGCCGCCATGGCGGCCTTCGCGGTGGCGATGATCTTCCTGGTCATCTACTTCGCCACCCGCGTCGCCTCGCCGCAATACGAATTGCTCTACAGCGGCTTGCAGCAGCCGGAAGCGCAAGCCATCGTGCGCCAACTGGAGGCCAACAACGTGCCCTACCAGTTGGCCAACGGCGGCACCGAAATCCGCGTACCCGCCGACCAACGCGACCGCCAGCGCCTGAACACCGCCGAGTTGGCGGTGGGCGGCGGCGCCTCGGTGGGCTACGAAGTGTTCGATGAAAGCAGCGCGCTCGGCTCCACCAGCTTTATCCAGAACGTCAACCTGGTGCGCGCGCTGGAGGGCGAGTTGGCCCGCACCATCCGCGCCATCGACGGCGTGCGCAACGCGCGGGTGCACTTGGTGCTGCCCAAGCGCGAGGTGTTCTCGCGCGAGATGAACGACCCCTCGGCCTCGGTGATGCTCTCCACCGCCGGGGCGCGCATGGACCCCAGCCAGGTGGTGGCCATCCAGAACCTGATCGCCGCCGCCGTGCCGCGCATGACCCTGGACCGCGTGTCGATCATCGATGAACGCGGCCAGATGCTCACCCGCGGCCTGGACAGCGACGGCAGCCTGGCCGCCATCACCCAGGAAGAAGCCCGCATGGCCAAGGAGCGCATGCTGGCGCGCTCCATCGAGGAGTTGCTGGCCCGCACCCTGGGGCCGGGAAAGGTGCGCGCCGAGGTGCGCGCCGACATGAACTTCGACCGCGTGGTCACCAACGAGGAGATCTACGACCCCGACACCCAGGTGGCCCGCTCGACCGTCACGGTGGAGGAGAACGCCCAGTCCCAGGACAGCGAGCCGACACCGGTGACCGTCGGCCAGAACCTGCCCGAGGGTCAGTTCAACGAAACCGGCGGCGCCTCCGCCTCGAGCAGCGAAAGCCGCACCGAGGAGACCGTCAACTACGAGATCTCCCGCAAGGTGGTCAACCAGGTGCGCGAGACCGGCATGGTCGACCGCCTGAGCGTCGCCGTGCTGGTGGACGGCACCTACATCACCGCCGCCGACGGCACGCAGACCTACCAGCCGCGCCCGCCCGAGGAAATGGAGAAGATCGCCGCCCTGGTGCGCACCGCCATCGGCTACGAGGACCAGCGCGGCGACCAGATCGAAGTGATCAACATGCAGTTCGCCGATCTGGACGCCTTGTTCGGCGACGACGACATGTGGGAGTTCATGGGCTTCACCAAGGATGAGATCATGCGCATGGCCGAAGGCCTGGGCGTGGCCATCGTCGCCATCCTGGTGATCCTGCTGGTGGTGCGCCCCTTGGTCACCCGCGCCTTCGAGAGCCTGCCCTCCGGCGCCGACGGCGGCGGCACCGGCCTGCTGGCCGCCGAGGCCGCCGGCGCGCCGCAGTTGACCGGACCGGCCACAGCGCCGGTGCCCATCGGCTTGGGCGAGGAACTGGAGGACACCGAGGAACTGATCGACATCGAGAAGGTGGAGGGCCGGGTGAAAGCCTCCAGCCTGCGCAAGATCGGCGAGATCGTCGACAAGCATCCCGAAGAGGCGCTCAGCATCGTTCGCAACTGGCTCTACCAGGATACCTAGGGCCGGCCGCCCGGGCGGTGCTCGCCGCCCCCCGCCATCACCGTTTCAGTCAGGCCCTCCGGCGGGTGATCCGCGCCACCGGAGGGCCGTCCCCGCCAGGGAGAGGTCGCCGTGGGTCGCGTCAAGGAAGACTATCGCAGCCTCACCGGGCCGCAGAAGGCCGGCATCATGATGCTGTCGCTGGGCGAGGAACACGCCGCCAAGCTGTTCAGCATGATGGATGACGAGGAGATCCGCGAGCTGTCCCAGGTGATGGCCAACCTTGGCACCATCAGTTCCAACCTGGTGGAACGGCTGTTCGTGGAGTTCGCCGACGCCATCTCCGCCACCGGCTCCCTGGTCGGCTCCTACGACACCACGGAACGCCTGCTGATGCGCTCCCTGCCCAAGGACCGGGTCGACGCCATCATGGAGGAGATCCGGGGTCCCGCCGGCCGCACCATGTGGGACAAGCTCGGCAACGTCAACGAACAGGTGCTGGCCAACTACCTCAAGAACGAGTATCCGCAGACGGTCGCCGTGGTGCTGTCGAAGATCAAGGGCGACCATGCGGCGCGGGTGCTGTCCCTGTTGCCCGAGAACTTCGCCATGGAAGTGGTCATGCGCATGCTGCACATGGAGGCGGTGCAGAAGGAAGTCCTGGACGGCGTGGAAAAGACCCTGAGGACCGAGTTCATGTCCAACCTGGCCCGCACCGCGCGCCGCGACGCGCACGAGATGATGGCCGAGATCTTCAACAACCTCGACCGCAACACCGAAAACCGCTTCCTCACCGCCCTGGAAGAGCGCAATCGCGAGTCGGCCGAGCGTATCAAGCAGCTCATGTTCACCTTCGAGGACCTCTCGCGCCTGGACGCCCAGGGCGTGCAGACCCTGTTGCGCCACGTGGAGAAGGACAAGCTGGGCCTGGCTCTCAAGGGAGCTTCGGACCCGGTCAAGGAACTGTTCTTCAAGAACATGTCGGAGCGCGCCGGCAAGATGCTGCGCGAGGACATGGAAGCCATGGGTCCGGTGCGGCTGCGCGAGGTGGACGAAGCCCAGAACTCCATTGTCGCCTTGGCCAAGGAACTGGCCAACAGCGGCCAGATCATTATCTCGGACGGCAAGGAAGAAGACGAACTGGTGTACTAGCGGCGCGCGGCGCGCGCCGCCCGCGCCCCAACCGCCAGAGACCACAGCGCGCGCCGGGCGTTACGCTTGGCGTTGCCGTGTTGTTGAACATCCACGGGCGCCCCCCAGCCCGGCGCCCATCCGACAGGCGGAGCCCCTCGCCCGATGGCCACGGTTCAGAAATTCCTGTTCGATACGTCGTTCGACGAGCCCGGAAACGGGCCGACCCACAAGGTCGCGATCGGACCGCTACGGGACGCCGACACAAGCGACGAGCCGGTCATCGCCCTTCCGGGCGATGCCGAGCCCTACGCGGGCCTGGATCGACGGCGCCGGGTCTCCGACGCACCCTCCCCGGAGCCGCTCCCCGACCTGTACACGGCGGCCCAACTGGACGCCGCCCGCGAGGAAGGCTACCTCAAGGGACACGCCTCGGCCCTGGAGGAGGCAGGCGCCAGCACCGCGCGCCTCGCGGCCAAGGCGTTGAAAGGCATCGCCGCCGCCCTGGAACATTTGGACGACAGCCAGCACGTCTTCAACGCTTCGTTGGAGAAGATGGCCATCCGGCTGGCCCTGGCCATGGTCCGCCAGGTGCTGCCGGCCACCGTGGAGGCCAATGCGGCCCCCGAAATCCAGCGGTTGCTGGCGGACGCGCTGCCCGACGTGCTCGACCAGCCCCGCCTGGTGATCCGCGTGCATGGCTCGCTGGCCGAGGCCATCCGCAAGGCCGTCGGCCCCCTACAGGAGGATCATGCGTTCGATGGACGGATCACGGTGCGGCCCGACAACGACCTGCCTGTCGGCGACTGCCGCCTGGAATGGGGCGATGGCGGTATTGAGCGTGATACCCTCCGCCTGTGGGCGGACATCGAGGCGGCGGTCGCGCGCCATCTTGACGAACCCGTCCCACCACCCCCGGACTCGCCCCAGGGCACGCCGGCGGATGCGATCGACGCCATGGCGGACATGTCAGGCAACACGGCCCCAACCCGCGACGACGATGCCGCCCCCAACGTGATCGGCGGGGCCCGCGTCGATATGGAACGCGGTATGGAACAAGGAGAGCACCATGGGTGACGATGGCGACTTCAGCCTTGATGAGTTGGACGGCGACGAGCAGACCGAAGCGCAGGACGAAGGCGCGCAAGACATGGCCGCCCACGTCCCCGACCGGCCGCGCTCGGCCTCGGACCTGGAAGCGGTCTACGATATCCCGGTGCAGGTCTCTGCCGTACTCGGCAAGGCCCACATGCAGGTCAACCAGTTGCTCAAGCTGGGCCGGGGTGCGGTCATCGAACTGGACCGCAAGGTCGGCGAGGCCATCGATATCTACGTCAACAACCGCCTGGTCGCCCGCGGCGAGGTGGTGGTGGTCGAGGAGCGCCTGGGCGTGACCATGACCGAGATCATCAAGACCGACCGGAGTTGATGCCCATGGCCGATGGCGGCCGCAGCCTGTTTCCCTCCCGTCGAGTCTCCGTGCCGGGTGTCCAGCCAACGTCCGGGCCCGATCTGGCGACCATCGTCGGCATCGGCGGCGCCCTGGCGCTCATCGCCCTGGCCATGGTGCTGGGGGGCTCACCCGGATCATTCCTCGACCTGCCGGCGATCCTGATCGTCGTCCTGGGCACCCTGGCAGTGACGCTGGCCTCGTTCAGCTTCGAGGAGGTGGGCGCCACCGTCGCCATGCTACCGCGCGCGGTGACCCACGCGCCCCTGGATGCCGGCGACCGCGCCGACCGCATCCTCGACCTGGCCGACCACGCGCGGCGCAACGGCCTGCTGAAGCTGCAAGGGGCGCCACTGGACGGCACGCTGGACGACCCGTTCCTGCACAAGGGTCTGTCGCTGGTGGTGGATGGCGTGGTCGAGGACGAGGTGGAGGCCATACTCCGCCACGAGATGGAGGCCACCGCCGAGCGCCACGCCCGCAGCGCTAGCGTCTTGCGCCGGGCCGCCGAGGTCTCGCCGGCCATGGGGCTGATCGGCACCCTGGTGGGCCTGGTGCAGATGCTGGGCAACCTGGAGGACCCGGCCCGCATCGGCCCGAGCATGGCCGTCGCCCTGCTGACCACTTTCTACGGCGCCATTCTGTCCAACGTCGTCTTCGCCCCCCTGGCCAGCAAACTGGAGCGCGCCGCCGGCGAGGAATGGCTGGTCAACCACATCACGGTGCTGGGCGTGGTCTCCATCGCCCGCAAGGAAAACACCCGTCGGTTGGAAATGTTGCTGAACAGCGTCTTGCCGCCTCACCAAAGAGTGCGTCGGTTCCATGTCTGATCCCTACCCCGAGGTCCGCAGAGACACCCGCGCCGTGCCCCGCCCGACGCCCCGCGACCGGGAGGCCCGCGCATGCGCATCCTGATCGTCGGCACCCTGGAGGGCGAGGTGGGCACCGCCGCGCGCATCGCCCTGCAACGCGGCGCCAAAGTCACCCAGGCCGCCGATATCGACGCGGCGCTCGCGGCCTTGCGCGGCGGACGCGGCGCCGACCTGCTGATGATGGACAGCCGGCTGGACGTGGCCGCGCTGATCGGCGCCCTGACCACCGAGCATATCGTCGTCCCCGTGGTGGCCTATGGCACCGGATCGGACGCCCGCGCGGCCGTACAGGCCATCAAAGCCGGCGCCCGCGAGTTCATCCCCCTGCCGCCGGACCCGGAGCTGATCGCCGCCGTTCTGGAAGCCGTGGCCGATGATCGCCACGCCCTGCTGTACCGTGACCCGGCCATGGCGCGGCTGATGCAGATGGCCGATCAGGTGGCGCCCAGCGATGCCAGCGTCCTGGTCACCGGGGAGTCCGGCACCGGCAAGGAACTGATCGCCCGCCATCTGCATCGCAAGAGCCGCCGCGCCGACGGCCCGTTCATCGCCGTCAACTGCGCCGCCATCCCCGAAACCCTGCTGGAAAGCGAGTTGTTCGGCCACGAAAAGGGCGCCTTCACCGGCGCCGTGGCACGGCGGATCGGCAAGTTCGAGGAAGCCGACGGCGGCACCCTGCTGCTGGACGAGATCTCGGAGATGGACACGCGCCTGCAGGCCAAGCTGCTGCGTGCCATCCAGGAGCGGGAGATCGATCGGGTCGGCGGCAAGCAGCCTGTACGTGTTAACACCCGCATCGTCGCCACGTCCAATCGCAACCTGCGCACCGAGGTGGCCGCCGGACGGTTCCGCGAGGACCTTCTGTTCCGCCTCAACGTGATCACCCTCGCCCTGCCCCCCCTGCGGGAGCGGCCGCGCGACCTGCCCCTGCTGGCCAATCACTTCGCCCGCAAGTACGCCGAAGCCAACAGCCTGCCGGAGCGCCCGGTGTCGCGGGCCGCGCTGGAGCGGCTGGCCGCCCACGCCTGGCCTGGCAACGTCCGCGAACTTGAGAACACCATGCATCGCGCCGTCCTGCTGGCCGGCGGCACCGAGATCGGCTCGGACGCGGTCCTCATCACCGGGGACGAGGCCAGCGGCATCGGCGACGGCATCGGCGGTCGCAATGGCCATGGAGACGCCGGCCCGATCGACGCCTTGACCAGCGCGCCGGCCGGCATCGGCGAGGCCGGCGGTGGTGCCGACACCAGCGCCCTCGTGGGGCGCACCGTGGCCTCGGTCGAGCGCGACCTGATCATCGATACCCTGCGTCACTGCCTGGGCAACCGCACTCACGCGGCGACGATCCTGGGCATCTCCATCCGCACCTTGCGCAACAAGCTGCGTCAATACACGGACGAGGGCGTTGCCGTGCCGCCCCCTGGTGGCACCGTCGCCAGCGAAGAGAGCCGGGTGGAATAGTTCCCGACCCGGGCACGGCGCCGGGTGACGATCGAAGGCCCACGCCTGAGAACAAGGAGAGCCGGCGACGATGGCCGAGGACAGCGGAGGGCGGCGCCAGGCCGTGGCCACCAGCGGCGGGTCGAGCGACGGCCGAGGACGCGAGCCGGCGACCACGGGCGCCGGGGCGGGACCGGCCGACGGCGGCGGCCCCGACCTGATCGGCATGTGGCAGCGCCTCAACGACACCCTGCGCAATGGCGAACTGGGGCTGGCCCTGGGTGTCATCGCCATCCTGGTGGTGCTCATCCTGCCCATGCCGCCCTGGCTGCTGGACATCATGCTGGCGTTGTCGCTGACCTTCTCGACGCTGGTCTTGATGACGGTGATCTACGTGCGCCGGTCGATGGAGTTCAACTCCTTCCCCATGGTGCTGTTGATCGCCACCTTGCTGCGGCTGGCGCTCAACCTGGCCTCGACCCGCTTGATCCTGGCCGACGGCCACGAGGGCACCGACGCCGCCGGCCAGGTGATCCAGGCCTTCGGCGGCTTCATCATGGGTGGCAACTTCGTCATCGGCGTGATCGTGTTCGCCATTCTGGTGCTGGTCAACTTCATGGTCATCACCAAGGGCGCGACCCGCATCGCCGAGGTCTCGGCGCGGTTCACCCTGGACGCCATGCCCGGCAAGCAGATGGCCATCGACGCCGACCTGTCCACCGGCCTGATCGACGAGGCCGAGGCCAAGACCCGCCGCGAGGACATGCAGAAGGAGGCCGACTTCTTCGGCGCCATGGATGGTGCCTCGAAGTTCGTGCGCGGCGACGCCATCGCCGGCATCCTGATCACCGTGATCAACATCGTCGGCGGCATGATCATCGGCATGGTCCAGGGCGGACTGTCCTTCTCCGAGGCTGCCGACGTCTACACCCGCCTGACCGTGGGCGACGGCCTGATCACCCAGATCCCGGCGCTGATCGTCTCGGTGGCCGCCGGGATCATGGTGGCCAAGGGCGGCCTCAAGGACAGCGCCGAGTCCACGCTGGTCGAGCAGTTCAGCGCCTATCCCCGCGCCCTGGGCATGAGCTCCGGGCTTGCCGTGGCCCTGGCGTTGTTGCCGGGCACGCCGTTCCTGCCCTTCATGCTGCTGGGTGTGGGCGCCGGGTCCGCCGCCTTCCTGCTGGACCGCAAGGCGCGCGCCGCCGCCCTCGTGGCCGCCGAAACCGCGCCCGCCGAGCCCGTGGCCCCGGTGGCCGAGGAACCCATCTCCACCGCCCTGAAGATCGACCTGGTGCGGCTGGAGCTGGGCTATGGCCTGCTGTCGCTGATCAACGGCGGCGCCAACACCCGCCTGACCGATCAGATCAAGGCGCTGCGCCGGGCGTTGGCCATGGAGATGGGCTTCGTCATGCCCTCCGTGCGCATCCAGGACAACATGCAACTGGGTGCCAACAGTTACGTCCTCTATGTCAAGGAGGTGGAGGCCGGACGCGGTGACCTGCGCCCCAACATGCTGTTGGTGATGGACCCCCGGGGCGAGGACATCACCCTGCCCGGCGAAAAAACCACCGAGCCCACTTTCGGCCTACCCGCCGTCTGGTGCGACCCCGCGAACCGCGAGGAAGCCATGTTCCGGGGCTACACGGTGGTCGATCCGCCGACGGTGATCACCACCCACCTGACCGAGTTGGTCAAGGACCACATGGCCGACCTGCTGTCCTTCGCCGAGACACAGAAGTTGCTGGACGAACTGGAGAAGGAGCACCAGAAGCTGGTCGCCGACCTGATCCCGAGCCAAATCTCGTTGAACGGCGTGCAGCGCGTGCTACAGAACCTTCTGGCCGAACGCATCTCCATCCGCGACCTGCCAACCATTCTGGAGGGCATCAGCGAGGCCACCTCCTCCACCCGCAACATCCTGCTGATCACCGAGCACGTGCGCACGCGTCTGGCACGCCAGCTCTGCGACGCCAACACCAACATGGAGGGCATCGTCGCCCTGGTGACCCTGTCCGCCAATTGGGAACAGGGGTTCGCGCAGGCCCTGGTGGGCCAGGGCGAGGAGCGGCAACTCTCCATGCCGCCGTCGCAATTGCAGGAATTCATCATGACGGTGCGCCAGACCTTCGAGCGCTTCGCCATGCAGGGGGAATCGCCGGTGTTGCTGACCAGCCCTGGTGTCCGGCCCTACGTGCGCTCGATCATCGAGCGGTTCCGCCCCACCACCGTGGTCATGTCACAGAACGAAATCCACGCCAAGGCGCGCATCAAGACCCTGGGGCAGATCTGATCCCTCGCGGACCGATTCGGGCGACCGCCTTGTCGTATCGGTCCGGGTCCGGCTGGCACCGCATGTCGGCGTCTCACGAGCAAGCGTACGCTCCGCACTGAGCCAGCCGGAAACAAGGGATGACGCCCTCCAAAAGGGCCATCATTCGAGTCCTTGCCGCCAAAGCCATCGGCATGTCGGATCAACCTGCATTTTTCTTTTATTGAATAATTCAACACATAGAGAATCGTTGAACCGACCAACGATGAGCCCAGGAATCATTTGGATTTATGCAATCTGAGGGTCAGAAAACCCTACAAACTTGGGGTCGAACCTCTGCAAACGCCCTGCCTAAACTCGGACCGTCGGGGGACACAACTGTCGGACGGCTTGAAGGACTCTCCGGACGCGCGATTCATATCAGTCGGCCTTGATCCTGCCTCGTCAGGATCAAGGGCATACGCGGCTTCTCCGCACCGGCCATCCGACGAAAAGGTCACCTTGTTCGTCGGACGGTATCATACCAGGCAGGCTCAACACCTGACACAGGTCCTCTCCGATATCGATCCACGGGCTTGTCCCGGCATCAAAGCGGTTGACGGTTCGATCACGGTAGGACATCGAGGGATGATATCGGCATCGCTGGGCCTTGACCCGCCCACCGCACGGTCCCCGGCCCACCGATAGGGACACTGTGTCGGCTCGTATCAGGAAGCGTTACGGGTCAGGGCCAGAGGGCGCAGGCTGGTATGAGTCGGCCATTGCGGGGTGTGCGCGAGGTCGCGGTCGGGGATGAAGGCGAAGGAACCGGCGCACCGATGGACAAGGCCAATCCCCTGAAACCGGACTTCGACGGTTCGTGTTCGGATCGCCCGCTTCCGCACGCCGAAACCGGCGACGTCGCGTGCTTGGTTCTCGATCTGAGCGCCCTGTGGATCGCGGTTTCCAAGGCCCGCACGGCAACCCCGCCCATGCCCACGCCCGACTCCATCGATCCTAACACCGTTGAACACAACACCGTCGGCGCGCCGGACGCCCCGCTGCCACCGACGTTGAGCACCGCCCTGGATCACTTGAACGTGAAGGCCACCAATGGCCGCGCCCGCGTCTTGTTTCGCTCCGGCACCCCCTGGCCGCCCGCCCTGCGCCTGCGCCGCCATTTGCGACGCGCCGACGTTCGCCCAGTGGTTCGGGCCGGCCTAGCCGCCTTGTGGCGCGGCGACACCGTGTTCGAGGGCGAAATCCCCGCCGAGACCACGGACGGACGGTCCCTGACCCTGGTCTTCAGCCTGACCCTGCCCTGCACGGCGCCGCAGGCCGCCGCCGTGCCCGTCTATCTGATCGACCGCACAATGGCGGCCCGGCGCGAAGCCCGCTCCCGACGCCGCGAGGACCACTTCCGGCAAGCGTTCCAGCACGCGTCACACGGCATGGCCTTGATTGGCCCGGACGGCCGATGGCTGCGCGTGAACGCCGCCCTCTGCGCCATGCTCGGATACGAAGAGGCCGCCTTGCGGGCCTCCGACCTTCCGGCGATCACGCATCCCGACGATCGCGCCGAGGACATCGCCTGGATCGCCCATGTCCGCGCCCACCCGAACACGCGGTTCGCACGCGAGACACGCTTCCAGCGCTGGGACGGGTCTGTGCTCTGGGTGCACCTGACCGCGTCCCTGCTGCCAGCCCGGGGCGGCGCGCCGCCGGTGCTGATCACCCAGATCCACAACATCGATCAGCACAAACGCGCCGAGGCCGCCCTGGTGGAGAGCGAGGAACGCTTCCGCAGCGCCGTGGAGTACGCGGGCCACGGCATTGCCATCCTCAGTGTGGACGGTCGCTTCCTGCAAGTGAACCGGGTGTTCCGGGAAACCACGGGATACTCCGCCGACCTGCTGTCGCAGCTCACCTTGAAGGACCTGACACCGGACGCGGACTGGGCCGATGAAATGCGCCGATTGAGCGCCATTCAGGATGGAACCGCGCGCTCCTACACCATGCGAAAGAGGATCGTGCATTTCGCCGGTCACACCGTTCCCATGCGGGTCACCGCGGCGTTGGTGCGGGGTTCGGGCAACGTTCCCTTGTCGCTGGTTTATCAGACCCTGGACGAGACAGAACAGCATGAGGCCGAGGCCCGCGCCGAACGAGCAGAGACGCATCTGCTGGACGCCTTCGAAACCCTGTCCGACGACATCCTGCTGTTCGATCCCGATGACCGCCTCGTCTTGACCAACAGCAGACTTAAGGAATCCCTGCCGGAACTGGCCGACATCCTGGTGCCGGGCGTGGCGTTCACCGACATCATCCATCGCGTGGAGGCGGCGGGCCTGGTGGCCGACGGCGATGGCACCAACACGCACTGGATGTCCTGGCGCCTGGACCACTTCCGCCGCTGCGCAGGGGAGCCCTTCGAAGTCAAACTGCGGGACGGTCGCTGGTTCCTGGTCCGGGAGAGCCGCACCGCCGACGGCTCGACCTTGATCCTGCGCTCCGACATCACCGAGATGAAGCGCCGCGAGGCGGCGCTGGCCGAGGCCAAGCTGCTGGCCGACCGCGCCAACCGGGCGAAGAGCGAGTTCCTGGCCAACATGAGCCATGAACTGCGCACACCGCTCAACGCCATCAACGGGTTCTCGGAACTGCTCCTGAAAGAGGTGTTCGGACCGGTCGGCGTCCCCATCTACCGCGAGTACCTGGGAAACATCCTGGCCGCCGGACAGCATCTGTTGACCCTCATCGACGATATCCTGGATCTGGCCAGGATCGAGGATCGCAGCATTCAGTTACAGGACCGCCTGGTGGACGTCGCGTCCCTGGTGGAAACCTGCATCCGCATCATCGACCACCGCGCCCGGGGCAAGGAAATCACGGTGGCCAACGCGGTCAGCCCTTCCCTGGCGTTCCTGCGCTGCGACAGCCAGCGGCTGCGACAGATTCTCCTCAACCTTCTGACCAACGCCGTCAAGTTCACCCCACGCGGCGGTCTCGTGACGGTGCATGGTCGACGCGCGCGGTCCGGATACCTGTTGCTGTCGGTCAGCGACAATGGCATTGGCATGAGCGCTCAAGACATCCAGGTCGCGTTGACGAACTTCGGCCAGGTGGAAAGCGTGTTCACGCGGCATGAGGGCGGGACCGGCCTTGGGCTGCCCCTTTGCCGGGCGCTGATGGAGGCCCATGACGGCACCCTTGAGATCATCAGCCGGTCCGGCGAGGGCACCACGGTGACACTCCGCTTCCCGGCGGCCCGCGCGGTCCAGGGACAGGCCGATGGGGTGTCCGAAACCGACGCGATGGGCGATATCGGCCTCTCCGGCGCCGATCTGGCCGACCCAAAGGCGGCGGACCCGGCGTCCGATCTCAGCCCAGGTTCCGGCCACTGGAAGGAATGATGCACAAGACCCTTAGGAGCCTCAAGGACACAGGGGAAACGATGGTCCGCCGCACCCGTCACGGCCGCATCGACGCACGGCGGACGCTGTGTATGGCGCCCGCGGCATCGTGCGGTTGGCCGGCAGATCGGCACGCATGACCAGACAACCCGAACCGGACAGCCTGAGGATGGGATCCTGGGTTGACGCGGCGGCGGCGGCCCATCTTCCGGCCATCCCCGGGGCCTATCTGCTGGCGTTGCGGCTCACCAGACCGGCACCGTTGCCGCCCCGGTTCGCCAGCCAACCGCCCTTGCCGCCAGGGTGGTACGTTTATGCTGGCAGTGCCCGTGGCCCGGGTGGCCTGCGCGCCCGCGTGTGCCGTCACCTGCGCGAGGACAAGCCGCGGCGATGGCATGTGGACTGGATCACGGCCGTCGCCACCACGCGTCTCGCGCGAATCGATCCTGGCGGCGTTGAATGCGCACCGATATCTGCCTTGCTGGCAGGCACGCCGCCAGCGCAAATTCCCGTGCCGGGTTTCGGGAGTAGTGACTGCGCCCGCTGCCCGGCGCATCTTCTTGCCCTGCCGGATCATGGCGCCGCCGCGCTTGGCCTGCCGGTCCCCCTCTCCCGAGACAGACTCTCCTGACCATGTCGCACACAGTTCCTTCCACCACCCTCCTCCACCATGATGGCACCGCCGACGAGGCCGCCCCCTCCGTCTGGCGCGCGAGCGGCACGGTCCCCCTGATGCGGCGCCTGATGCGCGAGCATCTGGCGGCCCATCGCCGCACCCTGGCGTTGGCGGTGGCCTGCATGCTGGCCATGGCCTTGGCCACGGCCGGCACCGCCTGGCTGCTGGAACCAGCCATCAACGAAGTCTTCCTGGGCCGGGATCCCAAGGCCCTGTGGTGGGTCGGCGGCGCGATCCTGGTGGCCTTCCTGGTGCGGGCCGCCGGCAACTACGGGCAGACCCTGCTGGTGGCGCGGATCGGCTTCGCCATTCTCGCGGAGGCCCGGGACCGCCTGTACGCCAAAGTCGCGGCCATGGAGTTGCGGTTTTTCCAGGCCCACACCACCGGCGAACTGGTGAACCGTTTCACGCTCGACATCCATCGCATGCGCTTCGCCGTGGCCAACGCCGTCACCGGCCTGGGCCGCGACCTGGTGACCCTGGCGGCACTGGCGGCCTTGGTGATCCACCAGGATTGGGTGCTGGGGCTGGCGGCGTTCCTGGGCGCGCCGTTCGCGGTGATGCCGGTGCGCCGGCTGGCACGCAAGGTGCGCGCCCGCGCCCGTCACGCCCAGGAAGAGACCGGTCGCCTCAACGCGCTGCTGTATCAGTCTCTGCGCGGCCTTCGGGTGATCCGCGTGGATGGCCGCGCCGACCATGTCAACGCGCGGGTCGCGGCTGTGATCGACCGGATCTTCCAGCGCCAGGTGAGTGGCGAGCGCGCCCGCACCCTGGTGACACCGATCATGGAGTTGGCCACGGGTCTGGCCTTGGGCATCGCCCTGGTCCTGGGCGGCCACCGCATCCTTAGTGGCGGCAGCGACGCGGGCTCGCTGACCTCACTCCTGGCGGCGCTGTTGATGGCCTACCAGCCGGCCAAGCGCCTCGCCAACCTGTACTCCATTCTGCAAGAAGGGCTGGCCGCCGCCGAACGCTTGTTCGCGTTGCTGGACGCGCCGGCCGATTTGGCGGAGCGCCCGGAAGCCCGGAATCTTCCCCCTGGCCCGGGACGGGTCAGCCTGCGCGGGGTGCACTTCGCCCATGTGCCCGGTATGCCTGTTCTGCGCGGCATCGACCTGGACGTGGCTCCGGGCGAGGTGGTCGCCCTGGTCGGCGCTTCTGGGGCCGGCAAATCGACACTGCTCAACCTGATTCCCCGCTTCCTCGACGTGGACGCCGGGTCGGTGCGAGTCGATGGGCATGACGTGCGCGACCTGACGCTGACCTCGCTCCGCGCCCGCATCGCCCTTGTCACCCAAGAGCCCTTCCTGTTCGACGACACCATCGGCGGCAACATCGCCTTCGGTCGCCCCGATGCCAGCCGCGCCGACATTGAGGACGCTGCGCGCGCCGCCGACCTGGAAGACTTGATCACCCACCTGCCCCATGGATTGGATACCCCGGTCGGCGAGGTGGGCGCCCGCCTGTCCGGAGGCGAGCGCCAACGCCTGGCCATCGCCCGGGCGATTCTCAAGGACGCGCCCGTGCTGTTGCTGGACGAACCGACCTCGGCCCTGGACACGGCCACCGAACGGCGCGTCCAGGCCGCGCTGGCGGCGTTGACGCGCGGACGAACCACGCTTGTGGTCGCGCATCGCCTCTCCACAATCGTCGATGCCGACCGTATCTGTGTGATGGAAGCCGGGCGCATCATCGAGCAAGGACATCATGACGATCTGATGACGCGCGCTGGCGCCTTTGCCCGGCTGCAACGGGCCGGACCTGGCCATGAGGCCAGGGTGACTTGGGCCAAGGTCCCGTAAAACGGAGCCGGCGCGAGACGAAAGACATAAGCCGAAAATTGGCCCACGCCAGGGTGGCGAGACCTGTGGTAAAATGCTGATCTAATCGGTCGATGTCGGTCATGAGTCCTTGCCCCAAGTCGAAACAGACCGGTCGGCAACTCAGGGAGATATTCAGGTTGACGGACTGGTTTGTACACCCTCCGAAATGAGACGAAAACCGGGTTCGCAGCGAGGATACAGCCGGGATTACCATGACGGACGGGAACGAGCAGGCCGCGCGGCCTAGCGGCATCTCCGCCAACCGAACCGAGGACTTGGACGGAGTCCCGGACGATGGCGAGACGTCTCCCACCGAGACGTCGCACCGGCTGGAGACCTTGATCAAAACCATTCCAGGCATCGTCTTCCGTCGCGTCCTGCACACCGACGGGCGATTGTCCTATCCACACCTGTCGGCCGCCACGCGAACCTACCTTGGCCACTCGCCGGAAACCCTGCGCGTGGCCCGAGACGGCTGCCTTGACGTGGTCCATTGGGCCGATCGCGATGCTTACCTGGAGCGCGTACACCGGTCCGCCAGCAGCGGCGAGCCTTGTGCCGAGGATTTTCGCGCCATCGCCCGCAACGGGGAAGTGCGTTGGCTATCGGGCACGAGCATTCCCACCCGTCACCCGGATGGCCGTATCGTCTGGGACGGGGTGCTGATCGACATCACCGACCGCAAGCACGCCGAACAATGGCTGGAAATGGTGATGAATCACGCCGCTGACGTGATCCTCACCCTGAACGACGAAGGCATCATCGAGTCATCGAATGCCGCCTCGGAGACCGTATTCGGCTATCCACCGGACGCCCTGATCGGCCAGTCGGTCGCCCTGATCATGCCGGAACTGGAGCGACTGTGTCAGGACAACTGCCTGCACCGAGTGCTGGCCGGCACCGAGACGACCCTGTTGGGCAGCGGCGGCGGTGAATTCCTGGCGCAACACCGAGCCGGGCACACCTTCCCCATCGAGGTGGCCCTGTCGGAGGTGCTGACCGAGGGCAAGCGCTTCTTTGTCGGCGTCATCCGCGACATCAAGGACCGCAAGGCCGCCGAGACCGCCCTGCGCGAGACCCAGCAACGGCTGACGAACATCGCCGACAACATCCCGGGCCTGGTGTTCCAGCGGGTCCTGACGGCCGACGGCACCCTGCGCTACCTCTATGTCAGCGGCGGGAGCGAGACCATCCTCGGCCATGCCCCCGAGGCGGTGACCCGCAACGCCACGGTGATGCTCGATGCCTTGGACCCGGACGACCGTGCGCGTTTTCTGGCCGCCTTGCAGCGGTCGGCACAGTCCCTGGAGTCCATGGAGGACGATTACAAGGTCACCAATTCGGCCGGTGAGGAACGCTGGCTGCGCGGTTGGTCGCGCCCGGCTCTCGCCACCAACGGCGCGGTGGTCTGGGAAGGCGTGGCCCTGGACGTCACCGAGCGCAAGCAAGCCGAGGGACGCCTGCTGTTCCTGGCCTATCACGACCCACTCACGGGGCTGGGCAATCGCGCCTTGTTTCTGGAGCGCTTCAAGGCCCTGGAGGACAGCCTCGCGCCGGCGTCCACCGCGCGCACCGATGAGCCGCACCGGGTGGCGCTGGTGTCCATGGGACTGGACCGCTTCGGCATCATCAACGCCACCATGGGGCACAGCACCGGCGATCGAGTGCTGGTGGCCGTGGCCCAACGCCTGCAAAAGGGCCTGAACCCCGACGACCTGCTGTGTCGCATCGGTGGCGACCGCTTCCTTGCATTGCTGGTGGGCGTGCACGACGACGCGATCCTGGAGGCGCGTCTCGACCGCCTCCGGGCTTCGTTCGGGCACCCCCTGGAAGTCAATGGTCAGGTGTTCGAACTGTCGGTCAGCCTCGGCGTCAGCGTCTGCCCGGACCACGGCACCCAGGCCGAGACCCTGATCATGCATGCCGATGCTGCCCTGCACCTGGCCAAGGACAAAGGCGGCGGCACCAGCCACATGTTCACCCAGGAAATGGGGGAGCGCGCGACACGCATCCTGACCATGCGCCACCGCATGCGCCTCGCCCTGGAGCGCAACGAGTTCGTCGCCCACTTCCAGCCGCAACTGGACCTGCGCAGCGGCCGCATCGTCGGCAGCGAGGCCCTGGCGCGTTGGGAGTCCGCCGAGGATGGCCAGATCCCGCCCGGTGAGTTCATCCCCATCGCCGAGGAATACGGACTGATCGACGACATCTGCATCCAGGTGTTGCAAGACGCCTGTCATTGGACCACGCGCTGGAACACCCTGGGCCTCGGCGACATCTCGGTGGCGGTGAACATCTCCGGACGCCAGTTCCATGATGCCCGCCAACTGGTGGAGATCGTCGACAACGCCCTGGCCACGCTCCAACTGCCGCCGCATCTGCTGGAACTGGAACTCACCGAGAGTTCGGCCATGAACGACCCGGACAACGCTAGCCGGGTGATGCGCATGTTCGCGGAACGCGGCGTGGGTTGCTCCATCGATGACTTCGGCACCGGTTACTCGTCGCTGTCCGTGCTCAAGCGCTTCGCATTGCGCAAGCTGAAGATCGACCGCACCTTCGTGCGCGACGTGACCGTGGAGGCCAATGATGCGGCCATCTGCTCGGCCATCATCGCCATGGCCCATGCGCTCAACCTGAAGGTCTGTGCCGAAGGCGTGGAAACCGTGGAGCAACTGGACTATCTCCGTGGCCAAGCCTGCGATCAGGTGCAGGGCTATCTGATTGCCCGCCCGCTGCCGCCCGAGGAGATGGAATGCCTGTTGACCACGGGCGTTCCGGCGAGCTTGAGTCTCGGCAACAATCCGCTGGACGCACCAAACCACTCCAAGGCAGCGCCCAGTCCCTGAAGGCCGGGCGCCGCGAGTCCCAGACCAACGACACCGATCCTCGGGTCCATTCCATGCGCAGGAGACGACAGATCCATGAAACGGCGTGACTTTCTGACGGGCGCGGCGGCCGCGGGGACCGCCACCGGCGCCGCGACCCTGGCCGCGCCCGCCATCGTGCGGGCCGAGGAAGCCATGACGTGGAAAATGGTCACCACCTGGCCCAAGAACGCCCCGGGCGTGGGCGTGAACGCGCAGCGCTTCGCCGATTTCGTGACCGAGATGAGTGGCGGGCGCCTGACCATTCGCCTGTTCGCGGCCGGCGAGTTGGTGCCGCCCTTCGAATGCCTGGACGCGGTGCAGGCGGATACCGCCCAGGTGGCCCATTCCACGCCCTATTACTGGGTCGGCAAGTCACCGGCGCTGAACTACTTCACCACCGTGCCCTTCGGCCTGATGGCCACGGAGCTGAGCGCCTGGATCCACTTCGGCGGCGGTCAGGCCCTTTGGGAGGAGGTGTACGCCCCCTTCAACGTGGTGCCCTTCTACGCCGGCTCCTCGGGCGTCCAGTCCGGCGGCTGGTTCAACAAGGAAATCAACAGCCTGGATGACCTCAAGGGCCTTAAGATGCGCATCGCCGGCATGGGCGGCGAGGTCATGCGCCGCCTCGGCGTGGCCGTGGTGCTGACGCCACCCGGCGAGATCCAGCCGTCGCTGATGTCCGGCGCCGTGGACGCCGCCGAATGGGTCGGCCCCTGGCTGGACATCGCCTTTGGATTGCAAAAGGCAGCCAAGTACTACTATGTGCCGGCGTTCCACGAGCCTGGCCCGGGCCTGGAGGTGATCGTCAACAAGGACCGCTTCCAGGCCCTGCCCGACGACCTGAAGGCGATCATCCGCCTTGCCGCGCGGGCCACCTGCGAGACGACGCTCGCCGACTTCACCTTCCACAACATCCAGGTGTTCGCCGAGATGCGCGAAACGTTCCCGGACATCGAATTGCGCACCTTCCCAGAGGAGGTCATCCGGGCCATGGGTGCGCGGACCCTCGAGGTGGTGGAGGAAATCGCGGCCAAGGACCCGCTGACACGGCGGGTCCACGACGCCTTTATGAGCTTCAACCGCAAGGCCGAAGCCTATCAGGCCAACTTCGACCTGACAGCGCTCCGCATGCGCCAGATGGTGGTTGGCGGCTGATGCCGGACCGGCGGCGGGCGAGACATGTTCCCCCGCCGCCGGCGTTCACAAACGCGGATCGTCCGCCACCTCGTCCACGGTGCGGCGTCCGGTGGCCAGATCGGCGGCCTCGGCCGGGGTGACCGTGCAAACAGTCTCGTGACAGTAGATCTCTCCGCCCTCCATCACGAACCCGAACCGCCCACTGTCACCCTGCGTCACCACCTGCGGGGACCATACCCTGCCCGTGTCGGAGGGTGCCGGTGCCCCCAGAAAGCGGGCTCGCTCCAGCAGCGCCACCAAGTCGGCACGTTCCAGCACGCCCCGGTCGATCATGGCCTCGGAGCCATCCGCGCGTGACCAGTCTGCGCTGATCCCTTGTGTTTGCAGGCGCACGCGATCGGTCATGACAGCCCTCCGCGCGCCCGCGTCCTCGCCCGTTCAGGCGTGCCCACCCTCGCTGCACAGCAAGGCCGGATCGATCCCCAACCGGCGCAAGGCCCGTTCGTACTTGCCGTCCAGGTCACCGACGAACACGAGGTCCGGATCGGAGTCCACCGTCAGCCAGACATTGCGGCGCAGTTCGTCGTCCAGTTGCCCCGGGCTCCAGCCGGCGTAGCCCAGCGCCATCAGGGTGTGGCGCGGACCGGTGCCGTCGGCGATGTCGCGCAGCACCTCCAGCGTCGCGGTCAGGGCTACGCATTCGTCAACCACCAGCGTGCCGTCGTGGACATAGTCGGCGGAGTGCAGCACGAAGCCGCGCTGGCTCTCGACCGGGCCGCCGAACTGCACGGTGATCTGATCGCACAGCGGCGTCGACGGGATGCTGAGCTGAGTCAAGAGTTCCGGGAAGCTGAAATCGGGGATGGCGCGATTGATCACCAGACCCATGGCCCCTTCGGCCGTATGGGCACAGAGGTAGATGACGCTCCGCACGAACCGAGGGTCGCTCATGCCGGGCATGGCCACCAGGCATTTGCCGGTGAGATACCCGTCCGCCGCGCCGACACTCGCGAAGGTCTGGGCCATTGTCTGGACACCTCCCTGGTCACCGCGACGGGGAACGACGCAGAACACCCATGCGCTGGTGCGTCACGCCCGACTGCCGCGCTCCTCAGCGATCCCGCGCCCCATGACAGGCCCCCTGGCCCCGGGTACGCCACCGCCCTTGCGCCAGGCACACAAGGCCGGCTCTCTCGACGCACCGCGGCGGAGAGACCAGCGAACCCTATCGCCGCCTCCGTTGGATCACGGCATCACGCGTCACCGTGATTCGACCACGTCGGCCGCCCCCTGCCAAGGGGTCGTGTCGGACGTCCGGCACGACGTGGTCGCCGCCCATCCCGGACAGCGGGCGCCGACTCCAGAAGACTCGGG
>Ga0126339_10000510_pt1 | contig 21868 bp, 17 predicted proteins | sample OrbTmetagenome_2_FD_92532 | JGI IMG/M metagenome (GOLD analysis project Ga0126339, IMG submission 92532) | Coral microbial communities from Petempiche,Puerto Morelos, Mexico - Orbicella T R C metagenome | ecosystem: Host-associated > Invertebrates > Cnidaria > Coral | place: Petempiche,Puerto...
TCAATCAATCAATCAATCAATCAATCAATCAATCAATCAATCAATCATTTTATTTCTTAATCAGTTACCCTTAAGATTTGGACTGGCCCGTGGATAGCTAGTGCTAGTCTGGGCGGGAGAGTCTATCAACAGTTACAAACGTTCTTTTTTATTAATAAATAGAAAAATAGAAAGTTAGGGTAAAAAAAAAATTCTTTTGTGTTTGATATATTACTGCACTAATGTCAGTACACCTGTGGATGCATGCTCTAGGGTCATGAACAGTTCACAAGAAAGAATTTACGTTGAAATACATGTACAATGCAAAAGGTGTGTTCAATATGGGATACCATAGTGAAAAACAATGGAAAATTTGCATATCTATTTCCTTTCTTATTCACAACGTTGTTCGACTATGGCTGCAATTTTAGCACCCTTAACATTAACCAGAAGAATCTTATTCACAATTCTGATCCAAACCTTTTCATTCAAAAGATCAAGAAGTTGTTTCTTGGCCTTTTCAACATCATCCTTGGGTCCACGGATGAGGACCTTATCACTGTTACTGCCCTCTGGCGGGAATTTGATGCTAACTCCACCACACTCATCCATGATGGAGCGAATGAGTCGACCCTTGGCACCAATCACAGCATTGTGATGCTTATGTGGGACGTTAACTTCTATTTGAGTGACATTTGCCTGCAAAGAAGAGCTTACTTTTAAAACTGGTCTGAAACTTGGAATCACCAGTATTGACTTAAACAGTACAAATTCATTAGCTAGGCTACAAGTGGTCCTGCTTTTGCTTAGACCACCATGCATGACGCAAAAGAAATATATGGTCATGCTTGATGGACTAAACAAAAGAGGGAATACTCGTACTTTATAAATCAGCCCATTTAGACTGGGATTCATTTTTCTTATTACTCTTCTCTATTTCTTTGTCTTATTACAACTACATGTATTTACAGTACAGGGCACTTCTCATTGTTTGACTTATCAAAAGTGGTTACCTTAAATATCCAGAGTGAAACAACAGCAGTCTAATCAACCAAATTTTCTCAGTCTGTAATGATTTATGTCATATCTTCCTGTCATTTTACTGCCTGCTCACTTGGTGCTTGGACTATGAATGTAAAGACAATGGCAAAGCTAGAGGATCAAGACTCTCACCAGTTCATTCTGGATTGCAATGATGCGATCTCGAGCTGCTTCCACTTGTGCTTTGTGTCCTGTGATAACGATCATATCACTGTCACTTCCTTCTGATGGCAACTCAATCTTGGTGTCAGTCTCTTCACGAATCTGCAAAGAAAACAGCACAAAACGGTCAGTTAAGGAGAACATGGTTTACATTAACACAAATATAGTGCGTGTGTGTGCACTCAAGACCGACATTGGAACCAAAGCTAAGGGACACTTTTCCATTATTACCTAAGACTGTGGATTAACCAGACTAAACTTTATATGAGAGTACACAGACAAGACTAAATCAACACAACAAACTGAGACTACAAAGCGATACCTCCTTTCTGATCGAAAAACCAAAGGGAAACAAAAGCAAAAAAGAGTTCTAAGAATTGAATATTTACTTAGATACAGAGTACACCTGCACAAGAAAGCAATGTTCATGAATGCAACTTTCTTGCCCAAAAGGGGAAATGCTGAGAAGGTATCAACTGTGTTTGGCACCAACTTGTTGAGACTTTTTGATGCAGATTTTATGAAAATTAATACAGTGTTTTCAATTTGTTCTTTAGCTATCAGTCAGACTGAACTTATGAGTGGAAACACACAACAATATTGTTATTTGCCAAGATACATTAGTTTTTTTACCTTCTTGATAGTAGCTCCACCTCTACCAATCACATTCTTGTGGAACTGTTTGAAAATTGGAACCTCCACGCGGAAATTGGCAGCAATCTGTCCATTGCGAAAAAAGAGGAGATTTTAAAACTGTGCTGCCTAAAGTAGTTTTCGACTGATCGATTGTACATACAGTACACTGCCAAATTAACACATGCTAAACAAACAAGCCTTACCAGTTCAGAATTCAGTTTCTTGAGGAGAGTGTAAACGCTGTCCACATCTTCCCTCGGTCCTCGTAAGTTCACAATGTCACTTTTCTTGCCAGCATCGGGGAAAGAGATTTGAACTTCGGGATACTTATCACGAATTTCACGGATCTTTTCACCTTTGGCTCCGATGATGGTTCGGTGGAATCGTTGTTCAATGAGCACGTCTTTAGTCTTTTCATTTTCCTGCAAGATAATACAACACCATAGGTAGGTTGTGAGGTTCGGTCTACAACTTCTGGAATTGAATTTACACATCCCAGGAAAATACTAAAGTTATTGGTGAGGTAAACACATTGGGTCACAAACTCTAAAGAGCCAACAAAATCATCAAAACTATGGACAACTTTTCTGGGAAACTGAGTCTACATAAAATTACAGGTGCTGATTGGTCACAAAAGAAATCTATTTAGATTTTTAGGTTCTGTTTAATAACCAAAGAAATGACTATATGGATTTTTTTAGCAGCCTTGGTACTATGATTTTCAATCTTGACCAAAAGATTTTTTAGTGACACATCAGGCAATCGACACTTTCTGACTGTACTTGTTTCAAGCTTGTTAGAGTGACTTCTCACCCAGCATCTCTGACAACACATAACCTTTAAATCTACAGTACCTCTCTTCCCACACTGTAAAAGAGAACTTAAAAAACTTCACTTGGTAAATTACAAAAAAATGTAAGCTGCAAAGTAAGGACAATTAACCCAGGAGGTGGACTTACCAGTTTTTTAACCATCTGCAGAATTTCAGCTTTAGCCAGAGCCACGCCTTTTGGCGATCCTTCGATCCTGAGGATGTTACTTTTTTCATTGTTGGATGGGATCAAAATGGATGTTCCTGTCTCAGTCTTGATGCGATTCACTAAAGACAAATGAGCACACATTATAAATATCACAATAAAGAATGTCCTCCAACTCAGTTCAACTATGGAAGTTGAGTTTTAACCAAAACTCCTGAGGAAACCAAGTCCACACAATTCTCGATGATACATGTATCATTAAACATACCATTGCTTCCATTCTTGCCGATGATGTGAGGATGAAATTTGTGGTCCACATTGATTTCTGCATAGTCCATTGACGCTTTCTGCAAATTGAAACAAAATCAAAATGAAGACGACAAATTCAAGTTAAAAGACAGCGGCCAACACCCGTTGGGAATGAAAAATTCATACTCCTAACAAAAAATTGACATGTATCAATGCATGACCATTGTACACTGTTTACTAACCAGTTCTCTGATGAAGGTCTCCAAAGATTCCTGCGCTTTCTCCACTTCTTGAGGAGGCCCCTCCAAGGAGACACTGTCTTTCTCATCACTGAATTCCACGTGGACCTGTTAAAAAATACACACACATTAAGTTGTTCATGACCTGTACAAAATAAAATACTTATTTAATAAGCAACTAACACAAGACTTCTCTACTCAATAAACTTCCTTTATTACCTTGGGTAAATCCTGGGTTATTTTCCGAATGTTCTGTCCTTTCCTACCGATGATAAACCTATGCAGCCAGCGAGGAGCATCAACTTCAGCAGAAACAACACTGCTAGCTTTTTCGTACACCTGTGTTAAAGCTCTTCCAAGCTTGTCTGGCTCACCACGTAAAGTGATGGTTTCTAGGTCACTATCAAGGGGTGGCATTTCCACGGAAACACCTGATGAAAGTTAACATAAAACATAAAAGTATATAAATAAGAATCCCAAAACTTTCTGATCACTCCTTTTCACCAAGCCATTTCCACCTAAGTTGTTCACCAAAACATGAAAAACTCCAGGCCCCAGTTGTTCAAAAGGTGGATAATGCTATCCACCGGATAAAATGCTATCCAGTGGATAGCGTTATCCACCTTCAAACAACTCAGGCCAGAGCTTTATTCCAATATTTCCTTACCAGTCAAAGCAAGTATTTCTTGCAGAGTTCCACCCCGAGGACCAATGACATACTTGTGCTGGGACTTTTTCACCTCAATGGACACAGTGGTAGTTTTGCGTTTCTTTTCTTCATAAATTGCCATGATCGTTTCCTTTGCTGTGGCTACACCTTCCTTCTCTCCCGCAATAGTGATCTCATCCTTCTGAGCTGATGGTGGTGGGATATTGATTCGAGCTCCAGTCTGCTCCATGATCTTGGAAGCGTTAGCTCCAGCAATGAAAGGGTGGTACACATGTTCAATATTGAGCCGTTCAAAAGCCAGTTTAGCCTCGATAAGAGAAATCAGATGTGGCATAGTTAAACCTTATTATCCAAAACCTTAAAAATATCTTCACAAATCTTACTTAGTCATATGTTGTAATTTTACTGCTGTAATGCACTAATATACTATTATTTTCCTCTAATCCACTCCAGGGCATCCTGTCTCCACAAAAGAAGACATCTACTCAAGCTCACACATTTGCTTTTGAAAAACCAACCCTGATGAAGGCATTACATTGCATTCCAAAAACATCCGACTCTATTTATATCTATAAGTACACTTACTAACATATTTCTCTCCATTTTCCACAGGGGTTTCATTAACATTTTCAGCTGGAGGGCAACTGGTTTTCACAGGCGGGCAAAACCTTTTTTCACTGAACTTCATCATAAGAACAACTCTTATCTAGATGGTCAAACCAGGCAGGCAAAATCATCCTCACAGCCAGGCAATTTGCCCAGTGCCCTGCCCTTAATGAAACCCCTGCTTCTATCACTTATTTATGAGTGCTTTGTGGCATATATCTATTTTGTTTCATTTACCTGTTCATCCGAAATAATCTGAATCTCATGCCGAGCACTGTCTACACCTTCCTTGGTGCCGACGATTCGGATGAGATCTGACCCATCCCTTGGCATGGTGATTTTTGTTGCAGTTTGTAGTTCCAGTTGCTGCAAGGTCTTTCCTCCTTTGCCAAGAATGAATTTGTGATGTTCTCGAGGGATGCCGAGGTCAACATTAGCCTGAGTACAAACGCCACACATCAAACAATGTTAGATGGTCCAAGTCATATTTCTGTGCTAAATATACACATACAAACTAATAGTCTTTGATACCTACTGAACTACCTGTTACTCCAACCAGGTGAGCAGACTTGACCATTAGTGAATCAACCACAATTAATAAGACCTTGAAGATTCTAGGGTCTCGGGCTGGCTTGCACAGTGTTAACACTGGGGCTGCCCACACCAGATACAGTATTTAGCCTTTTTTGCAGTTTGTTCTATTTTTGAGTTGGAAGGTATAGCAAATCACTAAATGACTGGCCCCACGAGAAAGAGAGAGTTTTGTTTCCCCTCAACCCCAAATGTTCCTCTCAGTTCTGCCTGGGAACACTGAGGGTCTCAGGGAAACAAAACCACTGTTTCTCTTGGGGCCAGTCATTAAGTGCTTAATAATACATGTGGAGCGGGGGTAGTGATGAGAGAATTTGGCTCCCAGCAATGTGGCCAGGATTCGAATCCCTCACCTGGCATTATAAGTGGGTCGATTCTGTTGGTAGTATTTGTATTTGTTCTGAGGGTTTTTCTACTGGTTCTCCAGTTTTACTCCCTCCACAAAAGCCAACACTTTCCAAATTCCAAACAGTGGACGGATAACTACTCCATCAAGGTGCCACTGATAATTTTCATTTTATATATTATATTTACAAGTATTTTACTCATTACACTACATGTGCTTGCTCAAGAACATACCATTTTCTGTATTCTGTACTGCACGAGTGTACTAAAAAAAGCAAGTTACCTGGGTCTGAAGCTGGGTGAGTACCATACGTCTGGCTTTAGCTAGCAACTCTGGTTTTCCAGTGACCATGATTGTCAATCCTTGATCTTTTCCAGAACTGATCTCAATTGCTGCTCCAGTCTTAGCCATGATATCACGACAAATCTCACGCTGGCGGTCATCTCCAAAGGCATTTTCATTGGGCTGTTTGTAGCGGCGTTCTTCCAATGGGACACGGAAAACCTGAATTTGAAAAATTTCAATAAGAAACAGTCAATTATTAAAATCCTCTCCCAACAGGCACTGTAGCCTATTAGTTCAGCAGATTGTGAATATTCATCAAGATTCAACCCCTAGCTAGCGGCTTGTAATAGATCAACTAGCTTGATGAGTGAAGGGTATGAAGCTATTTTTTTCAATTTGTCTCAACTGCTGTCTAATTTTGTCCGGGGTTTTAGCGAATCTTCTTAACAGCAAGTGCAAAATGTACATCACAAAATCTTTTCACAGTAAACAAATACATTTAAGCAGTACTATTTATTTCAATCAATCTCTCAAGACTGGCTGAATTCCAAAACATTATTAGATGTATAGTGGCTATCCCCCCAACCCTCTTTCAATGTTGTTTTGGATAGCACAAGAATTGCATGCGTTAGCTAGTTCTCAGGAAAAAAAAAAACACTGACTGGGATGGGGGAGGGGAGGAGGGGGGGCTTTGATGTGGTTTGATTACATAATAGTATCACATGCAATTAAAACGTTGATAAAACAGTATCAACTAGTTCTATCAGGGGTTCTAGTTTCATTTGAGTACATCATTGTTGAGGCATGCAGGCAATAAATCTCACTTAAATTTGCAACAAAACAAAGTAGTTTTATAGAAATTCTTAGAACATGTACATGCTCCTTCTCTATACCTACCCCAGTCTAGGTCAACTGTTTTTTATTTAGCTTTTGTTATAACAACTTTACAGATGCTTTTCTTGCCCAGTGAATTCAATTTGAACATACAATTCAGTAATTTTGTCCATCACAAAAATAGTTATTAGATTTGTAACATAGCTGCTTTAAACAAATGAAATTTATCCTCTATTAGCCATTTGAAAAGCAGATGGAGCTAACAGTGGATATGGTGGGAGGTGGCAAGGGCATATGTGAATCTCTCCTGAATTGTCTTTTGCATGAAGTAACTAGCCACAGTCTCTTTGATTACAGTAACTCAAAACAGATGCCTGATGCCTTTTGTGTTGTTCAATGCACTTCACAGCTTGCACTACACAGGTTCTAGAATTTTAAGTTCTCTAATAATTATTTATCTCATAAACTTCAATCTTAAGTCACTATCAAAACCATATTAACTTTAACAAAATTGCTATTCTAACTCAGAGACTTTGGCTGATAAGAAAGAGAAAACTTTCAAGATATGCTTAAGGCTTGGTTCCGGTTACACATATGAAGAAAAGTTATCATGGAAAGACAACGAGAAGACAGTTTTAAATTACCGCTGGGGTTTAAGCTAGTTACAGTAACCAAAGACATTCTTGAAAGCAATTGCCTCTCCTTGGAAATCATGGAACCTTTGTTCACTCAAATGCTCTTTGATGCAGCATATTAGGAGAACATTTAGAAATTAATTAAAATTACAGGGCAAAAAAATGATGAAGATCCATAGAAAAAAACAAGACCGACTCAAGAAGTTTTTCAGTACAGTATTTTTTCAGAATTTTTTTTTCAACAATATTCTATGACCAGAACAATAGATTTACGATGTGCTGCCTGGGAAACTGAGCCAGTGTGGAAAAATTTAATGGTATTGCTTATTTAATCACCTGGTTTAGTGCTTTTGAAAAAGAACTTTTTTTATGTTAATTTTCACTCTGTTACTAACATTACCAACCTTTCATCAATGGTACCTGATTTTGGGATCCTTTTTTTCATGGATTAATTTGGGATCATTTTCCATCTGTCTACAAGACTGATATACTAACAACAATATTTTTTTCCTATCATCAGGAATAAGAAAATGTTTTATAAAGCAAAACTGCAGATATAAAGTGGCAAATTAATTGCAATGATCCCAAACCAAGCCACTCAAAAGAATACATGTACATCTAAAAATTTGACTATTCTCAGAGAAAATAAAAAAAAGCATTGAAATAAACACTGAACACAGCTATTTAAAACGACCATATTAAATGAAGTAAGCAAAAAAAAAAAAATTCCCAACTCGACCGCTCGGCTAGTAAAGAAATTGATCTTTTCAGTTACAAGGAAACAAGGTACCAACACTGCTCACAAAATTTATTTTCTGAGCGAGACTGAAAAACTGACAATATTCGGGACGGTTTACGGGAAAAGAAGTTAAACTCATGAAGTTTTTAGCCGAGAGTGGCATTTGTTTCTATATCTCGTGGGACCATTTTGTGTGACACGTTGAAACCAGGAGAAATTCAATATATCCGGACGTCAAATTGTCATCTATGTAAATTGGCCATTTTCATCACAATGGGTTCTACGAACTTGAAAACTACAAATTTGTAACGAGAGCCAGTTTAATTTTTTCAATGCAAGGTTAATAAGAGCTGTTAAGAACTTAAAAACTACAAATGATATGGAAAGACACGAGATGGATGTTTAACTGGAATATTGTATAAAACACGATATTAACTTCTGAGTGAATTCAGAAAGTGCGACTTACAATGTAACTGCTTTAATGACTGTTCGAGAAATATTTATAGCTTTTCCCCTTTCTGTGTTCAACAAGCAAAACCGAAATCTCTAGTCCATGACTCTACCACTCGAAAGATGCGTTATGAAAGAATGTCAACATTTTACCAACTGTAAAAGCAGGAATTAAAGAAAATATCACGTGAATTATTGATGTTTCGAATAGTTGAAAACTAAACTCGCTTCTGTCCAGAATAGGGCAGAAAAATATTAAGCCTGTTAAAAAAATCGAGGGAAAAACGTCTAAATACACAAACAACACGCTTTCTTTGATACTATTTATAGGAATTCTTTGGTGGAACAATTCTTTTGCACATCAACAAGAATCACGGCCTATCGGAGACATGTAAACGTGGCCATGCAAACACCAACGCAAAATTTAATTGTCTAAAATAGAAACGTTCCTTAAGTCACTAATAAAGGCTATAATATGCCTATATGACCCATAAGTTTTATTTCTTCGACTTTTCAATGTTATGTAACTCAGAAGAAAATAAGAGATAATTCGGTGGCCGTGGACAAAGAGAAAGACACAAAGCCGACCTTGAATAAACTTATAGTTGTATCAATTTTCACGCACGAAGCTTACTCCAGAAAGGCCTTCTAAACAGCACACACACCAAACAAATTTGTAAATGAAACAAACCACACTATGGAAAAATTGAGTTTAAGATCGTTTACGGAACCATGACTGTGCTAATTTCCTTTTTGCCTTTTATAAATTCCAGTTATACCTGTGTCACAGTGGTCGAACGAATTGGTCCTGTTGCTGTTCGCCATTTTGATCCAGTGTCGTTTTGAGTCGAATTTTGCACATGAGCGCTGGGTAGAGGAGGAAACGCTTCAGCATACGTTGGCTGGTATCCTTCCAGGTCCAATCCTTCGTCTTCTTCGAAGTGGTTATTCAAATCTTCTTGTGGGATGTACCCTCCATCGCTGTATATAGACCCTTGAAGGATTTCTTGCCCGTGGCTTTCGCCAGTTCCAGGCGGCCCATTAATCTTGTCCATATTCTTGAAATCTGGTCCGTTGGCCGGTCAGGATCTACAGTCCCACTGCAGAAAAACACAAAAGAAACAACAGCTATTAACATCTAAACTGGAAGGAAAAACTCACGCTTGTATTTTAATTCACTACAATCTCGTGGCAAATCGAAGGTTAATTTCTCAACGCGAAGAAATTCCACTAGCACTGTCTAACCTGCTGGGCAATGGTGACTGTTTCCGATAAAATCAGTCCCGGGATTGATTCCTGGATTAGCAAGCCAGAATGGCGGCCAAAGAAAACAAGGATAACAGTAGCTTTGGAGCCAAATGGCTGAGTAAAGAAGCACTGATCTAGTGCTCCAAAGAGAGACTATTCACGCGCGTGAACACGACGAAATCGACAAGGTTCTTTGTCTTCCGAGGTAATTACGTCATACGCAAATTATCCAATCACCACGCACAAAAGATTCCTACCCAGCTTTTACTGAGGCAAAAGTCTGAACGCCTGACGACAAAAGATTTAGAAGCGTAAGTTCGTTTCCTTTTCGTGTGGAATAATATCAGCTCATACAATTTCTTCCGCCTCTGCTGAAGAAGGGTGTTAGAAAACGTGATTAGGCTGAACGTGATTGGGTTATAATGATGTTTTGTGCCCTTCAAGAATTTTATGTTACGTGAGGTTATGCCCATTGCAGACCTGGGAACAGATAGTGATAGCACCTTCCGCCTGTTCCTCGATTGAGAAAAGTTACATGTACATCGATCACGTCAATAGTTATCAGGACAGTTTGCCACGCTGTATAAAAAACAAACTTGTTAGAAAAAGCTATATTAAAAACAAAATGCTGTCTGATTGCTCCCGAAACCTGATTGTTTCCTCTCGATCTCACGCAGTACTCTTGAAATGAGATAAGCTTATGTCTCGAGTATTTTATTTATAAATACGTTTTACAATAACCCAAACAAAAAAAGCTCAAAGCTCAAAAACCGTTAGCAATTAAGGTGGTCGAGCCGGATTATGAAATCTTTGGACTTTTTTGTCACGTGTTTACAGTGTGTTCGGTCCATGTCTGCTCTTGCATCCGGCTCCTGCATGGGTGGTTTTAGGTGGGAAGGAAGGGGTAGATTGGTTGGCTAGATATCCCCCTTTTCAAGAAGCAAAAAAAGATTGTGAACATTATGACAGAAATAAAGGAAAACACTCTGGAAAGGTACGTCATTGTAATTTCTACTTTGTGGCATTGCCAGTATTTCTGGTGCGACAGTTTTAAATTATAGGCACCAATTCTCAAATAGCAACATTTTCTAGACATGTCCTGTTGATTCTGCAACCCCCAACGTACCAGTCACCCCTTCCCCCCCCCCTTGAGAAATCCTGGATCCGCCGTTGTGCTGAACTGTGGCCCAAACGTCCCACTAATTTCGGCCAATCAGCAGCAAGCTATAAAAGGTTGATGTTGTCACGAGAACAGAAGTATGCAGGCGCTTGCCTTTATTTTGGCTTTAAGCACCTTTCTTTTCTTCATGATGTTTCCATGATGATGTCAGAAAATTTACTTTTGCAAGTTTTTAGTGCTAGGTTAAAAGACGCACGTGATGTGAGGTTTAGAAAAGGGAAACAAATCTTCGTTGAAATTACATTAATCTCTACACATGAATTATATAGGAAAGCTGATTTAGAATAATTACATTTTAACTCGATTATAATAATTTGCTGATATAACAATGGTGTCAACTATCCCTAATCGACGTTTCACAAAAATATAACTAAAATAATTTCTCGGGTAATTAATACTATACTCTATAATAAAATATATCTTATAAATAATTCTCCTCTGTTTATAAATTCAAAATAAATATCTATAAATATAATATATTTTTGTGTGTAATACTTCTAACCGACTTAAATTTAACTAACCAAGTGACCAGCACTCGGTATATTTAGTAAAATTGTCCAGTAAAGTAAATATCGCGTCAAGGACGGAGACTCTTCAACAAGTTCACGACTTCTGGCATGCAAGGACGGTCACTAGGGTTACCGGACCACGATGACGTTATCAGTTCCCTGTACCGGTTGTCGACGTCATTCCCCTTGGGGATCGGCGGACGCAAATTGCAGGCTACAACTTGAAAGATCACAATCTGGTGATTTTGCAACTTGTACGGAATTTCTCGCGTCCAGAATTGCCACAAGCAGATCCCGAGCGAAAAAACATCAGCCTTGAAAGTTGGGCTTTCTCCTTTAAGAAGCTCCGGTGCCCGGTAGGCAAAAGTTCCGGTGAGGTACGATCTGGAGGGGGTGTTGGGTCGTTCCTGGATGATCTGACAACACCCGAAGTCGGCGAGTTTGCAGCTACCATCCTGCGCAATCAGAACGTTGGCAGGTTTCAAGTCGAGATGTGCGATGTTATTGCTATGCACATATTCCAGCGCCAGAGCCACCTCATATGCAAACCGAACGCGTCGTTTAAAATCGATCTTTTCGTCGGCGTCGTCAAGAACATGCTGAAGGTTTCTGGTGCTTACAAACTCCATGATGATACAAGGCTGGTCTTCCAAGGTTTTTGCGGTGTTCGCTGCCAAAACACGGACGATGTGAGGATGCTTGAGAGACAAGACTTCGTGATGCATCTCGGCCTCAAAGCTCTGCATCGCAGCTTTCTTATTGCGAGTGTTGGTGTGAAATTTCTTTAGGGCTACTTTGCAATTGTTGTGCATAGCTTCGAAGACGGAACCGAACCCGCCAGCCCCCAAGAGGCGTATAACTTTAACATCCTTGACATCCACCCTTGGTATCACTTCAACTGGTTCTCGGGTTACCATTCTCATTTTCATTTCTGTTCACTTTGGACAAGCTTCAAACTGTGTTCAAACTGAAGTTTCCAGAATTCCCGGGTCATAGAATACTTAAAGACTTTTTGCATAGTGAATCAGCAATTAAGATCGTGTCCCATGGGATACATTACGCACGGGCGTGCGGTAAGGGAATTTTTGACTGAGGCCACCAACAAATGGAAAGACATGAATCACTTTGTCGTGAGCTATTTGTGAAAACTGTGAATATTTGCAGCCGCTGGAAAATAATTGCAATATATTTAATCTTAGTTATGGTTATATAACCAGCAACATTCTTTATGCCGATTAGTCACTTAATTTTGCTTGAATCCCCTTTGACGTGATTCTTTTACAGATTGGCTGTGACTCAAGGTGACATTTTGACTTTTCTTTGAAAGATAAATGGATTTCTTCGATACGAAAGCTTCTTTAAGTGCTGACTTAGAGCTAAAGTTTTGTTAAAACCTTATGATACGAAACCCTTAGGCTACAATTTTAGCGTGCGAAACCTCATTTTTAGGAACCTGTTGAGCCTAAAAATTAAAACCGTGACTGGTTTAAAAATACGAACCAAAACTACGAATACAAAACATAAACTAGAATTCCTATGGCAAGCCCGACTACATATTCGGTTCACATAAGGGGGAAGAAAGGCAACACCCATGTAGACTTGTTGCAGCAAAAGCGAACACGTTTTCTTCTTATGAAATAAGAACCTAAATATCCTACAGTCTCAGTAGGCAGCAATTACATATAAGGACTAAGAATCTTTTTAGAGTAACTTGGGTGAAATATAGATTTTTCTACGCAGGATTTTACGTTGTTATTGTAAATAAGGATTTTTGTACCTGTGATATATTTCTGTTATGGGATGTTTTCCCAGATTAGAATTGCACTGAAGAACAGAAAAATTGCGGGAATGAATTTAGCTGTTAGATTTCAGGCAAAACCTTCTGTATCGCGTTATCACGTGCTACACAGGTAGCGCGGGAAAACGTTTAGTTTCAGGCTAAAATAGGGTTCGCCGTGATTCTTGTTGAAAGACAAATCTCTGTTCTCATTGGTCAGAATACACCTCACGTCAGAGCAAAGTGAAAAAGCGCGCTTTGAAGGGTGGCAGGGTAAGGTTGAAGCATACCACGTCAGTTTCAATAACTCAGTTCAAATCAAGCTACAGGGGCGAATGACTGCTGTGACAAGAATGGAATAATGAAAAATGGATTTATAGCCGGCTACATATGGAGTTCGAGGCACTGTACAATTTGCCACTCGTGCACACCGCAGGAAAATGGCTTAAGCTCAACTTCGCTCCCGGGGTTTGCTTTGTCCTTAATTGGCGTCATAAAACACCATGTTTGCCCATTTAACAATAGGCCATGTTCGATATATCAATATTCTAACATGGATCCGAGGCTTTCGGGTCAAAATTGCAAGTTTCTATAGTCTCACAATTCCCAAAAGAGATATGGATACATATAAAATACCACCAAATATCATGTTTGTCCTGAAAGCCTCGTAGCCATGTTAGAACATTGATATATCGAGCGTGGCCTATTAATGAAGGGAAGTATAAAAGTCATAAATCACACCACAAACCACTTCAAAAAATCGCAATCAATTGTTGCAAGCTATTGTCTGACCCACAATTCCACAATGACTAGAAATTTCTGAATATTCAGTATTAAACAAAAGTCTTTACAAGAATACGTTTTGTTAAAAAACTAACATATTTGCAAAAACAATATATTACAAATTCAACCCGTAAAAATGAGCTCAAAATTCTCACTCGATTTGCAAATTCAATTTTTGAAAAATATACCCTCTATCGTCACCGTTGACGATACAGCTTCATTTCATCTGGACAACATTCTTGGTATAATAATAATAATAATAATAATAATTCAATGATGGAATAATAATTCAATATCGGAGGGAGCGGAGCGGGATGCACCTTTTCGGAATGTCTGCGTCCGCGATATTTAAGCGGGTCGCTCTTATTTCCGCGACTATGAGAGCCTTTTGCTTCTGTTTCAAAACGAGTCCTCATGTAAAATGAACACAGATGAAACACAGTTTGATATGAATAGTCTTGCACGAAGACTCACTTTGACACAGGGCGGAAGGTAACTCGTGAATATCCTCTTAATAATGCAGCGAGAGTAATAAAAGAAAAAGCTAATTGCTCGTGCTAATAGTGTGACTACAGTGCTAATAGTGCTAATAGTGCTAATAGTGCTAATAGTGCTAATAGTGTGTTTATTGAATTTTAAGTTTCCTTTGAGGTTCCTAGGAGACCTGGTTGACGTTTGTATTTACAAAAAACTGAAAAGCGTTATCAAAAAAGACTATGGTAACGGGGAAGAATCGTCCCTTTTTCAGGTGACTTTATAAAGTTTACTACTCTGTTAAATAAAGTCACCGTTTAGAACCTCGTGTTGGAAACTTTGGCATTAGTTGTTACATCTACGAATATCTATATTCCTTGAAGTAGATAAAAAACAACGGCCACATATAAACTATTTAAGCTATTCATGGCGTTCAAATTTAAGATTAATTTAAACAGAGTCGCGGCCCGATAAAAGGTGTGGTAGCGTGACTTGTTCCTTTCAAGTGTCCATGCAACTCGTCTTACAGCGCATGCTTCTCACAGAGCCAGAGATGTTCATTGGTCCGGTTGTTGTAAGTGCAGACAAGCGGACCCAGTCTCCACCAGTCCGGTGAGATCTCCAGCAGTTTGCAGGTCTTACCACGGCTGACTCCTTGGTAGCTCTGCATGAAGTCTAAATCCTCTTGCATGAAACCCATGTAGCTATTCTTCAGTTCAGGAAATTCCACGAAGTAGTGTTCTAGCAAATCTTGGATGTCTGTGATGAGGATGTCACGAAACTTTGCGTCACCCAAGACGATCTTCACCGGAACACGTGACTCACTGGACCCGTCCTCAGTGTCATCCTCTCGCAACATGAAAGCGAGTTTCAAGAGCTTGCATGCACGCGCCCCGAAGACCTCCAGGAATGCTCGGATGTTTGGTATGCGGAAGCCTGGACCCTCAGTTAAATGCCAATATCCGGGACATTCGCACAAGAAATGTACTGAGTAGCCATCTTTAATTGGTGAGTTGACACGAAGGCGCTTTTTGAACGGCGCGCTGTGAAAACCGATCGGGAAGACCGCAGGAAGCCTGGGGCAGTAGCAGTCATCTAGGATTTGACCAGCCTCGCCAAAAAACACCCCCGACCTGATAGCGCCTTTCACTGGTAACTCAGACGGAACAGGGTCTACAGGTAGATCACCAGCCACGATTTCCGCTTCGGTTCCTAGAATGTGCCCCCACGAACAACAGTTACTGCCGTCGCTAACGAGTTCTGTCAGAAGCGCGGGATTCTTGAACGCCGCGAGTTCACAAGCGGAACATACAATCCGTCTGATGTAGCGTATTCCAGGATAGCGCGTGTCCACAACAGTCTTGATGGCAGCTCTCACATCAGGAAGAATACAGCAAGGGAACTTTCCTCGTATGATCACCTTCAACTTGTTCTCGCACGGGACACCTTCGATGCTAACACAGTGCACGTTCAGGTTCTCTGCCAAAGGATGAGCCGAGATTTCATTACAATGGAGCGAACAACCCATTCTGGCGATGGACGTTGTCGCAAAGACCATGTGGAAGCGGTAGAATGTTGGTTCGACGTCGAAGCTATTCGGCAGCTCCCGCCTGTTAATGGCAACTGTGAGGTCACTAAAGAAAGTTGGAGGAAGAAAACTGAAATGAAACTCACAGCTGATCTGCCGCTGATCTTCCGAAGGCTGCCCTGGCCATGTGTCCTCGTCAGGTCGGCCGATGGGAAGTTGGAATGGAACAACATCTTCTGTCTCGGAAAGAGGGAAACACAATCCGAGATCTCTGAACAAAGTCAGCATGGAAAACCGCTGTCCTTCGGGAACGTCAGGCCAAGTCTTGGCCAGGTTGTCAATCCGCAATATTCCGTCAAGTCCCGAGCTGGCGCCAGAAGGCGAGCCGACGAGAAGACACATCTGTTTCGACAACCAGGAAGGATCAATAAAGATCACATCACCAACGCCTGGCATATCTTCGTACCAGAGGATTTCTCCCTGCGAGTGAAAATACGTCATGAGAGCCTTGAGTTTGAAGTCTTGCTTTACTCCGCATCCGTGCGCAATCTCGCGCAGGCGGTCGTAAGTAAGAAGCGGCCAGTTCTTCAACTCATTCTCTGCGTTGCACATTTCGTGTATTCTGTCCCGCACGTACAAGCATTTCTGCGGGATACGGGAACTGACTTTCGTGCTGAGAAGAATGTGGGCGCTGGAGCCCACTCCCACTTTAAACTTCTGCACGCTCCGATTCTTAGAACTGAGGAAGTTTTTGGGAAACTGGCCCTGACAGCTGACTTCATAGTAGCCTACTACGTGAGGAATGCAGGGTTCAGGCGCGAGACCAGGAGCATGAGGAGGTCCTTGATCCTGAACATAAAACAACGAGCCAGTAGCTGAGCCCTCGCTGATGAGGGTCCCTTCGCAAAGGCCACATTGAGGTACAGCTTCTCCTTCAAACTGCCGTCTATGCTCACGACGATACTTGCTCAAGAGCGCCTCGATGTCTCGACGAATGCGCGTTCGTATGTCGTCGGTGATTTTCGGGTCGTCGGCGTGAGTACCGACGAGAAGCACGTGAGAGTTCGGCGCTCTAGAGAAGATAACTTGAAGCCAAAGTTCTAACCTGCCAAGCTGGTTAATTTGCAACGAAGTCTTGCTGACCGTGTACGCGCTCATATCAAAAACGACTTGGTAAAGAGTGTTCTCTGACAGGAAGAAGTGATGCGAGCTGAATAAGGCTTCGTCCCCTGCCAAGTCAAATACTTTCAATTTAGAACGCATTAGATTCATAGAGGATATCTGGACCCCATCTGTCTTGGAAATTGGACCGACTCCGCTAATTCGCCAGTCTTTGGAGTGACTTAGAGCCTTCACTAGTGTACTCTTGCCCACCATGCTTCCTCCCACGAGAACCATTTTGATCTGATTGTTGGCCACTGGATCGTCTAAGAAATCACTAAGAAACTCCAAAATGCTCTCAGTTCCTTTGTTGAGGATGTGAGCGGGCGGAAATTTCAGGCGATTTCTCTCGAACCAAAGATTTCGCAAATTGGTCAGCAGGCCCAGCGATGCCGACAGTTTCTCCAATTTGTTATGAGTGAAGTCCAGGCCCTCTAGCGACCCCAAGCAACCAAGGGTATCGGGAAGATTATCCAGCGCATTGTGATCACAGTGAACAAATTTCAACTTCTGTAGCCGGGAAATCGTGTCGGGTAGTTTCCGAATCTTGTTCCCGCTCAAACGCAGGCGCTGCATACTTTTCAGCTCGCCAAGCTGTTCAGAAAGCCGTGATACTCCCGATTTAATCACACTCAAACTCTTGAGACTCGCCACTGTGTACAAGGTGCCTGGCAACTCCGCAGAACCGAGATCGCAGTTTGTCATCGTTAGAGATTCTAAAGAAGACTGGACACGCGAAAAGTCAAACAGAGCTGGTCCCTCTGAATTCACAATGGTCAGCGACCGAACGGGTAAGATCGGCACAGTCTCGTTCACAAACTTCGCCACATCCGTTCCGTTTTGACCAATCAGAAGAATTCTTGCGAGTGGGCGGGGCGACGCGGTCGTGTAAAAAAATGTCAGTTGTCGGGTGAATTCGGCAATGTCGCTATTCACGACGCGCTCCGAGTCTTCACCTTCGTCACTGACCCAGAACTCGCAGCATTTCTTCCAAGAGTCGGGTGGGTTGGGAAATTCGCAGCCGCTTTCGAGAAGAAATCGTTTTGCATTTAAATTGTTTTCCTTCACCGCTATATCTAATGCAGTTTGTAAATCTTTGTCCTTGGCGTTCACATCAATGGAGTCCACGAGAGCTTCCAGAGAAGGAATATGATTGAGTTTTGCGGCTCGGTGAAGCAAAGTAAAGCCATCTTTGTCAAAGTCGGGATGAAATGTAGACAGTGCCATTCTGTCCATGATGCTGACCAACACAGCCGCATTGAGAATCTCTCTGACGTCATTGTCGCCGGTGGCGAATTCTAGATACTTAACAGCGCCCACCTGCTGCGCATAACCGGTTCCTGTAACCGAGAAAACCGGTTTTTTCGACGTGTCTTTCTCATCCCACAGGTCGCGCCATTCAGTCTGGGTGCCTACCAGTATGAACGGGGTAACAGGACGGTAATGCTGAATTTCAGGTATCCACTTGTTCAATGCGTTCTCCCAAGAGCTTGACCTTACAACAGAAAAACACACAAGAAAAACGTCCGTGTCATTGTAGGCCTCTGGGCGGATGCTGTCAAACGCCTCCTGGCAGTGAGCATCACGGAGGTCCAAAAAGTAATGTTTGCCGGCTACGGTAACCGCGCCAGACCACTGGTCGATAGAGTCCTGGTCTACGCTCGACACACTGGCGTTCTCCGAATCGCGATGGTGGATTACTCTGAAATTTGGATGATTGTTGTGAATTCCTTCACCGTCTAATCCTTCTCTGTTATTAACATGAGCGACATCTCCGTTTTCAAAAACATCGGTTGATTCGTTGCAATGCAGCTGGTTCGCCGTGTTGGGATTTTCCTGTTCCTCTGTTTCCGTCGCTGTTTCCACCTCAGAATTCAACAAGCTCATGTATTTGATGAATAATTCCCGTTTGTCGACGTTTTCGTCTCCCACCAGCACACATTTGACGGTTCTCATTGTGAACGCCTCCCTCTTTCACGGCATTGCACCTTGAAACTGAAGGGAAATATGAATTGAGAAAAGTGCGATTTTCAGTAAATGAAGAGAAACGTCGTCCCAAAGTTATTCTCCCCCACCCCTTCATGCCTCCCCCCTCATCTCTCAGGGCTAATGAAGTGGAGGGGCGAGAAAGGAAACTTGTGGAGAAGACCACATTACTCATTCCTAGCAGTTTCTATACAAGACACCTTTCCCCCACAACCCTCACTCCAGGGCCCAGTTCTCAGCAACGGTAACCGCTTGGCTAAATCCCTGGGGAATACTCCCCTATATGGGCTATATAGGTATATGCGGGCCAAAGGGTATGTTTTTCTTTTGCCTTTTTGGTCAGAAATAGGGTATCGATTTTGGCCATTTTGGTCTTAAATAGTGTGTGGTTTTTGCGCTCTATTCTTGAATTGGGTATGTTTTTGAGAAGAAGCTACTTTTTCATCATTATCAATAAACCAGAGTCTATCAACCAAAGCCCTTCATAATGCCTTTAACATCAGTCTTGGATTTAACGATCAGTTCATAAATGGGTTCATATCAAATTTTTGGTCAGGTCATAAATAGGGTATGCAATCATAGATAGGGTAAGGGTTTTTGGCAAGGGGGCTGCTAATATTGCTCATTTTACAATCTCTTAATATTTTAACTTTTATTCTTTTATAATTTTGCGTGTATGTAGTCAGGTTAATTTTAATAATAGTAATTATTATAGTTAGGAATTTTTAAATCATTGTAATTACGTTTATACAGATACTTTTTTATTCATTGCAACTTTTTATTGTCCATACTTTGTACTATACTTAGTTATTTTATAATTACTCGTAGATTTTTAGCATAGAGGGCAACTAATTTAAATCAGTTTATAGTGTCATGTGTCACCCTCTTTAAATAAAGTTGATTGATTGGTTGACAAGCAGAGATAAGACTTACTTTTTCTACTGGAGTTCTTAAATAAAGTATTTGTTATGATTTTCACTACATTCACAATCATTACCTCTCAGTTCGAAAAGTATTGTTAAAAGAAAGAAGAACTCTAGTTTTGGATGCTGCACTGCAAAAACATCCAGTGGGAGGACATCCTCCCCAGTAAAACTTTTAAAATTTAGGTCCTCAGAAGTGGAGTTTCCAGCATTCCAAGGCCAAGTCAGTGAGTTATGATGTCGCATTTCTTTCATTTAGGGAGTTGGACTGATCCACCCCAGTTTGGAACATAACAATGAATGTCACCTTCCTCAATATGCAAATGTGGTGGACCAATGGTATCCATACCCTTCCCATGGAGAGATTTTTGGTTTGAACCCCCCTTTCCCTCTAGAAATTCCAGTTTCCTGTAAAAAAAAAATGTTGGCTTCTGTGACTTCCCTCCTCTTTAGAATTTCTAGTAGCCCTCCTGGGGAATATGGATATTTTCTGGAACCACACAATTTGGATTGAGCAGTAATTGGGGAAACCGTCTCATGTTCTTGGACTTTCATCCCATCTACGAAAAACAGAGATTCTCCAAGAAGTTTAATGTTATGAAAACCACACTAAGCTCTCATCTAGCAGTATGAGATTCTTTGCTCCAGTGCAGACTATGTCTTTCCCAAGGCCAGGGTTGTTGCTAAGCACCGGCTGTTGGTAACATTTTCTGGCTGAGAAAGTGGTGATTGTTGGATGGATTTGGCGGGCAATCACTTGGGAAAGGACAGCGAAAGGTTTTTAGGTTACGCACAGACAATCATTCGATATCTGAACCATATCGAACCACCTAAATCAACTAAATGAAAAGTTTGGAATCAATTCCTGACCTTGAGTATCAGTGCCACTATAACAAGTAAAGTAATTGAAATGAAATCTTGTTTTGAGCACTTGTTTAGTATGTTCTCTTTCCGTGTGCTGCATCCACCATCTTGTAAACGCTAAGCTTGGTAGCCCTGCATTCAAGGCATTGCAAAAGATTGGGAGTGAAAATTTTGTTTCAGGTCTGTCGTGAAAAATGGTGACCGGCTCAATGAAAATTTTCACCAGGAGACTATATTCTTAGCTGCAACCCTGCAAGACCAAACACAATGACCCCAACTAGTGTTTGAACCTAGACTTCTTGGTGCTAACCATTACGCAAATGAGGTTGCAAAAAATGCACTATACACTGCACAAGAGCCAAATAGGAGTTGGATTGAAGTTATGGAAATGGGATCAGTCACGTTAATTGACTCCCATGCCTTTACTGTGAATGAGAGCCAGATAGTTTCCTATTTGGTCTGACATCACTTGGAAAAATGTTACATTTTATTTTAAAATTGTGAAATATGGTGAAAGTATGTTTAATTATAACTCATATGAAATTATGAATATTTATAGCATGGATTGATAGCTTTTGTGCTGGCAATATTAACATGAGTTTCCCGGCAAGTCTACATTGAGGGGTCAGGGAGAGTCATATGTTTCACTTACAATTTATCAGTGCAAGATTTTAGCTTACTTTTACATTCGAAAGGAATTGTATTACAGCAGATAACCTTTCAAGCCCTGAGGGAAAGTGCAGAGGACGGAATAAGGGTCAGAGAAAACCAAATCGTAGCACGTCTAATTTAAACTTAACAATATACCACAGACTATAAACGAAAAGGCATAACAAATGCAAATGGCCTTATGTGAGATTGGGTAACAAATTAAACGTATAGATTTTAATCCGTAAAACAATAAATGGTTGAACGCAAACGACTTGCTGACCCTTATTCACGTTAAAAACTTACAGTTAGTCTAACGACTAAACAAGAAAACCTTTGACTCACCAA